>ERZ1026890.156-NODE-156-length-51689-cov-28.075415_pt1 | contig 51689 bp, 25 predicted proteins | sample MGYA00380175_ERZ1026890 | MGnify/ENA primary metagenome ERZ1026890 (study PRJEB33269, sample SAMEA4719811) | human gut metagenome | biome: human-associated habitat; feature: organic feature; material: feces | place: Cameroon | collected 2013-10 ...
CTGCATTGTAAAGTTATTCAGTAAAGAAACAAAATGAGAGTGAAGTAAATTAGTAGAACAACAAGAAAAGTGTAAAGTAAAATCAGTTAAAGTCACAATAGAGCCTGTTTGCCACTCTAACACAGCCTCTATTGTCATACAAAAGAGCCACTTTTGCCTTCCAATAGTGGCTGTAATGGAAGGCAAGAGAGGCTCTTCTGATATATTATGGAGTCAAAAACGATGCAAAACCACGCAAAAACAGCAAGACAAATCTCTAAAACCGATTTTTATTTTGTAACATGTTTTTACTCTCTTGTACGATATTTGCATTCCTTACGGTTTGGGCCTTTAATACTTAATCTTGAAGTAATCGAGCAACATCTTGAAATGGTCTTGCGCTGTCAGGCATGTATCTGTCAGATAGCCGGGGATATGGTTCCATTCATGTAAGCCACGATAATAAAACATTTTAAGTTCGTCGGTTATGATGAAAGGCACAATGGCGTGATTGAGACATTCCTTGAACATTATCAGTCGCCCCACTCGTCCGTTGCCGTCCTGAAACGGATGGATGGTTTCGAAACGATGGTGGAAGTCAAGAATATCCTCGAAAGCTATCACTTTCTTGTTCTTATAATCCCTAAGCAATTCACGGAGGGCCTTGCCTACCAACTTAGGATCTGTCGTCTCAATGCCACCCACCTCATTAGGATATCGTTTGTATTCGCCTACGGCAAACCACGACTTTGTGGCATCTGACGTGCCAGCCTTCAACAAAGCGTGCATTTGTTTAATCATAGCTTCCGTCAACGGTTCTTTTGCCTTGTCAATTATAAAGTCGATGCACCTGAAATGGTTTGTGGTTTCAATAATATCATCCACCTTTACCGCTTCGTCAGTAATTCCTATGGTATTGGTTTCGAAAATATACCTGGTCTGTTCCTTTGTGAGTCGGCTGCCCTCAATATGATTAGAGTTATAGGTCATATCTATCTGTTTACGATGATAGATGCCGCCCTTCATCCTCCCTTCTTTTTGTTCTCTTAACGACTGAAGAAGCGGCGAAACACTATTCCTTGCATTCTTTCTTTGTGGCAAGGGAGCATTCGCAGGAACACTCCATGTCTTTCCTATCAGTTGAGCACCCGATATCTTTCCCTGCACACAATAGTTGCGCACGGTCCTTTCTGACAGCCCATGCAAGTCTGCATATTCTTTTGTTGATATATATCCCATACGTTATCGGCATAAAAAGTGAGTAATAATATGCAAATATAGCTGTTTTCTTGCCGATAACGGCAAGAAAACAGCTATATTTACTGCAAAGCCTCCAAATAACATGCCTTTATGTCTTACTTACTTCTTATCCGTAAGGTTCACATATACGTCTGGCTTTTGCCAGTCTTTTTCTTTGCATTCTCCGAAATCGGGGTCGAGAGGCAGTTCCACTATCTTGTCCTCAACCACATTCACCTTCGTGAATGTGCCGTATCCAGTCTTGTATATCGGTTCGATCTTGAGAACGTATGGTCCCTTCTTCTTTGAGCTGATCTTTAGTCCCCAACTCTTCGCACCGTCCGTCGGGTCGAAGTAGGTACACTGCGACTCCGACACTGGCTTTCCGTATTTGTCATACAGTCTGAAACGGAGTCCCCATTGCGAGACCTTACTGCTTCCCACAGTCTTCAAACTTCCACGTGCCTCAAAGTTATAGTGCTTCCTGGCTTTGGGATTGTAAGTGCCTTCCGCTTGTCTGCACTTATCCAGACTCATGTATATTTTCACTCCGAAAGGTATCTTGTCGTCAAACCTATAGATTTTTTCACCATTCGAATATGTTATTACGCCATAATAGGTTTCGTCTTTTTTACTGTCTATCTCGAAATCCTTTCTGAACTTTACCAGACCAGTACCATAATCTGTGGCTTTATTCATCCGTTCAACTTTCACAAGCTTGTCTTCATTATTGTATATATTAAGGTTTACCTCTAAGGCCTCAGGTTGCTCTGATTGCGACAATGTAAGGTATGCCTCTGCTCTATATTTCTCTTTATATTCTCCACTCTGGTTTCTCTCTAAGGGAATAATATTAAAGCTGCTTAGATTGGATGTTAAATACCAAGTAAAGAGAGGAATTGTATAATCCGCCAAAACCGGAGTAAGCGTAAATATCGGATACTTTTCATTCCATTGAATATGGATATCCAACGCAGCTTTTAATACCAAGGAACCATCAAGTATTAATGGTTTTGTTATCACATACTCATGATCCACTAAATTCAAACCTGCGGTAAGGTCAAACTTTGGTCCAAAAGTAAATGAAGCACCGACATTGACATTATCTTTAAATTTAGCTACAGTAACTCCTACAGTTACCACAGCATCTAATTCGGCAGTATAGTTAGCACTTAGTTCGGCTACACGTGCGGTTGATTTATCATATTTATCTTCAATAATTTTAGCCTCATCCCAGCCTTTTTTCTTTTCCGCTCCATATTTTTTAACAGAAACGGAGTGTGTGGAGAATTTCGCTTGAGCATTACCAGAAAAACTGCCTTCCAAAGATGGATCTATATTAACAACAAAAGGAGTACTTGGTATCGCTATATTAATTTCTAACGGTACAATTTTCAATGCTTTTCCACTTAAAAGATTTGTGTCGAAAGCAAGAATTTTAGCCTTGACTTCTGCTGTACAACCTAAATCCCAATTTAGGTCAGTTATCGTGGAATCGCTATAAGAGAAATAGAAAGATCTATCAACAAGGTCAAGATCGAAATTGACTTTCCTGTATTTTCGTTCTTCATAATCAAAACTTATATGACCCTTTAAGCTTCCACTAAACCATTTTTTCTCAATTAAGGATTGTTCTCCGTTTATTTCAAAATGGTAATGGCTTATTTCAGGCTTAAATTCGTATTCCTTTCTTGTTCTCTGCTTTGCATACTTTACCTTTTCCACCAACGACTTGTTTGCTATAGTCGAATCGGTATAAGCGCCTATGGGGATCTCGTAATGCACCTCAAGTTCCTTAAATACATGTCCTAACGACGTAGAGCCGTACACACACTTTATCATACCGTTCTCCTTCGTTACCGACACCACCTTTCCAATCATTGCGTCCGGGAATGTTTCGGAGAAATTGGAGTAGATAGCGTCTCCTACCTGCGGTATCATCTCGTAGGGTATAGACGTGGAAAGCCACACCACAGAGTCTTCGGCATTGAGGACGTACTGAGAGTTTGTTTCGTCGAAGACTTTTGTGGTGGGGTTAAACTGGTAGGTGGTGGTGCCGTCAGCGGTCACGTCGGTGCGCGGCGAGCTGAAGCCGTCGCCGTTCTCTATGTTGTCGTCCTTGCCCTTCTTCTCGTCTTCCGGCTCGTCCATGTAGAGCGTGCAGGAGGCGAAAGCCAGGGCGGTGAGGATCAGTAAGAATATCTTTTTCATAGTTGTCGGGTTTTATAGATTCGTAACTCCTTTAAAAAAATCTGTCAGTCGAGGTGTAATGTTATCAGCTTTGAGAGCGTGCCGTGCGTCTCGCCGTCGAAGGGCAGCTGCACGTCGAAGGTGCGTAGGCGCACCTCCCGTCGGTCATAGCACTTGAAGGTGATGACGTCCTCGTCAGAGGCGCTCACCGGACCGTACACGCGGATGACGGCATAACGCTTGCCCTTTGCCTCCTTCAGTTCGGCTATGCCTCGCAGCTCGTCGTCCACGAAGGCAGCCACGGCTATGTCGTCGCCGAGCTGTCTGCCGGCTACGCTGATGTCGGCGTAGACGACGGTGTCGAAGAAGTACTTGTTACGGTCAACTGTCCACGGGGTCATTACGGTCACCACGCAGGTGTCCAGACGCATAGTGGCTGACGACATCGCCGTGACGTAGGCGGTGCCGGGCTGCTGCGCCACGAGAGTGTCGACGCAAAGACGTGCCACTTCGGGCTGGTCGATGAGCCACATCACGCCCTTGTCCTTCACCTCTGGCGGCGAGAAGGTGACGGTCAGACGCAGCGAGTCGCCCGGCATGATGAAGACGGTGTCGCGGTCCATCTTCATCGTCGCTGACGTTGTCTCGCCCGCCTCGTCCACGTCGAATAGTTCGCCGCAGGAAGTGAGCAGCGGCATGGCTGCCAACAGGCAACATGTAAGGAGTTGCCACATACGCGTCCTGACACCCCGTGGCGACAGAAGCTTGGTTATGAATAGTCTTGTCTTTTTCATTTCGGATGGATGTTGCCTGTGATTTTTTCTGTGATGTTTACTTATTTCGCCTTAGAGGGGGCTTTTGCCGGAGCCGTTATCGTCACCTTGTTGGAAGGCTGGCTGCGTCTTCCGTCCGTGAAGCGCACCACGACGTAATAGCTGGCTGACTCGCCCGGTGAAAGGAGCTGGTCGGTATGGAGCGGCATGTCCGGCTCTGTGGAGCAGAGGAAGGTGTAGTCTGCCTCGTCCTTGCCCTTGCGATAGACGCAGTAATAGTAAGGTGTCTGCTTGCCGTCCACAGCCTTGTGCTCCCATGAGAGACGTGCTTCGTCCTTTACGGGGTCGTAGGTTCCGACTGCCTTGATGCCGAGTTCTGCCTCCGTAAAGTCGGCGAAGCGTGCCGAGAAGATGAGGCTTGGCTCGGAAGCTATCTCCGAACGGTTGAACGACACTACCATATACTCATAGTAATACGTGTTGTTGGTCTGTGGCTTGTCGGTGAGATGTATCACTCCGTCGGGGCTTGCCTTGAGCACGTCCTCCGCCGTGACGATGGCTATTAGGTCCCACGTGTTGCTGTTCTCCAGTCGGCGATAGATGCGATGATAGTACATATCGGCGTCCAGACCCGTCACCCAGTCCATGTGTATGCCCGAATTGTCCACCCAAGCCGAGTCGAGGTGAGGCTGTGTAGGCGGTGTGATGTGCGGTCGCTCCACCTGCAGGATGGGCGAGAACTCACCGGTGTTGTTGCTGTAGTCCACGGCACGCACCTTATAGTAGATGAATCGCTGGTTGACGGTCATCTGCACCGTGTCTACGAACATCGTGTCCTTCAGCTGTCCTTGGTTGCGCATAAGGAAGTGGTGGGTGGTGTCGTTGGCGTAAGCCAGCTCGTAGTAAGCCACGTCGTCGTCCGCCGGCTTGTCCCAGCGCAGGGTGATGGTGCCGTCGTCGGCCGACACCTCTGCACGGAGATTGGCGGGAGCGTCAGGAGCCTTCATGTCGCTGATGCGGAGCTGCACGGGCATCGAGTAGCCCACGTTGCCAGCCTCGTCGTATGCTGCCATGACGAGCATGCCCGTGGAGAGTCCGGTGACGTCCACCTTCACCTCCCTTGCGTCCGCCGGAAGCGTCTTTTCGCAGAGCGGCTTCCAGTCGTTGCCCGTGAATCGCTCGTTATAGTAGAGAGGGAGGAATCCTGCGAGGTCGGCTTCCACGGTGTCCTTCTCCCACGAGATGGTGGCGAATATCTGCTTTGTGGGGTCGGTCTCGTCGGGACGGTCGATGTTGACGAGTGTGATGGTCGGACCCTTGGGCGGCTTCATGTCGCCCACCTTTACGGTTAGCGTCTCGCTCGGTGCTGTGGTGTCGCCGAAAGCGTCATGCGCCATCACGCGATACTCGTAGGTTCCGGGCTGCGGCACGTTGTCGACATACATCACTTCCTCGTCCTTGTCGTCGAGGTCCTGCTTATACATCGGCATGTATGGCTTGCTGTTGACGCGGCGCCATTCCTGCGTGCCAGCCACGCGGCGCTCAATCTCGAACGAAGAGTTGTGCTTGTCGGTCCAATAGAGCGTCACGGCGAGTTGTCCGGTGATGCTGTCCTTCAGTCCCACGTTGTAAGGCTGTGGCACGTAGGGCTTGTTCTCCACTTTGCTAAGTTCCTTGCCCTTTATGAACATATTGTCGTTCTTGAAGCGTCGCGCGGGCTGTATGAGGTAGGTGTAGCGTGCTCCCTTGCGCACGTTGCGGTCGACGAAGCGCATCGCCATGTCCTCTGCCACGTCCTGACGCCATTCCGACGCCAGCACTGCGAAGGCAAGGCTTGTCACCTGGTCGTCATACATCTCGAGCATTGATCCGTACGATCCCGGTTCCTCACGTGTCTCGGTGGACTTCTTCAGGTTGTCGCCGTAGATGAGGCCGTAGCCGATGGTGGCAACGGTATCGGTGGTAGGATACTTCGCACGAAACTCCTCCAGCGTCTTGGGCTTGAGCGCCAACGCCAGCGTGTCGCAATGGTTTTTCTCGTCCCAACGATAGATGTTATATCCAATGAGGTTGAGCCTCATCCATGCAGCATAGTCGGAGGGTGCCCATCTCAGCACGATGCGGTCGCCGTAGGCACGTGCCGTGAGCATGATGTCGGAGCCTTCGTATGGCTTGCCCTTGAAAGCCGTGGTGTCCTGCGCCACCTCTCCCGGCAGCATTTTGCCGGCTGTCGGTATGGTGTCGTTCTGTGTTCCTCCATAGAAGGAATATCCGGTTCGTGAGCCGACACTCGCCACCGCTGTGATGGCGGCGAAAGCGCAGGTGGCGGCGAATGCGGCTGATAGTCCTTTCATTATCTTCATATCTGTACGTTTTATGGTCTATTAATAGAATTTCTTTAGCGGCTCGTAGATGGTGATGTCTCGCTGACTGCTGTTGTGCAATACCGTATACTCCTTCTTCTGTACGTCATAGTCGTCGATACGGTAAGTCCGGACAATCATCTTCTTGAGGTTCTTCATCGCCTCCTTAGCCTTGAACGTAGCTTCGGGATAGCCATTGTCGCCCGTGAAGGTGAAGAGCACCATGCGGCTCTGACTCTTGCTCTGGCGCGGTGTGGCTCGCTTTCCTGCTCCCTTCATTATGCTGTTGAGCGATACCTTACGTCCTGAGTCGGAGTTGTCTATGATGCCACACCATAGCAGCGTCATCTGATAGTACGGTATCTTTATGATTTGCGTAGTCTCGTTCAGACCCTCTCGCGACACTACGATGTCGGTTCCGAGGTGCTGGAGGTTCCATTCTTCCACAGCGTTGGCACGCTTGGTATTGAACGTGGTTCCACCCTTATCGAGCACCACCTTGGCATTCTCCTTTATCTTCTTGTCCACGTCCTCAGCGAGGTAATAGACGTTGGCGATGTTTTTAAGAATGTCGCCTGCCGGGTTCTTGGGGTTATACTCCGGAATGGTGGCGTGGCTTCTGATAGGATTCACGTAGTCGTAACGGTCATTGTCGATGAGCGGCAGCGGATAATTCGAACCGTAACCTCCCGACGGATAGATGGAGTTGCGACGAATCTTCTCCAAGTCGTTCACGATGTTGTAGTTGACATCGCCTTCGGCAAGGAATCCGCTGTAGTTGCCGCCGAGGTCGCTGTAGGTGAGCGACGTGGTGGTGGTCACCATAGTCTGTATACGGTCTGACTCGATGTTCCATCCGCCTATCAATGCCCAGTTGGCAAGGTAGCTGATGTAGCAGAACGGATCGTAGTAGGCGAGGAGAGTATTGGTGTTAGGATACTTCTTCTGTCTTTCCATTAGCGAAGTCTTATATCCAATCTCCACGTCAGATATGTTGCTGATGTCCGCGCCGTCGTTCTTGAGCGTGGCGACCTTTGTTCCGATGAACGGCAACTCATAGTCGAGCGGACGGCCGTTGTTGCCGGTTGTCCAGTCGCCGTCAATGGTTGTGACGTTGAGGTCCATGATGTTGGCAGCTACCACCGGTTCTTCGGTCTCGCGGTTGTCGTAGCAGGTGAATACGAACTCCCAATACCATTCCTTGCCTTCAGGAGCCTCCTGGTCGTCGGTCTTGTCTGGCAATATAATGCCGGGAGACATCGTCTTTTCGTCTGTCACGCCTGACTGCAGAGCGTCGTCGTCAGTCTTCTTTATGCCTCCCGACAACTTGCCGTTGGGTATTCTCGTCAGGGACTGCTCCTCCTTCTTCACCTCCTCCGTAGACGATGAAGATGACGAATCGTCCGACTTGGGCACTATGCGAGTGCCTAAATTGACGGATGGCGAAGTCTGCGTTGTGGGCTGTCGCCTTGTCGGTGTTGTCTCGGACGAAGAGGTGTTGCCCGATGTAGAGGTAGTGCCCGACGAAGCTTTCGTTATGGCAGACGACTTTGTCACCCTTGTCTTCCTTGACTGCGGCGACATTACGTCAGCATAAAGGTCGACGTTCTCGTTGGCATCCATGTACGGACCATGGAATGCAGGTCCGAATTGGAGGTCCTTCTTAATCTTGTCATTTAAGACATCATCTTTAAAGTTCACTCCTATATTATCCTTGATGGCTGGTCCCGAATAGCGTCTTGAGCTGATTATCTTTTTCACCTGATATCCGCCGATATACTTAGGTGCCATGCCATTAGGACTTGCTCCATTGGTGTACTTAGAGTAGTACTTCTCTCGGAAGTGAATGGTCTTCTCCGCTACAACTGTCTCTTTCGTTACCTTGGTCTTCTCATAGTCGAGCACGAGGTTGTATGTGTTACCCGGCAGAACCTTGGTTTTGAATGACGCAGAAGCTCTGTTCTCCCAGCCTGCATACACTTCCTGCTCCTCAATCACCTTGCCGTCCTTCTTCAGCTTCCACTTGAGTTTGCCGTCAGAATAGAGGCGGTTCAGTACGTTGTTCTCCTTGAGCACGATGAGCGGATTCTGTACGTCGGTGGCATAAGCAATGACGGGTTCAGCCGACTTCAGCTCATTATACTTCGACGGATAAGCCACAGCCACAAATGACTGGAGGTCGCCTCCGTCCTGAATGTTCATGCCGTCGCTGTTGCCGGTACGGAAGTAGAACGCCTTGGTCTGCTCCCATGGCACTTCCTCATACTTGCCCTTCTTGACATTGTATGTCTCGGGGTCGTGCCAGTTGCCCGCACGAAGCTCCTTGGCAAGGCCCGTAATCTCGAGCTTGTAGAAGCGGTTGGGGTTGAGGCTACGCATTCCTCGTACCGTCACCTTAGTGGCATTGAACTCTATATTATAGTAACGTATCACGCTGTCGCGCATTGTAGAGTCGCTATACTCGTAGAGCTTAACCTGACTGGTCGACGGATTGAAGCGGAACGTACGAGTTGACGTGGTCTCGAGAATCTCTCTCTCGGCTTCCACCTGCTTCATCTGTCTGTGGAGATCGGTCTGGTCGAGCAGCGGATACTGCTCGTTAAGGCGTGCCATCGGAGTGATGGTGAAGTCGGTGGGCAGGTCAGGACTGATGGTCATCTTGTGGTTCCATCCGTTCTTTCTTACCTCCTCGCCAATTGACGATTCGCCCCAAAGCTGGAAGTCGTCAAGCGCATTGCCGTAGAAGATGTCACACTTCTTGCCGCAAGTGAACTGGAAGCGGCGGTTGAAGTTGATGAGGCCGCCCAAGAGACGGAGCTTCATGCGGAGGTCGCCGGTGAAGTAGCTCGGGTTAGGCAATCCCATCTGCAGAACTCCACCGATGCCTGCGTCCACAAGGTCGATGCTTCCCTTCCAGAATCCGAGGTTCAGACGCAGACCCATCTTTGCATAGAGGTATGCGTAAAGCTGTCCTTCGCCGTACCATCCCTTCCATCCTGCTGCGCCGGGAACGCCTACACAGTAGACCTCGTCGCCGATGTGTGTGATGCTGACGTCGAAGCCAGCCGTGGCGCCCATGTCGGCATAGAGGATGCCGAGGTCCACATTGATGTAGCCCCATACGCTTGCACCGAGCATTACGCCACCCGTGGCGTTGGCGCGGAACTCCCTGATGGCTTCCTCGCGGGCACGCTCAGCCTTGCTCACGTCTGCTGACTGAACGCCGTTGCTGCCGCGGCTACCGGTGAGGAACTGGCGTATGTTTTCGGGAATAGGAGGCAGAGCGCCGTTGTCCGGCAGCTCGTTGCCCACACAGAAGTAGGCATCCGCTCCGATCTTCACTTCCACAATCTTCGCCTCAAGGTCGATGAGGATGAACTGGCAGCGTTCGCTCTTCTGCGGTTTGCCGAGATAGAGGTGCCACTTCACCTTGTCGAAGTTCACTCCTTTGTCGCGCCATGTAAGTCCAAAGTCGAGTGATATCTTGGCTCCTGACGTAGCCTTGAAGTTATCTTTCTGCTCGCTCTTGTTTTCATCCTTGCTCTCGTGTTTCTCCTCCGTGCTGTGCTCCTGATGGAGATTGTCCAGTCCAGCCATTGATCCCAGCTTGTCGTAAGTGGTCTTTATGGTGTCGTTGAGAGCCTGCATCTGCTTCAGAATCTTGCTGTCCGCAAGCTGTTCCGTGTACTTCGTTATCTCACCCGCATACTTCTTGGCGAGTCCGTCCGCCTTGGCGTCAACCGTGACGTTCAGACGCAGATACTTCGACTGGTCGTCGTTCTGATAAACGATGGACGCTCTCGAATTAACCAAGCCAGCCATAGCGCTCACATTGCCGTCAAGCATGAAGGTGGTGAGGCGCTTGTGCTCCTTGTCGTATACCACGGTGAGCGAGAATTTGCCGCCGATGACGTTGTCGCCACCCGACGCTGCAATGCCCAGACCAGCCGTTACGCCGATGACGCCCTTCTGAGCGATGGCCTTCGTTGCGTCCTTCGGGTCCTTACGGCAGTTGAAGTAGAAGCCGCCGTGGATGTCGTTAATCTCGATTGGCGGAATCTGCAGACCCACAGCCGAGCCGATAGCGATGTTGAAGTAGCCCCAAGTGAAGTTGTTGCCTTCCTCCTTGTGCTCGAAGTAGCCGCCGTTTGAGTCGAAGGTAAAGAGATTGCCGGGGAGCGCAAACTTAAGATGGCCCTTATATCCCTTGTCCTTCACCTTTTCGTTAGGACGTATGACGTCCATTCTTCCTGAGATGGTGATGCCCGGAAGGTTGGACGAAACCTCGATGGAATTAAACAGACAGTCCTTATATTCCAGCGAGATGTTGCTGATGTCGTCGAGGTTCTTCACCTCTGCCTGCAACTGGATGCCAGCCTTTGCCACTACGAGGTCTTCCAGCAAGCCAATCTTTCCCTCGAGGTCGAGAGTCATTGCGCCACCCGAGAAGCCGAGGTCATAGCGTGTAATGCCGAAGCAGAACGGGCCTATCTTCTTCTCTAAAGAAGCCAACGACCATTCGCCCATGTTGAAGTAGATGGGCTTGTCCTCAGAACCGAGGTTGCGTTCCTTCTCCTCGCAAAGCGTCTTCCACGCCGAACGTCTCAGTTCTTCAGCCTGAGCAGCATGTGCCTTCTTCTGTGTTTCCTCCTTGTCGTAGATTGATTCCCACGTAGAACAGTTGGCAATGCGCATCTTTGTGAAGTGGATGCCGGGGATGCTGAGCTTCAGCGGCAGTCCGTCGAGGGCGTTCTTTACGAATGACGAGCGTTCCTTAGCCTTGTCAATCTTGTTGTTCACCTCGTCCAGCTTGCCCTGAATCTCGTCAGCATAGCCGATGGTGATGCTTCCGCCCATAGAGAATTCCAGTCGGGTCTTCGTCGATCCGTCCGCCTTGTCTTCTGCTTCGAGGAAGAAGTAAGTCTGCTTCTGCTCAAGGTTTGCCTCTGCAAGGATGAAGTCAAAGTTGATGTCCTCCACCTGCTGCACCTTAAATATATAGGCGTAGCCGTTGTCGTTGTCCTTCTTGAATCGCTTCTGGTTATATATATTACATGTGTAGGCGATGTCGCTGTTGACGAGCGGCAGCTTCATGTTGCCGTCGAAGTAAGCCTTCTCGAAGTTGCTCTGCAGGAACTCCACGCCCACGTTGTCGAGCGTAAACGCCCAACCTCCGAGCTTTCCGGTCTTCGCGCTGATGATGTCCTCAGCACCGAACTTGAGCGAAACGCCCGACTTGTCGAAGAACATGTCCTTGGCAGCGAGAGTAAGACGTCGGTCGCCGTCGCCGTCTTCCTTGCCCACTTCCATAGCCTTCGGGAACTTTACGCCCACCTTGCTGATGTAAAGACCCATCCATTCCTTGTCGTTGGTGCGGATGTCAGCCTTGCTCTTGTCATAACCGGCGGGGAACGATCCCATGTTGTTGTCGTTCACCGTTGTGGAGTGGTCGTAGACAATGGCACCGGGGCAGAATGTCCAGCCCGGAAGAGCCTCAGCCTCGAAGTCGTCCATGGCAGCGCTTGCCGTCCAGTTGTTCCAGTCCTTGATGTCAGTCTGGATGTTCAGCACGGGTCGCTCTTCCGTAGCGGTGCCGTTAGCCACCTTCTTCAGCTTAGGAATGGCGATGTCGATGTCGATGTGTAAGGCTGCCAAAGAGTCAGCCTGCCAGTTGATGTAGCATCCGTCCGCAGGTGCCTGACCTTCGTCAGCCACGGTGATATCGGTCGGAGCCTTAAACTTAATCTGGAAACCGGACGACGGTTCCTTCACGTCTATGGTGGAAAGCAGACACATCGATCCGCTCTCCGGCAACAGACGGTCGGGGCTGATACATGTGTGCGGTGCACCGAGGATGAGGATATTGTTGTCCGTATAGCGGCTTTCGGGCAGCGTGAACGTACCGATAAGGTCCATTGAAGCCCATGACGGTGCGAATGTCACGTTGACAATCTGGATGTCCACCGGAGTCTTGTTTACTGACTTCGGCAGCTTCATCGGCATCATGATGTTGTCAAGTCTGCCTTCCGTGAGGAAGTCCTTGGCTCGATGATAATAGTCATAATACTTGCCGAGGCTGAGCTGCTTGGCTATGTCGCGACCTCTGTTAGACGCTTCCTTCTGCAACATCTTAGCATAAGGTATGCCAGTGTCGCCGATGAGGTTGTCAATGCCCCAGTCGGAGAAGAGCTTGTCCACCTGCTCGCCATTGTTCGACGCCCATGTGTCGCCCTTCATGCCCTTAGCCTTGCCGGCATAAACGATGTCGTCGGTATTGATGAAGAGCGAGTCGAACTCCACCTTCACCATCAGCGACAATCCGAGCGGCGACCATTCCACACGACCGTTGCCGCGGAATCCGCCGTCCTTGCCGTTCTCCTTCATCTCGTCGATGGTGAGCTGATACTGTCCGATGCCCACCTCTTTGCCTATGAAGTCCTTGGCAGACTTCTTCGTAGGCTTGAGGTTCTCGATGTTCACCATTGACGAACACTGGAAGAACTTCTGGCTGATGCGCTGTGCGAGGGCGAAGTCGATGACGTTGACGGAGTCGTTGACGAACGCCACGGACTGTACGTTCTCGCTCTTGGGGAGCACGCGCAGAACCATATAGTCGCCAGCCACCACCTTGTCGCTGATCTTCTCCCACTTTATCGAGTCAGAAAGGTCGTACGTGGAGTGTGTGTAGACCGGCTCTGAGGCGAAGATGTCGGCGCGGTCCATCTCTGGCTCGCCGCGGAAAAGCTGCACCTCATAATTGATCTTCACCGTGTCCTGGCGTTCGCCTACGCCACCCACGAACCATGCCTTCTTCCATTCCACGCCGATGTCGTCGCCCGTGAATGACTTGCGGACTCCTGCATTGCCGGGGAAACTCGGGCGGATGATCTGCGGATTGCGGAAGTTATAGACCGAATCGGTCACTTCCTCCTTGCCGCTACCGAAACCGAAGTCGAACTCGTCGTCGTCTTCCTCCTCATCCTTCTTATCCTCCTTGTCCTTGTTGTCGGGCGTTGGGGGCGTCACCACGGTGGTGGCATCAGGCTCGAAGCGGAACAGACGCAGGTCGGAATTGCCGTCGTTCTCCACCATCGAGTAGTTGAGGTAAGTGCTGCCAAGCCCAGACTGTTCCGCCGTGACACGTGCCACGTAGGTCACGTCGTCTATCATTGAGCGTATGCGCTCCTGCGGCAGAATCATCATCGGCGACATCAGTCCCGACTTTTCGTACACGGCAGGATTATACTCTATGGCTTCGTCGGGCGTCTGACCGCTGACAAGCTGAACCACCTTAAACTTATACGTAAAGCGTGCCGCGCCGGGATTGCACGTCACGATGGGTTCTTTCCACGTAAAGAGGGCGTTCTGCTTGTCCATGGTGCATACGGAAGCGTCGGAAGAACTTCCGATGCCGGGCATAGGCATGAGGAACTCGGGCGCCTGAGCCTTATAGCATATAGTGAAGATGCACTGTCCGCTGCTCGGGCTGCTGACCATGACGGGAGTGTCACGTCCCAGCTCCCAGCGGTAAGCCACGAGGCGCATGCGATACTGACCCTCGGGCAGGAGTCCGAAGGCGCCGCCCTCATAGTCGCTGAACAGACCCGGCGTCGTGGCGATACGGTCATTCGGCACATGATTGAAGAGATTCTTCATCTCCACCATGCTCAGAATATGCGTTCCGCCGGAAGGCACCGTGATGGGCTTGTCGGGCTGATACTGCGCAGGAATCTTGACGTAAAGTCCCGAGTTGGGATTTATCTGCTCAAGATCCATGACGAGATAGACGTTCTGTGTCTCGCCAGAAGAGTTGATCAGACTTACGTTGAAGTAGTTGCCGGGATTGGCTACGTACAGCATCGCCTGCGGAGGCAGCGTGGGCTGTACCGGATTGACCGTCACCATTACGTCCTGAGCGGCTGCCTGCAGCATGGCACCCAGGATGATGAGTAGTGATAGGATGTGGAATCTCAGTCTGTTCATATCTTGATCTTTATTTTATCGTGGGAATAAAAGTTACACTATAGCGACTTGTTCTGTTCCTTCTCCGCCTTACGCTTTATCTCGAGGAGCGTGAAGGTGTAGGTGTAGTTGAAGCTGAGGTTGATGTCCGTGGCGTCCAGCTTTGAACGTGTCTTGGTGATGTTGACGTCGCCGTACTTGTTGAATCCGGCAGTCATCGAGAAGAGATGCTTCTGCTTGATGCTGTAGCTGGCAGCCATGTCGCATCCCATGGACAGGCTCTTCGACTGTCGTTTCACCTCATTGTAGCACATCGAGAACGTGGCTGAGAGGTTGAGGGCGTCGTCCTTGAGGAAGGCGCGGTTGGCTGTCACCGAGGCGAGGTCGCTGGTGTAGCGCGTGTTGAATCCCTTTGACGACTGGTGGTTTATGGAGGTCTGGAAGCTGGTCTTCCATGCCTTCACCTCCAGTCCGTAGCTGGCTCCGATGGCGAGGGACGTTACGTCGCTCACGCCGGTGGCGAAGCGGTTGAGGTCCTTGTTCTGCACGAGGCTGGCAGAGAGCGAGAAGGCATGACCGAACTGGTCGTTGTCCACGGCGTAGGACGGCGTGAACGTGAAGGTGTTCATGGCGCGACGTATGCGGGTGGTGTCGTTCACGTGTGCCGTGCCGTCAGCCTGCGTCTGCAGGTAGCCGTTATAGCCGAACGAGAGGTTGAGGCGGTTGGCTATGCGTGTGGCTATGAAAGCCGAATAGACGAAGCCCCGCGTGGTATAGAGCTGCTTGTTGGAGAGATTGTCCTCCTGAGCGGAGAACGTGGCTGCCACCGACACGCGGCGGAAGAGTGTGGTGCCGAGGCTGGCTCCGACGCTGTGATAGTTGTTAGCCATATAGTAAGTGCCGAGCGACGTATAGTCGGGCTGTATGATACGATAGAAGAGCGAGGCGTTCACGCCGCCCGCGTTGATGTTAAGGTTGGCGTCGCCAGCGAAGCGTGCCATGGAGGTGTAGCGTGTGTCGAACACCTTGTCCCATCTTGCCACCTTGTTGTCCGTCACCTTCTCCGCGCGGGTGTCGGTGGTGAAGGCAGATGTGGCTACGTTGGCTGTCAGCGACATCCAGTTCTTGATGCTAACGCCTCCCTTGAGTCCCACCACGATGTTCTCCTGCGGCGAGATGCGCTCCTGCCAGTACTCGTCAATGGAGCTGCGGCGGTCGTAAGCGCGGAGCAGATAAAGGTCGAGATAGTTGCTGCCCGTACCGTAGCCTATGTTGAATCCCCATCCTATGCGGCGATACTGCGGATTGCGCGGCGAGGGCGACGTCGGGTCGTCGTTGACGGCGCTGCGCAGCGTGCCGTAGAAAGCTCCCACGCGGAACTTCTGCGTACGATATTCCAGACCCACACCGTTGTAAGACATACTCATGACGTAGGGCGAGAATCCTGCCGACGACCTTCCGATATGTCCGTGCCATTGCTTGTACGACGGCGAGAGATTGAAGGAGATATGGGGATAGTTGAAGTCCAGATTGTTGTTGGAGTAATAAAGCGAGAAAGGCATGTTGAATCCATACATGCTGATGTTGAGGTTGAGGAACAGCGTATTGCTCAGCGGCGAGGCGTATGCGCTGCCTGCCGTTGAGTGAAAGTAGGTGTTCTGTGTACCTACGGAACCCGTGATGATAAGGGGATCGCTCTTCGCAATCTCCGTGATGTTCTGTGCTGTTGTGCCGCTGGTATGCAGAAAGAGTGCTGCCACAGCCGTCAGTATGGTTATGTGTAAGTGGCTTTTCATCGCTTTGGTTCTTTTAGTGGTTATTTAAAGTTTCGCATGTCTCGAGACATGCGAAACTTTTAGTTATATTAGTATAGTCAACTTACTTGACAAGCTTCTTCGTAACGGTCTTGCCGTCCATGGTCTTCACCTTCACTACGTAAACGCCTGAAGGAAGGCCGGTAACGGTGGTCTCGCCGGTTGAGACAACAGCACCGGATGCGTTGCATACGATGACGTCAGCCACGTCCATGCCCTGGACTGTTATCTGTCCGTTCACGATGGCGATGCCCGAAGATGCAATGTCGGCTGCTGTGATGCCGGTGACGATGCCACCTACAGTCAGACGCTGCGGAGCGCGGAGCGATCCTGCCATCTTTGCGAACGGCATCTGCTCGTTGATAGTGCGCATCTCGCCGCTGACTGCGTCATAGAGCTTGAACGAAATGGTCTCGCCCTTGTCGGCATGAACGGTGATGAAGCACTTGCCTTCAATCATCTCGCCCTCACCGCGGCACTCGTCGCCTACGAAGGCGCCCAACGTGAAGCGTTCTGCCGAATAGTCGTTGCCAAGGTCAGCTATGATGGTCATGTTGTCAGCGAACGGAGCGCTGTTGTATGTCCATACGCTCTGCTTGTGCTGGGGAGCGTTCATCACCGGAGTGCCCTGAGGCATATTCCACTCATACTTGAGTTCCATGTTGATGGTGTCTGATGCTGCATTGAAATACATATATCCGAGTCCGGCATGCAGAGTGGTAAGGGTGCCTGTCCACTTTTCGCCATTGTATTCAGCGAAGCCGTTGTCCTTCGATACGATGCGGTCGCCCACGTTGAATTTGTTTGCGTTTGCATCTTCGGTAGAGAACACCGAGTTGATATCGTGGTCATACTGATAGGGATTGCCGAGCCAGTTCCACATCGGCACAATCTGACGATAAGGTCGCATGTCTTCGTAGCCGCCGGGGTAAATTCTCAAGTTAAGGAGACCGGGTTCCTCTTCTTTCACCTTAATCTTATAGCATGTGCCAGGCTCCAGTCTGTTGAGGTCGCCGAAGTAGCCGTATTCGGGGTCGTTATGGAGAAGGGCGTCTTCTGAGCGGATTTCCTCCACCACGTTGCCTAATTCGTATTCAGGAGAGTTCCATGATACGCCGCCGCTATAGAGCGAAGTCCACTTCCATCCTGCCTTCTGCATATAGCGCTGACCGATACCGACATAAGATGTTGCCACCTCTACGCCGTCGAGCTTCACGCTGATAGTGGCTCTGCCCACGCTATGAGGTCTGATGGTATAGTTAAGCATGGTCTCATCCGTAGGAACAATCTCTACTATGCTCTTCCACATCTCGGGAACAGATGCGTCCACAATTGTCACCTCCACTCTTGACGGGTCTACCTCTGCGTCAACGGGGTCGGGAGTAAGCACGAAGTCGCGTGTCTCGGTGCTTACCATCTCTACGTATTCGTCCACCTTGAATCCCTTAAGAGACTCCAAAATCGTTATGTTGAAGTGGTTTGAAATTTCATACTCATCATTTTGGAGTCCTTCTTCAGTTGCGATGGTGCGCTCAGATGAATAGGAGACATTAATCCATCCCCCACCTATACTATCGATAGATGCAGAAAGGCTGTCTTTCTCGAAATTATAATACAGGTTTACGGCTTTCGTATAAGATAAGATATCCAAATCGCTTTCTGCTATATCGTACTCTTCATATTCTTCATACTTAGGCCATGATGGTGTCATGATGATGTTGTTACGGATATCCTCAGAGATGTCCCACTTGTCAGTATCCTTTCTTGGCATCAAGAAAGTCATCTCCTCCTGCTTGAACGTGATGTTCGTAGGACCATCCTTTACGATTACTTCGTATGTGCAAGTGGCTTGCGGATTCTGATTAGATATAATTGCAATGCGAGCTCTACCTGGCTTACGGGCGAAAATTCCCTCAGAACCATTGTCCTCAAGTATCTCATTATACTTAAATTCCTGATCCTGGTTGTAACTTGGCAAAACTTCGTAATGCACGCTGCGGTCTGTAGCGTCCTCCGGCATTACCTTATATCCCGACGGAAGGATGTCGAGAAGGTTGTCGCCTATATACATCTTAATTTCCTTAACCCTACCAACCGGCGTAATATACTCTACCGGCTTAATGACTGTGACCTTAAGGTCCACGCTGGCATTCTCGCCGCTAAGCGTCATGGTGTATGTGCCGGTCTTTACTGGATTAAACTTGCCAATATCATTACCTTCCATCGGAAGAATGGCAGTCTCGTCACTGCTCTTCCATGTCAGCTCCTCGTTGCAGTCGGCAGGTGCTGTGGTGTAGCCGCTGCGAAGCACTGTGTTGAGGGCAGCAGTGTCGCCCAAGTTAACTGTGATGCCATTCTTATACTCGTCGCGAAGCTCAATAGAGGTGGCAGGTTGGATGACACGAATATTAATGTCGGAATACTGTCCCGTATTCTTCATGTCCCAAAGCTTAGGGAAAACGCCGACGGAACCATACTTGCCAGTTGACTTAATGGCTGTGAGCTTATTTCCTTCGATATTGACATTTTCACTCTCTTCATACATATTCCAGTTTAATTCTGGTATGTTGGCATTCGCTGGCTCGAATGTAATATAATCCAACAAATTGATCTGCTCACCCACCTTAACTGATACTGTCTCTTGGGTGAAACTATAATATAGAGGCTGGATAAACTTCAGCGGGAAGAGGGCTGACAGCGTACCGGTGGTTTTCTTATTAGTATAGGTTACGGCATCGGCTGCAGGCTGTAAGTCGTAAACATAAGATAGCTGACCACCTGGATAAAGTAATCTGAAAGATATGGCTTTGCCTTCGTCATTAGTATCTCCCTTTACACGAAGAGGGAAATAGTTAATGGTCAAAGCCACCGACAGCGACTTTTTCTGTACCTTCGCAAGTCCGCGGCACTCACCATCGATGAATGCTCCGAGGTAAGTGTTCTCTGGTAACTCTTTCTGACCACAATTGTCGAGGCTTCCCTCTGTGAGTCCTACATAAATGACGTGCTCGTCAGGGTAGGCATTGGGATTGTAGCCCCAATCGGGTTGTTGTGCCGCCATACCTACGGCATATAGCAGTAGGGATAGCATTAGTAATAATTGTTTTCTCATATTAAAAATGATTTGAAAGGTGAATAATATGTTATCTATTTAGTTTTATGTTTAATAATGTGATGTTTGGGTTTCTTGGTTATTTCCTGTTCAGTCCCCAGCTTTTCCACATGCTCCCTGATTTTGCCCTCAACGTCATCGTAAGAATGTCGCCAAGGTTCGTTCTCAATAGTATGGTCTTGCGGTCTCATATTGTACGTTATTTGTGGTTAGTAATATTTGCATGAGACAACATGCCTTACGCTATGTCTGTCAGCACTGCAAAATAAGCTGAAATTCGCTCAAGTCAATTGTATAAACTTAACAAAAAATGGCCAATTCTTTACAAAATTAAGGTCAAAGCGCAATTTGACAAGCCAACAGGCAATTTACGCACCTAATTTGACAAGGAATTTAACAGACATTTTGGGTTGGACGGAGAGACAAAAGAGGCAATAATCACATGCGAATAATGTCCGTTATTCGACGTAAGACATACTCTTTTAGACAAGAAGACATTCATCCTATCTATTCAAAACTGAATAATTCACAATGCGCCTTGGCGCACAATTCAAAAATCAAAATTCAAAATTCCTAACTCTTCGGCGGTTCCGCCGAAGACTATATTTGCATTCCTGACGCTCAATACTCCTCGTTCAGCGCACTAAGAAATCTTTGATGCGAAATTTTCGAGTTTTGAGCGTGCAACAATAGCACACTGACGCACAGTCGGTTATGCAGCCAAGAAGAGAAATGTGCAATGAATGACGGTGCTAAACATGCATCAAAGGGGCACAATAGAGCCTCTTTGCCACTCCAACACAGCCTCTATTGTCATACAAAAGAGCCACTTTTGCCTTCCAATAGTGGCTGTAATGGAAGGCAAGAGAGGCTCTTCTGATATATTATGGAGTCAAAAACGATGCAAAACCACGCAAAAACAGCAAGACAAATCTCTAAAACCGATTTTTATTTTGTAACATGTTTTTACTCTCTTGGACGATATTTGCATGGCGGACAGGAAGACACGTTTTTTTGACAGGAAGACATGAAAACATGTTTTTTTAGATGGTAAGCCCTGCCTACTAACCCTCTTCTCCCTTGCGATACTGCGTCGGCGTCATGCCGATCGTCTGCTTGAAGACGCGGGTGAAGTGCGACATGTCGTAGAAGCCGCACCGCATGGCCACCTCGTTGATGGTGAGGTCAGGACGGTTGTCGAGCAGACACTGCGCCGCATACATCTGCCTTGTGCGGATATAGACGGACGGAGTGCTGCCGGAGACGGCGCCGAGCTTGCGGCGAAACTGAGCCGGACTCAAGCAGAGAGCCGCTGCCACAGTGTCGACGGTGACATTGCCATCGTTCATCTCCTTGTCCACGATGGCGTTCACACGGTCGAGGAAGGCACGGTCCTGCGGGGGAAGGGCAGCTTCGGCGTCGGGCTGGTGCTCAGCCGCCGCCTTCATATAACGCTCGCGGAGCAGACGGTTCTTCTCAAGCAGATTGCCCACGGTGACGGCCAGCTCTTCCGCATCGAAGGGCTTGTAGATGTAAGCGTCCACTCCCATCTGCAGGCCACGCAGCTTGTCGTCCTGCGAGGTTCTTGCCGTGACGATGACGACGGGGATGTGATTGAGCACTTCCGACTGCTTGACGGCCTGACAAAGCTCGTAGCCGTCCATGCGGGGCATCATGACGTCCGTGACGATGATGTCGGGCACCAGTTGGGTGGCCTTCTCCAGACCCTCCATGCCGTCGTGCGCTATTACTAAGCGATAACGTGCCTTGAGCTGCATGGTCATATACTCCGCCACATCGGCATTGTCCTCCACGATAAGGACAAGCTGACGGGTGTCGGACTGATTGTCGTCGTCGGCATCGTCGGCTTCTGATATGGATGCAGAATGGTATGCTTCTGGCATGACATCGCTCTCGGCGTTCAAGAGGATGGACGTGGGGACGGAGCCAAGCGATTCCAACGACTTCACCTCCACTCCCTCCGGCGCCTTCACCGGAATGCGCACGGTGAACACCGAACCCTCGCCCACCTTACTGACGAGGCTTATGCTGCCGTTAAGAGCACTAACTATCTGCTTGACGAGGGCAAGACCTACGCCCGAGCCGACGTTCTTCTTATCGCTCTCGGTCTGATAGAACGGCTCGAAGATGCGCTGCTGGTCGGCCTGCGAGATGCCGCTACCGAAGTCAGCCACACGCATCTGCAGCATTTCCTCACCCACATCGAGCGACACGAGCACCTCGCTGCCCTCCTTCGAGAACTTTATGGCGTTGGTGACAAGATTGCACACCACCTTCTGTGCGTAGTCAGGCACAAAGTCGCACACCGCCTTCTGCTGCTTCGGCGCATAAAGCAGACGGATGCCGCGGGAGTGAGCCATGTTGAGATGGCTCTCAATGATGTTGGAGAGGAAGAGAACCACGTCGCCACGATACCAGTCGCACTTGCCCACAGCCGACTTCACCTTCTGTATGTCGAGGAGCTGATTGATTAGCGAGAGCAGGCGCGAGCCCTGGCGCGACACCATATTGGCCACTCGCGTGATGTCGCCCATCGGCACCTTGCCCTCCTCCATCATGCGCGAATAGCCGAGGATGACGGTCAGCGGGGTGCGAAACTCGTGGGTGATGTTGGTGAAGAACGAGAGGCGCATCTCGTCTAACTGGTGCTGCACCTCCTGCTTGCGCTTACGGGCACGGAGAGCATAGAGCATGAAGCACACGATGACGGCGGCGAGGATGACGACCAGCATACCGGCAGCGAAGCTAAGGCGCTTCAGCGTGCGCTCCGTACGATACTGCTGATTGACTGACTCTATCTCGGCGCGGTGCTGCTCATGCTCGTAGCGCACACGCATGTTCTGCATGTGTATGATGTTTTTCTCGCTCGATACGCTGTCGCCCAGCTCGTTGTATATCTTATAGAAATGCAGGGCCTGACGGCTGTCGCCCTTGCGGTTATAGATGTCGTAATAGAGTCGGGCAATCTGCGACTGGTGTTCCAGCGAATGAAGGTCGTGAGCCAGGCGGTCTGCCGTGTCAAGGTATTGCATAGCAGTGGCATCGTCGCCCATCTTGATATAGATTTCAGCCAATGCCAGACACGGCTCCATGGTGTGCCAGCGGTCGTCAGAGGGCGCCATTATTTCGTAAGCCTTGCGGTATTCGGCTATCGCCTCCGCCCTCCTACCCTGCTTCTCGTTGAGTCGTCCGAAGTGGGTGTAGCATAGCGAGATGCCGAGGTCAGACTTTGCCAGGCGGTTCTGCTCCATGGAGCGACGATAGAACGTCCAGGCAGAGTCTATCTGGCCGTTACGCTCGTAGAGCGATCCGAGGTTGGCGTAATTGATGGCCTGACCGAGATGGCTGCCAAGACGCTTCTCGCCTTCGAGGGCAGCGTTGAATACGGAGTCGGCTGTTTCGGTGTCGCCGAGCGTAAGGCAGATGTTGCCGATGCCGTTGAGCGAAATCACACGGTTCTTACGCGCCGTGCTGTCATCCTTAAGGCTGAACTCCTCACAGAGATGCAGTCCACGGTAATGATAGTCTACTGCCTCATCGAGGATGCCCATGCGTCGGAAGTTGGTGCCGATGTTGTTAAGCGCCTGAACGGCAGCAATGGTGTCGCCGAGCTGCTCTGCCAGCTTGAGTTCGCGTGTGTGGCAGTCGATGGCTTTGATGAAGAAGTTGGCCTCGCGGTAGACGCGTCCGAGCTTCTTGCGTGCACGCATCTCCAGCATGCGGTCGCCCTTGCGCTCCGCCACATTCACAAGACTGTCGAGGCTTTGCTCACCATCCACCTCGTCCACGATGCTGTCCGCATGAGAGCGCAGAGCTTCGAGATGGCTGGGCGACGGCGAAGAATGGCAAGAAGTGAGGAGAAACACGACGGCAAGACACGTTACGGCAAGAAGACCGCATCGTGAGAGCAGGGCGTGTGCAGTTTGGGGCGAACTATATAATAATGTATAACGTCTGTTTGACATAAGGCTTCGTGGGGGTGTGGTAAGGTTATAGGTTTATAGTATACGAATGCAAAAATACTACTAATTTTTGTTATCTCCAAGTAATATTTAAATGAATTATAATGGTAATTTGAACACAAATCTACCCTTTAAGAATACATTTTTGCACACATTGTAGCCGTTGTGTGCAGAAAATGTATTAACTTTGCACCGCCTAAGGCAAGAAATATCACATAAACGAAATAAGAAAGTTATGTCTTTTAATTTATTGAAAGGAAAGCGCGGTATAATATTCGGCGCATTGAATGACGCTTCGATAGCGTGGAAAGTAGCGGAACGCGCAGTAGAGGAAGGAGCACAGATTGTGCTTACTAACACAGCGGTGGCATGCCGTATGGGCACCATCGACGAGCTGGCAAAGAAGACCGGCGCAACCATCATCCCTGCCGACGCGACTTCGGTGGAGGATCTGACCAACCTCTTCGAGAAGGCTCAGGAAGCTCTCGGAGGCAAGATTGACTTCGTGCTCCATTCTGTTGCAATGAGCGTGAACATGCGCAAGAAGCGCACTTACGACGATCTGGACTACAACTTCCTGAACAAGACACTGGACATCTCTGCCATCTCGTTCCACAAGATGCTGCAGGCTGCCAAGAAGCTGGACGCGCTGAGCGACGGCGCTTCAGTGCTCGCTCTGACTTACATCGCATCACACCGCACATTCTTCGGATATAACGACATGGCTGACGCCAAGTCGCTGCTCGAGTCAATCTGCCGTAGCTTCGGCTATATCTACGGACGCGAGAAGGGCGTACGTATCAACACCATATCACAGTCGCCGACATTCACGACAGCGGGTAGCGGCATCAAGGGCTTCGACGGCCTCTACGACTTCTCAGACCGCATGTCGCCGCTCGGCAATGCCAGCGCTGACGAGTGCGCCGACTACTGCGTGGTGATGTTCTCTGACCTCACGCGCAAGGTTACGATGCAGACTCTCTTCCACGACGGCGGCTTCTCAAGCATGGGTATGTCGCTCCGCGGCATGACGCAGTACAACAAGTCGTTCATCGACGAGAACCGCGACGCCGACGGAAACATCATCTACGGATAAAGATTTCAGACAAGAAGACTTTATATAATCCCCCAATGCGGGACGTTTCAGAAGAAAAGATATTATCTTTCGCACGAAGCGTCCCACATTGGGGGATTTTTCGTATATTTGCAGAAAATCAACTACAACCAATGGCAAGATTCATTAATCCATTCTCCGACTGGGGATTCAAGAAAATCTTCGGTCAGGAAATCAACAAGGACTTGTTGATAAAGTTTCTTAACGATCTCCTCGACGGCGAGCATCACATCACTGATCTCGTCTTCAAGGACAAAGAACAACAGCCAGAAGCGGCTGACATGCGTGGCATCATCTATGACATCTACTGCTCAACCGACAAGGGAGAGCATATTATCGTGGAAATGCAGAACCGCTACCAGCCCTTCTTTACGGACCGATCCATATACTACGCCTCGCGCGACATTGTAAATCAAGGCGTAAAGGGCACGGTCGGCGACACACATATCAAGTGGGACTATCGTCTGGCTCCGGTCTATACGGTATGCCTGCTCAACTACGATGTAGGGGCGCATACTCCGACAAAGTTTCGTACGGACATCGCCCTTATGGACATGGAGGACAAGACGGTCTTCTCCGACCGCTTGCGATTCATCTACTTAATGCTTCCTCTGTTCTCCAAGAACGAAGAGGATGAATGTGAAAACGATTTTGAACGTTGGATTTATATCCTTAAGAACATGAGTACATTTGAAAGAATGCCGTTCCAGGCGCGCAATGCTGTATTCAAGAAGCTCTCCGAGATAACAGACATCGCCGCCTTAAGCAAGGACGAGCGAGAAAAATATGACGAGAGTTTGAAGGTGCTGCGCGACTATCATGCCACACTCGAAGGAGCAACCATGCTGGGAAGACGCGAGGGTATAGAGAAAGGACTTGCGGAAGGACGTGCAGAAGGACTTGCGGAAGGACGTGCGGAAGGACGTGCGGAAGGACGTGCAGAAGGACGTGCAGAAGGACGTGCAGAAGGTATAAAGCAAAGCCAACTCGACACCGCAAGAATGATGCTTGAAGACGGCGAGCCGGTATCTAAGATAACCCGCTATACGGGCTTGACAAAAGAGGAAATTGAAACAATAAGATAAACCGTACAATAATTAATGTATTGAACTTCCACAAGTTCAGCTATTGTATACAAAAAGAACAAATGAATAAAAGACTATTCCTTTCAATATCAGCCTCTGCCTTGCTTGCCTCAACCATGGTGCAGGCGCAGGACGTGAGATATCCGCAGACGCGGAAGGACAATGTCGTGGACGATTATTTCGGCGAGAAGGTTGCCGACCCGTACCGCTGGTTGGAGAACGACACAAGCCGCGAAACGGCGCAGTGGGTGGAGGCGGAGAATGCCGTCACACGTAAGTATATTGACCGCATCCCGCTCCGCAAGTCTATTCTGAAGCGACTGAAGGAGACTGCCAATTACGAGAAAATCGGTATGCCGTTCGAGCAGCACGGCAAGTGGTATGTATACCGTAACAACGGACTGCAAAACCAGTTTGTGCTCTATCAGATGGATAGCCCGGATGCAAAGGAAGACCAGCAGCGCGTTTGGCTCGACCCGAATACGCTTAGCGCGGACGGAACGGTGGCGCTGAAAGGAACCCACTTCTCACATGACGGACGCTATATGGCTTACGTGATTTCGCGTAACGGTTCGGACTGGGAGGAGATTTACGTGAAGGACTGTCAGACGGGCAAGGTGCTTGACGACCATATTGTCTGGGCGAAGTTTACGGGCGCTGAATGGTTGGGCGACGGATTCTATTATAGCGCATACGATGCTCCTGAGAAGGGAAAGGAAACATCGGCTAAGAACTCTGTGCAGAAGATTTATTACCACAAGATCGGCACACCGCAGAGCGAAGACCGCCTCTTCTATCAGAACCCCACGCAGCCGCTGCGCTTCTATAGCGTAAGCATCGACCGCGACGAAACGGTAATGTACCTGACCGAGGCTGGTATGGCGAACGGCAATAACCTCTTCGTCCGCGACTTGAAGCAGCCCAACTCGCAGTTCATACAGATGTGCGCCAATGCAGACTATATCTATAATCCCGTGCAGACCATTGACGGCAAGATGTATATCCTTACCAACGCCGACGCTCCGCGTTACCGACTGATGGTGGCTGACATCAACAAGCCGGGATATGGTGACTGGAAAGAAGTGGTGGCGGAGAGCGAGAGTGTGCTTGACGGAGTGACTTTCGCCGGCGACCGCATGATTCTGAAATATATGAAGGACAACTGCCATCAGCTCTACGTCTACTCTCTGGACGGCAAGCGACTCTCGGAGATAGAGCTGCCGACATACGGTTCGGTCAGCGCAAGCGGCAAGCGAGGACAGAAGGAGGTTTATTATTCGTTCACGTCATACACCACTCCTTCCACTGTCTACAGCTATGATATGACGGCAGGAACAAGCAAGGTTTGGGCAGCGCCGAAGACGTCGTTCCGTTCGCAGGACTACAAGACGGAGATGGTGTTCTACACGTCAAAGGACGGTACACGTGCTCCGCTCTTCATCACCTATAAGAAAGGACTGAAGATGAACGGCAAAAATCCGCTTCTGCTCTACGGCTACGGCGGTTTCAACCTCTCATACAATCCCTTCTTCCTCTCCAACTACATCCCCTTCATGGAGCGCGGTGGCATTTACGTGCATGCTGTTCTGCGTGGTGGCGGAGAGTACGGCGAGGAATGGCATGTGGCTGGAACGAAGTTGCAGAAGCAGAACGTCTTCGACGACTTCATTGCAGCAGCCGAACTGCTCATCAATAAGGGCTATACATCAAAGGACTATCTCGCCATCCAGGGTGGCAGCAACGGCGGTCTGCTCGTAGGAGCCTGCATGACGCAGCGTCCTGACCTCTACAAGGTGTGTCTGCCCGCAGTAGGCGTTATGGATATGCTCAGATACCATAAGTTCACAATCGGTTGGAACTGGGCACCTGACTACGGCACATCGGAGGACTCGAAGGAGATGTTCGAATATCTCAAGGCTTACTCGCCACTCCACACATTGAAGCCAGGCGTAAGCTATCCCGCCACCCTCGTCACCACAGCCGACCACGACGACCGTGTGGTTCCAGCCCACTCGTTCAAGTTCGCTGCTCGTCTGCAGGAATGTCAGGCAGGAAAGGCACCGGTCCTTATCAGCATCGGCGTTAACGCCGGTCACGGCGGAGGCAAGCCATTAGCAAAGCGCCTCCAGGAACAGGCCGACCTCCTGAGCTTCACGCTGTGGAATATGGGAGTGAAGAAATAAGAGGATAAGGAAAAGCAGCATACGAAAAAAGCAGAGCTTTAACCATAGAAAGTTAAAGCTCTGCTTTTTTTTATTATCATAGAAAGGCCTAGATAATCTAGAAAGCCTATAAAGTCTAGAACATCTAGAAACTCTAGAAAAGTTAGAAAAGCCAGAGCGTCTAGAGCGCCTATCCCCTTATTCTGCCTTAGGAGCAAATCTCATTGTTACGACGTGCTTGCCGGTCGGTGCCTGGTACTGCGGGAGGCACGAGTCGCCACCGCATGAATGGTTGCCGATGCCGCGCTGCCTGATGTCGAAGTGAGCGAACACCTGCGGGCTGCGTGTGAGGTCGTAAGGATGCTTGCCGCCATAGAAGACGTCATAGTTGAACTGCTGGTCGTCTACGTGAGAGAGCGAGAATGCGAGCATTCCCTCTACTGTGATATCGAGAGACGTGCCGTTGCCAGACAACTTCAAGCTGCGCAAGCCCTGACGATCGCCCATTGTCTGCGGTGCACTCTGCTCCTCAAACATACCGTCTACTGTTGTGGTGTATCTGCCGAGCATTTGGCTGCGCTGACGGTCGATGTAGTTTGACCACGGACCCTTGGCGTAATACTCCACATTCTCCATACCCGGAGCGAACTGCATAGTGATGCCGACACGACGAGTGTCTACAGACGAGTTCTCGAATGTCACCTTCATGTCCACCACTCCGTTAGGATAGATGGTATATACGATGGCGTGTGTGTCCTTGCCGTTGCCCACTGTGGTCTCCACAACAACGTTCTTGCCCTGCTTTGTCGGAGCCTTTACGAGATGCTTCTGACCAGAGATAGCACCTTCTTCCTTGTTCTCGTTCTCTGCCACACCACCGGTAGCGCCCAGTGAGATATTGTCGTTGGCGATACGGCGGAAACCGTTGAAGTCTGGACCAGCCTCAGGCATTACAATCTGCTTGCCATTGAATGTCCAATCTGCTATTGTTCCGTTCTCTGCGAAGCTGATGGCGAAGTTCTTACCGACAACCTTACGACCCTCAATCTTTAGCTTACCCTTCAGCTTGCCGATAACGGGCAGAGTGCCGTGGGGCTGCTCCACGAATGTCGGGTCAGCAACGGGAACGCTTGCTACAGCAGCGTCAGCTCCAAGCTTAAACTGGGTTGCCACCATTGAGTAGCCCTTCTTTGCCCAAGAAGCGTTGTTCTTGAGATTAAGGCTCAGCTCCACCACATACTCCTTGTCAGCGCTTACGGCTGTTGTGTAAGGGATGTCCACATCGCATGTTGCGCCAGGCTGGCATGAAGGAACTGCAGCAGCACCCTTCTCCACCTCCTTGCCGTCAGCAAGTATGCGATATGTCAAAGTATAGGCGTCAGCGAGATCAGTGAATGCGCTCTTGTTCTTAATAGTGGCCTTGTGGTTCTTGAAGCCAACAAAGTCGGCGTCGCGATATACGTACTTCACCTCCTCAAGCTTGGCTGTCCATTCACGTCCCGGAGTGATGATACCGTTGGACATGAAGTCGCCCTGGAATCCATTGTCACCACGATTCATGCGTGTGTAATCATAGCCAGAAGTATAATAGTGAAGACCTGTCTTGCTGTCAATAAGAGGCTTGTGCTCCTTGATGCGACGTGTATCGTAGATACCCTGGTCCACCCAGTCCCAGATACAGCCACCCACGATGCCCGTGCTCTTCTCTATAACGTCCCAGTATTCCTGAAGGTTGCCGACAGCCTGACCCATTGCGTGTGCATACTCGCAGATAAAGTAAGGCTTGTTGTTCAGACCGCTGCTCTGCTTGATGACTGTCTCCACCTTCGGATACATGTCCGAACCGAAGTCAGAATACTTCTCGCCGTGGTTGTAGCCCTCGTAGTGTACGAAGTTGTCGCGACCCGGAAGCAGACGCTTCACGCAGTCGTATGTGGCCTGGAAGTTCTGTCCGCCACCCGACTCGTTACCCAACGACCAGAACACCACGCTCGGATGGTTGCGGTCGCGGAGCACCATGCGCTCGGTGCGGTCCACGTAAGCATTCTCCCAAGAAGGAGTGTCAGAGAGCGACTGGTTGTTATGGCACTCCACATCAGCCTCGTCCATGCAGTAAAGACCGTAGTAATCGAACATGGCATACATACGCGGCTGACGCGGATAGTGGCTTGTACGTACTGTATTGACGTTAGCCTGCTTCATCAGCATCACGTCCTTAAGCATTGTCTCGGTGTCGATGGCGTGACCGAGGAGAGGATGGATGTCCTGCGTGTTCACACCCTTGAAGAAGACGCGCTCGCCGTTAACGTAGATAAGATTGCCGCGCTGCTCTACAGAACGGAAACCGTACTTCGTTGAGAAGACCATCTCTTCCTTGTCGCCCTGCTTCTGACGCACTACGACGGTGTAGAGATAAGGATTCTCTGACGACCAAGGTGTCAGTCCCTTCAGACCTTCCATCTTTACGTTGAACGTCTTGTGAGAGTCCTTTGCGGTCATCACGGCCTGAACATTCTGGCTTGCCACCAGCTTGTTATTGGCGTCGAGAAGCTCCACTTCAAGGTTCTTGGTCACCTTATCGCACAACGCATTGTTAACGGTCAGCGCCACATCGAGCGAACCATTTGTGTACTTGCTGGCTGCATTCAGCGACGATGTAATGTAATGGTCGAACACGAATGTGCGCGGAGTTGACACCAGATATACGTCGCGGTGAATACCTGCGAGGTGCCACATGTCCTGACCTTCAAGATACGAACCGTCCGACCAGCGGTATACGCGTACAGAAACGTTGTTCTCGCCCTTGCGTACATAGTTGGTAACGTCAAACTCAGCGTCCGTATTGGCGCCCTGCGAGTAACCTGCGTACTGTCCGTTCACCCATACAACGATGGCACTGCAAGCACCGTCGAAGTGGATAAACACGCGGCGACCGTCCTTCCAGTTCTCAGGAAGAGTGAAGTTGCGGCGATACGAACCCACCGGATTCTTGTCGAAATTGTCGTCAAATGCCTTGATGAACGGCGGATTGTTGTGGAAAGGATAGCCCACATTGTTATATACGGGCACGTCATAACCAGCCATTTCCCAGTTGAGCGGCACACGGATGTTGTCCCAACCCGACACATCAGCGTTGTCAGCATAGAAGTCGTCCTTGCCTGGACGACCCTTGCTGCGGTCTGCCGTGTAATGGAAATTCCAGTCGCCATTGAGCGAGAGCACGTCAGCGTGCTTCGGCTCGAGCCACGGATATTTGTAGCAGTCGTCTTTCTGCATAAGTGCTGTAGACGAATAAGGGATGAACGTGGCGTGAGCCTTCTGCTTCCAGTGCTCAAACACCTTCTCGTTCTCCACCCATGACTCGTCAAACGGAGCCTCAGCCGAAACCTTCGGCACCGTCTTGAGGGGCATGGTGCGGTTAGGTCCAGAGGCTGTCTGCTGGGCGCGGGGCGCTGACTTGCGCGCCACCTTCTTCTGCGCCATAGCCACATTGCCGAAAAGCAGAGCGGCAATAGTGGCGGTTCCAATCAAATAGTTTATTCTCATAGTTCGTTTTTAGTAGACAAGTCTACTTGTTTACTGTTTTCTTTCCGTTAAGTATTACGATTCCGCGGTAGTTCTTGCCTACCTTCTGACCCTGGAGGTTATAGGTCTGTCCGTCGCCTTTCGCATTGTTCTCGATGCGGTCGATGGATGTAGGCGGATTGTATGTGCCCTCGAAGTCAAACACATACACGGTGCCAGCCTCGCCTGAGAGAGTGGTCTGGTCTGTAGAATCGAAAGCAAAATCGGTAGTAAGCACGTCGTTCACGTACACCTTTGCATTGCCAATACCCTCGCAGACGAGCGGAGCTGTCTGTCCCTGATTGCTTGTGATGGTCACAAGAGTGGGCTTGTTGTTCTTCCACTGGATGCTTACAGTGAAGTCGCCTACAGCCTTCATGCCGTCGATGTGTCCGGTCTTCCATGCAGAAGGCAGTGCGGGGAGGATGCGGATGGTGCCGCTGTTGCTCTGCATGAGCATCTCAGCCATACCAGCGCAAGCACCGAAGTTGCCGTCAATCTGGAACGGAGCGTGCGAATCGAAGAGGTTATAGAACACACCTGCGTCGCCATTGCTGTGGCGGAGGGCGTTGTTAAGAATCTTACGGGCATGGTCGCCGTCAAGGGCACGTGCCCAAAGATTTATTTTCCATCCCATTGACCATCCCGTTGCGCCGTCGCCACGGAGGCGGAGTGAGTTGACAGCAGCGTCGAAAAGCTCTGTTCCTGGCTCCACCTGAGAGAACGGATAGAGGCACATCAGGTGCGACATGTGTCTGTGGTCGCGGCCTTCGGTGGTGGCAGTATAGCGGCTGTACTTCCATTCGCGCATAATCTGCGTGCCAGAGGCGATGCGGTCTGAGCCCCAGTTGCCCGTGTATGTCTCGGTATGCAGACCGTTGTCCAGCTTCGCGAACTTTGTCTTCAGGTCGGCAAGGTCTGCTTCTGTGACGTTGGCGTCGTCGCCAAGTACGTCAATGGCCTTAAGAGTATTGTCGAAGAGGTCGTAAACGAGCTGCTGTGCGTGAGCCACGCCGTTCTCGGCGTCGGGTCCGTGCTCCGGCGACCATTCGTCAGGAGTCTCGTAAGTGCCGTCGGAAGCCAATATAAGACGGTCCATCCAGAACTGTGATGCAGAAAGCATTGCAGGGAATACGCGCTTCAGATAGTCGCGGTCGAGCGTATAGCGATAGTGCTGCCAGAGGTGTGAGGCATACCATGCGTTGGCAATGACGTAGTTGTTCTTGAACAAGCTTACGCCACCGAAGATGTTGTTCTCCGTGAAGCAGGTCCAACCACGGTCCTGTCCCTGCATCTGTGCCCACTGCTTCCATTCGGTGTGGTTCTCTGCGAGGTTCCAGATATAGTTGAGGAACGGCAGGTGCATCTCGCTGAGGTTGGTCGGTTCAGCCGGCCAGTAGTTCATCTGCACGTTGATGTTAGAGTGGATGTCGGCGTTCCAAGCCGGCTGCACCATATTGCTCCAAATGCCCTGAAGGTTAGACGGGAGGTCTACGCCGCGTGAAGAGGCTATCTCCAGATAACGTCCGTAGGCAAAATAGAGCTGCTCCAGCATAAGGGCATTGTCGCCGTTGCCGCTGTTGTATGTGTCGATGAGCTTGTTGGTGGGCAGCGTATTGGCAGTTCCGTCAAGATGGAAGTCCAGACGTCCGAAGAGTGAAGCGTAGTCTGCGAGGTGTTCGTCATAGAGTGCTCTCCATCCCTTGTCGGCTGCTGCCGTAGCACGAGCCTCGATGTCTGAGACGAGTGAAGAGGTGTTGGCGATGTATGTGGGTGAAGAGATGTCGTAGTCGGTGCCACCTGCGAGGATGACGAGCACTTCGTCAGCGTCTGTTACGGTGATGCCTTCCTCCGTTGTCTCCACTGTTCCACCATTGGGGATGACCTTCATGACGGCGCTATAGCTGATGAGGTCCAGCTTGCCGTTAAACTTAGCCTCCTCGTTCTCGTATGTCACGTTGCTTGTAAGCACGGATCCTGGAACGAGAGTGAAGCGCATGCTTATCTTGCCCTTGGCGTCAGCTGCGTAGTGAGCGGCTACGACGCGAGCCGGATTTGAGGCGATATACTGACGGGTATAGGTGACGCCCTCGGGAGAAGTGAACTGTGTGAGTCCGGTTGCTGTGGTCAGATCCAGCTGACGGAGATATCCCGTAGCGGCTGTCTCGGCTGTTGTGCCGCAGCATCCGCTGAGGTCCTCGGCAAAGACCGAGCCGAAGTTCTCATACTTGCCATATCCCTTACCGCCGTAGGGCGAACGTGCTGCAGTTCCTGACCAAAGGGTCTTCTCGTTAAACTGGATTTCGTCCTTATAGGCACCGCCGAAGAGACTGGCTCCGAACTGTCCGTCACCGATGGGCAATGCATACTCCATCCAGTTGCTGTAACCCTGTCCGCCGCTGTAAAGCAGTGCTGTTGTGGCTGGCTCGTCATACCAAAGGGTGAGCATGTTGGTGGGTGAATATCCCGTTACGCCGACTGTCTTATAGTCGAGTGCGCCGTTCATGGCACCGGGATTGGTGAACGACACCACGTTGTTCTGGTCGCCAACCTTCCAGAAGCCGATGGTATTGCCACCTCTCGGGTCGCCCCAAAGATTCATGTAGTTGTTGCCCGACTTCGAGTTTGCGATAACCTCAAAGCCAGCACCGTTGTCCATGCAGCTGCTTACCACGAGCTTGTAGCCGCCAGGCTGTGCCGACTTAGAAGCGCGGATAGGGTTGGGATTGGTGCCTCCCTCAGAAGTATAGATCGACTCTGAGCTGACAACGGCATAATTGCCGTTCTTGTTGACAAACTGGAAGTTGTCCTGCGTGCCCACAAGCTTCCACTGCTGCGAAGCGTCGCCAGTGGAGTTATAGAGTCGGATGCAGTTGTCCGTGCCGTTGGTGCTCTCACTCATGCACGTTCCCGAACGATTGAACGTCACGATGTAATACTGCGGATTGGCGTCCGTCTCGCTGCAGAACGTCGGCATCTTGGCGGCGGCACGCAACGGAGCAGCCTTCTTGCCCGCAGTCACATTAGCGGCAAACGCCGTTATGCTTGCTACGAGAAGAAAGAAAAGAAATGACAATTTCTTCATAGCTGGGTTGATTTTATGATTGTTAGTAATATAAGTGGTTGTTTATTTATAATGTGGTAAGGTATATAATGTTATGCAAAGTTACGTATTTTTTTTGCCTTATGGTCGCTTTAAACCAACTTTTACATAATTATATAGGATTAAGCCTAACTTTTTAAAAAATAGCATCAACCTTTATAGGTTTATATGATTATTTTCTTAATTTTGCATTTAGAACTAACTAAACTAACATGAAAATCTATTTCGACATCCAATACAAGACTGCCTTTGGAGAAGAACTTCTGCTGAACGTGGAAGGTCAGGACGAGTCTGCGGACAGCGTACTGATGTTCACGCGCGACGGCCTCAACTGGTCGTGCGACATTGACGTACCGGAAGACACCACAAAGGTAAGCTACTACTATAGTGTGAGAAACTATCGCGGCATAAAGCGAACAGAATGGAAGATGATGAAGCATCTGCTATATCTTAACGCCACTGCCGCCAAACGATACGTCGTGCATGACCGATGGCACGATATCCCCTGCGACACTTATCTCTACAGCTCGGCATTCACCGACTGCGTCAACCGACGCGCTGAGGGAAAGGTGACGCCCACTGACCTGCCACGCGTCCTCAGATTGGTGGTGCGTGCTCCGCAGCTCCGCATAGGAAGCCGTCTGACCTTATTGGGTGCAGGCGATTTCCTCGGCAACTGGGACCTTACCAAGGCGATTCCTATGACTGAGCAGAACCATAACGAATGGATGGTGGACATCGACGTTGACCGCTATGTGGCTTTGCAGCACGCCAAGCGTATAGAAGCCTTGCAGCGCAACAAGAAGGCAAGCAACGCGAACGAAGTGGAGGCCGTGGACATGAAGATGGAGTTCAAGTTCGTGGCGTTCGACGATAAGGGCGACGAACTTTGGGAGACTTGTGAAAACCGCGTGCTTGACATTCCAACTATGAACGAGGGAGAAACTCACGTTGCTGTGCTCGACCAGGCGTTCTTCGCGCTTTGCGACGAGAAGGTGGCGGGCACGCTCATCCCCGTATTCTCGCTGCGTTCGGAAGGCAGCTACGGCGTGGGCGACTTCGGCGACCTGAAGCTTATGATTGACTGGGTGGCTAAGACTCACCAGCGCGTGCTCCAGGTATTGCCTATCAACGACAGCACGTCCACACACACCTGGACCGACTCTTATCCTTATTCCTGCATCAGCATCTATGCCCTGCACCCGCAGTATGCCGACTTGCGTCAGCTGCCACAGCTCAAGGACAAGGTGGAGGCAGACCGCTTCGAGATGTTACGCGAGGAGCTGAACGCTCTGCCGCAGATTGATTATGAGCGTGTCAACAACGCCAAGCTGCGCTATCTGCACCTTCTCTTCCAGCAGGAGGGAAAGGAGATGCTTGCTTCGGACGACTTCAAGGAGTTCTTCGAGGAGAGCCAGCACTGGCTGGTGCCTTACGCACAGTTCTGCTATCTGCGCGACAAGTATGGTTCGTGCCTCTTCAATACATGGCTCGACCACAACCAGTGGGACGAGGCTGACCGCAAACCTTTGTCAGACCCAAGCTCGAAGGCATACAAGGACGTGGCTTTCTTCTATTTCGTGCAGTACATCCTCGACCGTCAGATGCGCTCGGCTCACGAGTATGCCAAGGCTCGCGGCGTGATTCTGAAGGGCGACATCCCCATCGGCGTCAACCGCAACGGCTGCGACGTGTGGCACGAACCCGAATATTTCCACCTCGACTCACAGGCGGGCGCTCCGCCAGACGCTTTCTCTGCCAATGGTCAGAACTGGGGATTCCCCACATACAACTGGGAGCGGATGATCAGCGACGGATGTAAATGGTGGAAAAGACGATTCCAGAACATGCAGAAGTATTTCGACGCTTACCGCATCGACCACATTCTCGGCTTCTTCCGTATCTGGGCAATACCAACCGAATGCGTGCATGGTCTGCTCGGACAGTTCCAGCCGGTTCTCGGCATGACGTGCGAAGAGATTGAGAGCTACGGACTGCACTTCCAGGAGGAAGCGTTCACACGCCCGTTCATAGCCCGTTGGGTGGTGGACAGTTTGTTCGGAGAATTGGCTGAAGAGGTTGTCAATACTTACCTCGAAGCAGACCGTGACGACCTCTACAAGCTTAAGCCTGAATATGATACGGAGCGTAAGATTGAGGCTGTGTTCAAAGAGAAGACATCGGAGAAGGACATTCTTATGCGAGAAGGACTGTATAAGCTCGTGCAGGACGTGCTCTTCATCCGCGACCGTCAGAACCCAAAGCTCTTCCATCCGCGCATCACAGCGCAGACCACCTGCCGCTACGAGGCACTGTGGGATAAGGACAAGGACGCTTTCAACCGTCTGTATAACGATTACTATTATCGCCGCAACAACGACTTCTGGTATACGGAGGCAATGAAGAAGCTGCCGCGTCTGGTGCAGGCAACGCGTATGCTGGTCTGCGGTGAGGACCTCGGCATGGTGCCCGACTGCGTGCCCTGGGTGATGCAGGAGCTTCGCATCCTTAGCCTTGAGCTACAGCAGATGCCGAAGGACCCGAACGTACGCTTCGGCCAGCTCTCGCGCAATCCTTACCGTTCCGTATGTACAGTCTCCACACACGACATGTCTACGCTGCGCCAGTGGTGGGACGAGGACGAGGAACGCACGCAAGACTTCTACAACTCCATGCTCTATCATGCCGGAGCCGCTCCTCACCCGCTCCCCGGATGGCTCGCCCGCGACATCATCTCACGCCAGCTGACCTCTCCCTCCATGCTGTGCATCCTCTCGCTGCAGGACTGGCTCGCCATCGACGAAAGCATCAGACTGAAGGACGCCAACGCCGAGCGCATCAACATCCCCGCCAACCCGAAACACTACTGGCGCTATCGCATGCATCTGACCATAGAGACTCTCCTCGCCGAGCGCGACTTCAACGACCAGATAAAGGAACTGGTGGACGAAGCTGGAAGAAGATTATAAACAGCAAAGAGGGTGTGCCAAAACGGTTGTCCGTTCTGACACACCCTCTTTTTATAAAGGTGTCTTGTATAGATTTCTGATTACTTTACGGCTGCGCCGTCGTACGCCCACTTATAGAACGAAGCTCCGTGAACGAAGCCTGCACCGAAGGCTGTGAAGATGACGTTGTCGCCCTTCTTCAGGTTCTTCTCGTGGTCCCACAATGCCAAAGGAATTGTGGCGGCACTTGTATTGCCGTAGCGTTCGATGTTCACCACCACCTTATCCATAGGCAAACCGACACGCTTGGTCACTGCCTCGATGATGCGGAGGTTAGCCTCGTGAGGAATCACCCAGTTGACATCATCAACAGTAAGGTTGTTCATCTTCATCACCTCTGTAACGTCGTCGCCCATGTTGGTCACGGCATAACGGAACACGGTGCGTCCCTCCTGGTGGAGGTAGTGCAGACGGTGGTCTACCGTAAACTTCGACGGAGGACAAACAGAGCCACCTGCCTTCATGTGAAGGAAGGGCAGACCCTTGCCGTCCGTACGCATGTACGAATTGACAACGCCGACATTCTCCTCTTCTGTTGCCTCCAAGAGCACTGCTCCGGCACCGTCGCCGAAGAGCACGCAAGTGGAGCGGTCCTGATAATCCACGAGTGACGACATCTTGTCGGCACCGATGACGATGATCTTCTTGAAGCGACCACTCTGAATCATTGAAGCAGCAACGTCGAGCGTATAGATGAATCCGCAGCATGCAGCCTCAAGGTCGAAAGCGAAAGCGTTCTTCAGTCCTAATTTACCCAGAACGATGGACGCTGTAGAGGGGAACTTATAGTCAGGAGTTGTAGTGGTGACGATGAGCGCGTCGATAGTGTCGGGATCAACACCTGTCTTCTTGATAAGCTCCTTGGCAGCCTTACGCGCCATGTAGCTCGTACCAAGACCCTCTTCTGTGAGGATGTGACGTTCCTTGATGCCGACACGAGTCATAATCCACTCGTCGCTGGTGTCCACCATGCGCGACAGCTCCTCATTGGTGAGGACATAGTCAGGCACGTATCCGCCAACTCCGGTGATTACTGCGTTTATCTTACCCATCGTGGTAAAATTAATTATTCAGCAACTTCCTTTACGATAGCCACCTTGCCACGATAGTAGCCACAAGTAGGACATACTGTGTGGTATACGTAGTAAGCGCCACAGTTAGGGCATACTGCCAATGTAGGAGCTACTGCCTTATCATGAGTTCTTCTTTTGAGGGTACGAGTCTTTGACTGTCTTCTTTTAGGATGTGCCATTTTTCTTTAATCTTTAATTATTGTTTTTAATTTTTCAAGTTCATTCCATCGCGGATCTACCGCTGTCTCTTCGTCCTCATCACTACTTCGGGTAGCTGAGTGCTCTTCCAGAGCCTTAATCATCGCCGCGTTGCATTTTCCAGGTGCATGAACGTGCTTAATGGGAACGTTGAGCGCTATAAATTCGTAGACGAACCATGAGAGGTCGAGCGTGCCATCACCCTCTTCCACCGTCACGAGGTCGTCGTCCTCGGAATATTCTTCTCCAAACTTCACCACGAGGCGGTCGTCCGTCTCGATGGGCTGGTCCATATCATCGAGGCAGAGGTCGCACGGAATAACGACGGAGCCTTCGGTATGGATGTCGAGCTCAAAATAGCTTTCTGTACGGCGTATGTCTACAGACACACACACTTCTCCGCGCTTGATTTCGTCCTCTTCCAAGGAGCCGAACCAAGCGTCGCCAAGGTGGAACTGAAGGGCTGTACGGCCCTCGTCCAAATCCTTCAGATTTATCTTAAGTTGTTCTGAACTACACATTTGGTGTGCAAAGTTACGAATATTTTCCGACAAACAATATATTCTTTCAAAAGTTTTTGGGGTTATACGGGTTATTTCTTTAGTTCTATGCGGAATGTGGTGCCCACACCCACTTCTGACCACTTAACGAAGATGCGTCCTTTGTGATATTCCTCCACGATGCGCTTGGCGAGCGAGAGGCCCAGTCCCCAGCCTCTTTTCTTGGTGGTGAAGCCGGGTCGGAAGACGTTTCGGATGTCCTTGCTGCGGATGCCCTTGCCCGTATCGGTCACTTCCACGACGGCTTTCCTGTTCTCCTCAAACACCTTCAGCGTGATGGTGCCTTCGCCGCCCATTGCGTCCACGGCGTTCTTCGACAGGTTTTCTATCACCCACTCGAAGAGCGAAGCGTTTATCTTCACCTGAATGTCATCGTCGGGGAAGTCGCGAATCATCTTCACCTTATTGGAAGTGCGTCGGTCCATATAGTCGATGACATGTTCGAGCGCCTCCTTTAGGTCGGTCTCCACAGGTTCGGGCAGGGAGCCTATCTTCGAGAAGCGGTCCGCAATGAGCTGCAGTCGCTTCACGTCCTTGTTCATTTCGGGTATGAGGTCGTCGTCGGGATAGGTTTCCTTGAGTATTTCCACCCATGCCATAAGGCTGGAAATGGGAGTGCCCAGCTGGTGCGCCGTCTCCTTTGACAGTCCCACCCACACCTTGTTCTGCTCGGCGCGTTTGGAAGTAAGGAGGGCGAATATGGCTATCACCACGAAAATCATCACCACACCCAACTGTATGTAAGGATAAGAAGCCAGTCGGCGCAGCATCACGGAGTCGTCGTAGCACACGTTTATGTAGTCAGCGTTAGCCACGCCGTTCTCAGGATTGTCGTCGATGGCTATGCGTATGTTGCGTTTCTCGAGAAGTAGATGGTGTCCCATGTCGGTCACGAAGCGCATCGTGTCGGCTTCGTTGGCGCAGTCCTTGATGATAAGATTTCGGTAAGCCTGTACGTCACCTTTCGAGTCGAGCACGATTACAGGAATGGTGTTGTTGCCGTTGATGACTTTCAGCACCAGATTGATGTCGGTGTTCTCGTCGGCGCGGTTAAGCGTACGCATAGCCTCCGCCCACACCTCCATCTTGTTATGCTCCTCCGTAGCGAGGTCGCGTATGAGGATATGTGACACGACAAGTGATGCCACGGCTATTATCACCGCAGCAAACACAAGAAGAATCTTGACTCTACGTATTTGGTCAGTCCATTGCATATAAATGTATAACGCAACAATCCGCAGATTATTATTATTTCGAAGAAGGAATTACTTTCACACCTCACCAAAGACTGCTATCCACCACCTTATTGGTTGCTCCAACGGAAGCTGAGTCGGTGGGCGGCGTGCCTGTCGGGGCGGTCTGGCGTGAGCTCATCATCACGCCGATAACGACGAGCAGCACCAATGCCAATACCACGAGAACAGCATTCACAACGGCTAACGACCCGCCCTTGCCTGTCATCAGTCGTCTTACCTGTGCTATGTCGGCAGGACGACGGTCGCATTCGTCCGCAGCACACTTCTGCCCCACCCTTGCGAGACTCTTGCAATGGGCAGCCTCAGCCATATATTCCAGCACCTTTCCGAACGAATAGATGTCGGCGCAGGGGTCGCTCTTTGCTCCTGGCTGCAGTTGTTCGGGCGCCATATAGCCGATTGTGCCAGCCGGAATCTTCAGCACACAGAACATCTCGCTGTCGGAGAGTCCGAAGTCAATGAGCTTCACGTCGCCGCCACGATGGGTGAGCATGATGTTTGAAGGTTTGATGTCGCGGTGTGCGGTCTGCTTGGCGTGCATATATTCCATGGCGTCGAGCAGTTGGGAGGCTATCTTGCGCACCTTATCCTCCGTCATATTGCCTCCTTTGACAGCCGCTTCAAGCGTCTCGCCGTCCACATACTCCATCACTATGCAGTCGCCCAGTTCGCCCACCGGCTCCATGCTTATGGTGCGGCAGATGTTGGGATGGTCGAGCTGCAGCCCTATCTCGAACTCCTTCATGAGTGCCTGGCGATATATCGGGGTGTAGGCGAAGTCGGGCTTCAGGCATTTCAGCATATAGCGCTTGCCGTAACGAACGGCAGAAAACATGCGCGTGAAGCCTGATTTAGATACGTAAGCCTCGCTTATATTCGTGAATCCTCCGTTATGACGCGTAGAATTGAAGTCGCTCTCGTCGCCTATGTCAGACACGAATCCCGATGTAGGTTGTTTATCCTTATCATTCATTGTCGCATGTCTTTAATATTCTGACTATAGAGAGTCCGCCGTTGCGTCCGGCTACGAACGGAGGCGTACGCTCGCCGTCACGCTCGAGGAACGGCAGGTAAAGCGGTTGCTCGGCGATGAAACATCCCGTGACAAAGACGTCGCCAAACAACATCTTGCTGTTGCGCGACTCAATGACCGTATAGCGGCTGTTTCCTAAGTATTCCAGACGTACCATGCGGTTGGGTCTCCACCCTATCTCCACCTCGTCGCCGCAACGAAGGTCGCTGCTCATGAGCTGGTCGGCATTGAAGAACGACGAGTTGTAACAAGGGCTGGTCTTCAGCCATGCCACGAACCTGCTGAAGTCCGGATGACCGATATAACGCGACAGCGCATTCAGGGTGGTCATGCGTGGCTTGTGCTCGTCGCCGACATAGTCGTAGAGCCGTTTTAGCGTGGATGTCGACACATTGGCATTATATTTATTCTTAAGCATAAGCGAAAACACCTCAAAGTCGGTGGACGTGGCAAGTGTGTCCTCGTATTTCTCCTTGACGAGACGCTTGAGTTCTTCTATTTCCGGTGATTTCATTCTTCTACGATATTATCAAAAACATTCCATTTAGAATTGGCACGATAAAATCTCTTCTTGCCCATCGGCACATGCAGACGGCAGGTCTTGGTAAAGTCGGTGCCGGTTGTGGTAAACGTATTGGGGCTGCATACTGGCGGCGTAGGGGCGCTGATGTAGAGATCGGCAAGCGGACAACCGTCAAACACGCGGTCTGACAGCAGCTCCACGTCGTCGCCTAAGCGCACAGTCTTCAGGCTGGCGCATTTCTGGAACACGCCCATGGGCAACAGTTTCAGCGTGGAAGGAAGCACCACCTCCTTCACTTTACTGTTATAGAAGGCACACTCGCCTATCTTTGCAAGTCCTGCAGGGAAGACGAACTTCTCTATACTACAGTCGCGAAAAGCATACGCTCCTATTGCCGTTACTGTGGCAGGCAACGAGTATTCGCCACGCTTGCCCATCGGGAACCACAATATGCTCTTGCCGTCACGACTCATAAGCACTCCGTCACGGCTTGCAAAGGCTGTGTTGGCTTCCGAGACGCTTATGTTCTCGAGCGACGTACAGCCTGCAGACGGCACAATGTCATTGACTGAGGCAGGTATGACGATGCTGCGCAACGAGGAACAATTAAGGAAAGCATCCTTTTCTATCCTAACGACGTCCATGGGCAGGTTGATGTTCTTCAGATTTACGCATGAGGCAAACAGCCCCACTCCTACGACATTGTCCTCGGAATAGCGCGACGCGTCATACGTGCCGCCTCCGGCAACGATGCGGGCTCCGGAAATGTCGATGTCGGCGAGGCGTCCGTCTGTGGCGCTGCCGTCGATGCCGAGTCCTGCCATGTGACGCAGAGTGCGCAGGTCGTCGCCGTTAAGAGGTCCGGCTATCGTGATGGTGGTGTATTTATATATGTCGTCGCCAATGACAACGGACAGCATGCCCGGCTTATCAAGAGTTACTGCCGAAGACGTGGTGTAGGATAGCGGTTCGCCCACCGCCTCACCGTTCCTGTTTCTTGCGAACGGCGTGATGACGTATGTAGTGTTTGGCTGCAGATTGCCTATGCGCAGACGGAAGAATCCATCAGCGCCTACTGAGCCTGTCTGCATTATGGTGATTTGCTTTTCGCTGCCGCCGTCCATGTCGGCTCCGTCCTGCCGCGCCACTCGACAACCGCTTTCGGTTATATCGTCGCCACCGTCGTCAGCAATGCTGTAGCCCACAATCACACTCATAGGACTGCTGCTCAACACCTTCACCTCGCCCATTGTTGGCTGCAGGTTTGGGAGGGTCGTGAAACTGAGAGGCTCGCCGGACAGCACAGCCGTGCCGTTGCCGCCTTGCAGCATATAGTAATATGTGGTGCCAGCCGTGAGGTTGCGTAAGCGCATGCTCACACTTCCGTCCACGTTGTCAAGCACGTCCGAACGCTCAGACATACTCTCATCTGCACCGTAACGAAACCACAACTGCGGCATCTGCGTAGCCTTATCTGTCTGGCAGACACCTGAAATGGTGGCTTCGGTTCGGGTTATGTCGGTGGCTTGCAGCGTCTGCAAATGCGGCTCAAGGCTGTCAGGTCTGTCACTACTGCACGAACACATAAGCGTCAGGACGGCCATGAATGCGAAATATAAACGATGGAACATATTAAGATTTAAGCTATGATTCATATATATATAGTTTGATTCACCGTATATATTTATACGGTCGGTCAAAGCTTGAGGGGCTTTGTGGTCACGCGGTTTTTGCCTATACGTATGCCAATGCCCACGCATCCCTGCCATTGGCTGCCGCCGATGGTAAGCGTAGAGGCGCTCAGGCTCAGTCGTCCCGTTGTAAAGATGATGCCTATCTCTGCCGCCACTCCCTTGTGGGTGAGTTCGTCGTTGCGAAGCCATCCGCCTCCTTCGCTTTCTGCAAGCTGCCATGCTGTGGTCAGGCTACCGTAACCTGCTCCCTCAAAGATGTTAAGGTTGTCGTTTATGCGGTGTATCAGGCCAGCAGTAATGGCGTATTCGGATGTCTGCGTCTTGCCGGTGTAATACGGCTTAACGGCTGCTGCTCCGTTGCGATAACCCTCGCGGTTGCATGTTCCTATGGTCTTTTGGGCGGAACGAAGATTGGTATTAGCATGCACATAACCACCATGACGGCTCATCATGGCTGCCATAACGCCCCACGAAGGCCCGTCGGTATGCATGGAGGCTGTGAGCAACGTGTAGGCATGTAGCGGCACCACGCGTCGGAGCGGCGCCACAGTTACGGTGTCGACGATGGTCTTGGTGTATACGATAGTGTCGTGCTTCTCCACCACCGCCGTCTGCGGCAGGCGAAGACGCATCTCGTAGGTCATGCGGCTCTCCAGCTTTGTGCCGAACTGAAAGTCGCGCAGCACTCCCCATTGGGGATGTTTCAGCGTTATGCTCTTGCTGCCTTTGGGTAGGAAAAGCCATATCTCGCCCACCTTGTCGCGACGTTCCACGATGCCCAACGGCGAAGAGAAGGCGAAGTCGGCAGGAGCCACAACCTTCAGAAGGGCACAAGCCTCGTCGTTAAGGTCGCGGACGGCATCGATGAAGGCGCTCACGTCTGTGGGCAACTGACGGAAACTCTCCACAGAGAATGTGCTGTCCGTAGGAACGGCTGCCTTGGCATCGTGCAACGACAGACACCATAAAGCGGCTGTATACACCACAAGAAGCGCCACTTTACGTAGCGTAAAGCTCAACTTTATTGTCCGTGAACTATTGTTTAGCATAATACAATGTTTTGTCTATTCAAGATTAAAGTCAGAAGTGACGGTCTATTCAAGATTAAAGTCGGAGATGTCTATCACTCCTTCGGCACCACTGACCGTGGCAGAAGGTTGCCATGTACGCACATGGATGAGCGGCATGGAGGCATTGCGGAAGTCCCATAGCAGGAACAACCAGCCATCGTCCGCATAACGGTCGCTCTTATAACGCTGACGGAGCGACACGCCGTAGATGCCGTCTTTCGTGGGATGGCGCATTATGCGGAAGTCGGAGAACTTGACGTCCACGCTCTTGTTCATGCCGAACACCTTGGCAAGCCGCGAGAGATAGTCGCGCTTGGTGTGCAGAGCGTAGCTCACGCGCGAGTCAGCTCCTACACCAGCTGTGGCGGCCGACTCTTTCACCACATTGCCAACAATGATCAGAGCCTCGTCGCTGAAGACCTGACGGAGGAAGTCGATGTCCTTGGTGGTGTATGCCGTGCGCAGATGTTCGCAGTAGTTGAGTATCTGCCGGCGGTGCGAAGCATCGGTCTCCGTGAGTTTTCCTTTTACTATCTTTGCCGCCTCGTTGTAGAACGGACTGCTTTGTGCTATCTTGCGGATGTCTGTCTGGCTCAGCCTCACCGCCTTGACATGGCTTTCACGGCGTGGCTGGGCAGACGTAGAAGCAGATTCGGCTGTCTGGCTTTGCATGTCCACACTCTGTTGCGTCAAATTGTCTTCGGGCACTACAGCCTTGGCTTGCCCCATTGTTCCAGCCGTGAATGTAACCATACCGTTTGTGTCTACATATCCTTCACGTCCTGTCGCCATCTCGCGGAAGCGGAGTCTGCCGCTACGGAAGCGCGTGTCAATCATACATCCACGCAGCGGAATGCGGAAGAGCATGTTGCCGTGGGCGTCCTCCACTATATACTGACGTTGACCGTCAGCCACGGTCTGCTCCACCACTTCCATGCCTTCGTTCATTCCATAGCGCGTCTCCTTGACGTTATCATTATAATCACCAAAGGGCAGCAGCCATAAAGCTACTGCCCATAGGGTAAGTGCCAGCACTACGGCTGACAATATGCAGGTTATTTTCTTCATTCAAATAGAGTTATTGCCAGTCCTGTATCTCTCCGCCGATATCTATCTTTACCTTATCCGGGTTGTCGGATATGATGAGATTTACAAGGTGCTCTGTGCCTGGCTTAAACTGGAACTTGCTCTCGAAAAGATAGCTCACACCCTTCATCACCACCTCGATGAGCGGCTGTCGGTTGTCAATGCGCTGCGGCACAATGATGGCCGAATAGCTCGTATCGCCGTCCTGATGTGCCGTGATGGTCTGGCGCGTGCCCTTCACATAGCGTGTAGCCACTCCAGCCTGAAGGTCCACGGTGGCTGTTGGCACGGTGTTGTGGATATACACCGTGGCGGTGGTGGGCATGTCGCCCTCGAAATCCTCACCCTTTATCAGACGTATCTTCAGCTTGCTCATGATATGCTTGAAGGTGAGTCTGATTGGGGAAACCGAAGCCATGATGTTCTTGCTTGTTGCAAAAAGCAGGTCGCTCGCCTCATAACCGCCGAGAGCAGTGGCCGTCTTGGCTGTGCTCTGGTCGGTGCTGACGCTGAAGGGCTGGTCGGTGATGCTGCTTATCCCTTTGATGTACGGATAGTAAGCGTAAGCATTGAACGAACCTTTGTCCCAAAACAGGGTGCGGCTGGCAGCCCATTTGTTGCCGTCAAAGGTGAGAGCCTCGTTGTTAACCAGATTGCCGCCCAACTCCAACGGGGCATTTACATCAGCCACATACAGACCTATTCTGTCATCACGCTCAAAGGCTGTAGCTGTGGCACGGGTCTGACCCGGATGAGTCACCACGAAAGACATCGGCGTAGACTTGGCGTCTTGACTCGGAGCCGTTTCATGCTCCTCACTGCAAGCCACCACTCCTAATATAGCTAACGCCAAACTGGCATATCTTATTATATAGTTCTTCATATTTATTCTTTTAGAGATTCAAGTTTATGACTTACTCAACGGTGTCTTCTCACTTTCTTCATATTCAGCGGACTGCCCTTATGTATAACGGGGGTATGCTGATAGGTATGTGCATTGAGCTTGTTGTCCGTGTTCACACCGCGTGTCACGTCTCCTGCATCGCGCTTGTCATACTTGACAAACTCCTCAAACGAGAATGTCTCGCCGGCATATCGCTTGATGCGCTTCACGATGCTCTCGCGGCTGATGGTGCTATAGTAGGGGATGTCGTTGTTCATGCAGGAGTTCTGCTCCGAGCGGAACACGCCACGGTTGTGCATATAGCCGCCCTCGTAGATGTCAACGATGTCGCTGTAGCGGTCGTCGAAGATGAGATGGCTCCAGCCTACATTGTGCATCTTGCCCGTAAGCGAGAGATTGTCATACCAGCCGAGCGACTTCGCACTGTTAAATTCCTTGACATGACCGCAGCAGCTACAGCCGCAAGCATCGATGAAGGCATTGTGATAGATGTATTCATCGCCGAGCTTGCCGAATCCGTGACCGCCTGCCTCATGCTGAACCACGCCACGCGTGTCGAGCGGATAGCCGTATGTGCTAAGAGGGCAGAAGGCTATGGCTGAACCGTCTGGCCACATCTGGCAGATGCCGCCGTAGTCGGTGGAGTTGGGCACGATGATTATCAATGTCTCTTTTAGGTTGCCCTTGTTTACCGTCGGTGCGCCAAGAGCGTAGCTGAATATCTCGTCATAGTCAGCCTTCAGACCCACGCCACCAGTAAAGGTTGTGCTGAATCTGTTGTAGCGTATGGTGTTTACAGTTCCCACGCCAGTCTCTGTAGACAATGGCACGGCTGTATAGACATTGAAGTAGTCACGATAAGTCTTGTAAGGCTCTATGCCGAAGAAGTGTTCCACCTCCTGCTTGATGTGCTTCAGGTAGTCGCCGTCGGCAATGTCCTTGGCGTTATATCCGTCGCCGAGAAGCACAATATTGATGCCGCCGTTGCGTCCCTTGGTGGCTTTTTGCAGGGTTATCCATTCGTCCTCGCCATATTTATAACCATATTGCGACACGCTGCATTCGTGGGTATAGTCCTTGTTCTTCAGTCGAAACACCACCTTGCCCTCGCGGCTGCCAGAGGTCATTGCCATACCCTTGACAGTCAGGGTCACCTCAGTCTTCTTGTTGCCGCTGGCAGGAGACACCTCACACCAGCTGGGCTTGCTTGCCACTTCCCACTCGCCCTCGGCATTAATCACCAGTTTCTGCTTATGCTGTGTGCTCAAGGCACAGGCTACAGATGGACGGCAAACGAGCTCGTGGTGGGCAGCGATACGCTTGAAATCCTTCCATCCACTGGCAGCTTGGTATTGTTGGATGGCAGACTCTGGTACTTCCAAAGTGAAATTGTCTTTTGCTACACCATCGAAAGCTCCATTTTGGACGTAAGCTGGCATATCACCCTTGCAGACGATTGAACTTACGCCAAAACAGTTTTGGAATGCTCCTCCATCTTCGTTTCCACTGGCTTCATATCTAATGCTTTCAAGACTTTCTGGGAAAATAAGACCTTCTATGCTTGAACATTTTGCAAAAGCACCTGCACCAATGGATTGTAAGCCCTCTGGGAATTCAAGCACTCCCATCAATCGCCAGTTATATGCAAAAGCGTGACTTCCAATAGCTCTTACTGCTGTCGGAATCTTTAGTTCTCCAGAGAAATCACAACCATAGAATGCATTTTCTGAGATTGCGGTTAAGTTTTTAGGAAGTTTTAATTCACCCTTAAGAGGGCAATGTGCAAAAGCACTAGAACCAATGGAGGTTATACCATCGTGTAAGGTTAGATTTCCGTCAAATCCAGAACCGTCAAAGCAATTTTCTGGAATAGATGTGACACCTTGAGGTATATTGATAGAACCAGTTAAGTTAGGGTCTGCTTGAAAAGCACCCTCTCCGAGGTATTTTAACTTTGATGGTAATTTGATATTTCCATGTAAACCAGGACAGTCTCCAAAAGCACCACAGCCGATGATCTCAAGATTGTCAGGAAGTACTAATTCGCATACAAATTGGCAACCTCTAAAAGGACCATCCCAATATCCTGTATAACCAACAATATCTCCAATTCTTTTTAACGTAGAAGGTAAGGAAAGTGTACCATTTAAACTTCTGCACCCATAAAAGGCATCTTTGTCTATTTCTGTTACTCCTTCTGGTATAAGAAGTGATCCTGTTAGGAACGAGCATCCGCTAAAAGCGGCTGTTCTTATGGCTTTAAGCTTGTTTGGAAGCACTAAACTAGTAAGGGATTTTTTGTTGTTGAATGCATCATGTGGAATCTCATCAGCCTTCCTATCATCTCCATCTCCCATTGCCATAATGGAAACTTCTCGCAAATTGATAGCTGCAAGGTTCTCCATTGAGTCTTTCATAAACTCAAAATCCTTGGCATTAATCTCACCGGTAATCTTCAGATTCTTAATCTTGGTATAGTCCTTATTAGCAGCAGTAATAGCATTCTTCAAACCTCCAGGAGTAGAGTTGATAACAATATACTCCTTCGCCGTTGCATCATGGCTCACGAGGTCGTTCTCCCACGGCGTGATGCTCTCGCTCACCAATGTCAGCTTATACTGACCTGATGCAGCCTTCTTGTCAACCTTGATGCCGAAGTTCATCATCTTTCCGGCAACGTACGTAAGAGCCTCGTTCTTGGCAAACTTGTAAGGCACGCCGCCAATGGTGATACTGAACAATGTGGTGCTGGCCTTCAGGGTCTGAGGCACTACAATGGTACGCCATTCGTCGCCTACGCGCGAGGGTATTGTGGCTGTACTCTCCACGCTTCCGGCTGGCTTCACCTCTCCGTTGGCAAGGTTGATGCTTGCCTTGCGCACCAGGTTCGGCGCAAGCACAATCTTCTCTGTATTCGCCCACTCGCCTTCTGCGAAGCCCGAACCCTGAATCAGTGTTACACGGGCGTTAGACATACGGTGAGACAACGGCAGACGGATGACATTGGTGGTGGGAGCTACGTCGCCCACCTTGCCCCAGAGGAAGTCGCTCGCCTCATAGCCGCCCATTTCTCCATCCTCAGAAATCTTGCTTTGGTCTTTCTGCACCTCAAACTGATAGTCGTCGATGCTCTCGGGATTGGCGAAGGGATAGTAACCATACACATCGATATGTGTGTGCTTATCCTTCCAGAAAAGGTCGTAAGCAGAATTCCAATGGTTGCTGGCCTCTTCATACGTGTGGCGAACATTGTCACCACGATTGCCGTCGGGCTTCAATGTGCCAGGTGTGCCGCCATCATAATCAACAACATACACACCCATCACATCGCCGTCACAGAAGCCGCTGTCGTTGACACGCGTCACCGAGAGCTGTGTGATATCGCCCGACAACTGTATGCGATCTTCACTGTTCAGCTTGCCGCCTGCCTCATCGAAGAGCGAGTCGGAACAAGCGGCAAGCATCAGGCAAAGAACTAATACAACTGTAAATATATAAGAGTTTTTGTGTGTCTTATAATCCATATTAAATGCAATGTTTTTAAAAGTTCATATATACATTACTTTATATCATAATTAGCTTGCAATGCCACCATAATCAACATCGTCGTCTTTCCATTCTCCGATAGTGACATTCACGCCGTTGCTTATCTTCTTGACAGTCACATTAATCGTGTGGCGCTTTCCGCTTACGAAGGTAATGTTCTGGGAGAGCTTATATTCATATCCGTCAATCGTCACGGTTATAAGCTGGGTGTCTGTCACCGTCTGCGGAACAACAATGGCGCGCCAGACATTGCCGTCCTTGTAAGGTATGACATTGCTTGCTGTTCCGTTCATTGTTACTTCCGACGTGCTGAGGTTAACCGTTGACGAAGTGACAAGATTGTTGATCCTCACCGACGGATTTGAAGCAGCAAGCGAGCTTTCTGTAAATCCCGCTCCTGCCTTGAGCACAATCGCCACCTGGCTCATGATATGCTTTGCCATGATGTTCACGGGGGAAGCAGTTGGAACAACATCGAGTGTAGAACCTACTATCAGGTCAGAGGCCTTGAAAGCTGCCTCGCTGCTTTGGTCTGCATTGACCTTAAAGGGCATTGCGTCAACACTTGTAATGGTCGAGGTGTATGGATAATACATATAGAAGTCGGCATGCGTCTCGGCGTCCTTCCAGTATAGAGCAGAAGCTGGATTCCATGACGTTGCGTAAGTATAGAGCATGTTGTCCACATAGTTACCGGAAGGCTTTAGTGGCACTGCGCTGCCGTCAGCATTGCGGTTGACAACGAACAGACCCATCTGGTCACCATTCTCAAACGCCGTCTCTGTTGCACGGCTTATCGTTGTGCCTATATTAATAGGTATCTGCACATTAGGTTTGTCCGGCTCGGATGGAGTGGAAGGAACACTGGGGCCGTCATTACCACAAGAAGAACATGCTACGAGAATAGCAAAAGCTATTGCAAGAAAAGGTTTATTTTTCATAAGGATTTTTATTGTTTGCAATATTAATAATTAACAATGCAAAGTTAAAGAATAAAAAACACAAAACAAGTTCATAATAGTTCACTCTAAAGAATAACAGAAAAATAGCGAAGACCGAAGCCCTCGCTACTATAAAAAAAATCAAATCGTATTCTTATAACTCTATATCCTTGGCTGCTGAATTATCTTATTGCGATTTCTGGCTTTTAAGAATCATCTCTGTAAAGCAATGGCAAAGTTATCAGATAAATACGATTTACGCAAGTCCATAATAGTTCATGAAACAAAAAAGATTATGTCTTCGTGTCAGGGCACAAAAAAAGGTCTCCAAAGTCGTTTGACTCTGAAGACCTC
>ERZ1026890.160-NODE-160-length-51148-cov-60.501850_pt1 | contig 51148 bp, 39 predicted proteins | sample MGYA00380175_ERZ1026890 | MGnify/ENA primary metagenome ERZ1026890 (study PRJEB33269, sample SAMEA4719811) | human gut metagenome | biome: human-associated habitat; feature: organic feature; material: feces | place: Cameroon | collected 2013-10 ...
GGTAGGCACTGAAAAGTGCCTACTCTTTGGGGTATGCCCTAATTTGACTGCTTACAGATATTTACCCATGGCGGCGGACAAGTCGTGCGGCATATTGACCCAACATTTGACGCATTTGGAAAAGTCGTTATAGGTGATTATGTCTATATCGGAGCAGAAGCATTGATAATGCCTGGAGTAACTATTGGCGACCACGCACTAATTGCAGCAGGCTCAGTCGTAACAAAATCTGTTCCTTCGGGAATCGTTGTCGCAGGTAATCCTGCAAGACCGATATGTACGATAGAAGAATTTTACGCTCGTAACAAAAAGTACAATGTAAAGACTAAAGGCGTTCCTACTGTCGAAAAGAAAAGAATATTGTTGGGATTACCAGAATCTATGTTTATTAAGAAATAAAAAGGGAGTTTCTATCCTATACCTAAGATCGATTCTTGAGATAATTTGCAATATTCGTTTCATTTTTAGTATTTAGCTGTGCTGCTGTCACAATGTATCATTTTTCAATTAACACATAATTATCTGAAGTAAAGAATATACAAGCAAAGAATAGTCGATTTTTTCAGGCATTTTATGTGTAGTCGACTTAAAATTCAATGAATTATTGAAATCAATGGGACAAATAGATAATAGAACAATCGCAACAAATACGCTTTTCCTGTATTTTCGGATGGCATTTATAATGCTTGTTAATTTGTTTGTTGTCAGAGCAATATTAGACATTTTAGGAGTTGTTGATTACGGCATTTACAATGTAGTGGGAGGTATTGTTGGAATGTTCTCTTTTCTGAATGGCACATTAGCGACCTCTTCGCAAAGGTATTTTTCAGTTGCCTTAGCTAATGGAGATAGATTAAGGTTGAAACATCAGTTCTGTTTGAATGTTAGTGTTTTCGTCCTCTTAATTCTATTTGTTATTGTTTTTGCAGAAACTATAGGTTTATGGTATGTAAATACTAAAATGACTATACCTCAAGACCGTTTATTCGCAGCAAACCTCGTTTACCAACTGACAATAATAACATTTGTGTTTCAGCTAATTACTGTTCCGTATAACGCATTGATGATTGCGCATGAGCACATGAAGATCTTTGCATATATTGGAATCGTTGAAGCCATATTCAAAATTATCATGGTTATAATATTGTCAAATGGAAATTGTGATAAACTTATAGAATATGGTATACTGATGTTGTTGTCCAGCATCATAGTAATGTCATGTTATTATATTTTTTGCAGGAAAAATTATGCTGAGAGTAAATACTCTTTTTATTGGAAGAAGGAGGAAGCAAAAGATTTAATAGGTTTCTCGGGCTGGCATTTCCTTGGAACAACGTCTGTAGTCATCAGGAGCCAAGGAATAAATCTTTTAATAAATGCTTTTTTCTCCCCAGCTGTAAATGGTGCAAGAGCAATTGCATTTCAAATAAGTTCGGTAGTTAATCAATTTGCGGGCAACTTTTTTGTAGCAGTAAAGCCACAAATGTATAAATCATATGCAGCAAAAGATATAAACGGATTGGTGGCACTTATATTCAGAAGTACTATTATATGTGTATTCTTAGTATCGATATTTGCGGTACCATGTATTATAAATGCCGACTTTATACTGCAACTATGGCTGAAAAAAGTTCCTGAATATACTGTTTTATTTACGCAGTTAGTACTAATCAATGCCATCATTGATGCAACAGGTAATCCGACAATATGTGCAGCGCTGGCAACGAAACAAATAAAGAAGTTCTATCTATATACAGGTACTCTCTACATATTATGTTTACCTATATCTTATATTGCACTTAAATTAGGTTATGATGCTTCCATCACAATGGTCATATCTTCAGTTATATCAGTTATAGCAGTCTTCTCTAGAGTTATAATATTGAAGCAATTATTCCCGTTTCCATTGAAAAATTATATCATACTCTTTGTAAAAGAAATGCTACTAACGGTTTTCATTATCATTGTGGCAGTTTTGTTTAAGTGCAAGATAAATAATAGTATTATTGCATTTATTGGTTCTTGCATAGTATCTGTCATACTGCATATTGTATGTTACTACTATGTAATAATTGACAAACAAGATAGAATCATAATTAGTGATATTGTCAAGAAAAAGATTTTAAGAAGATGAAATACGGAATACTTACCTATCATAATATACCCAACATAGGAGCAATACTTCAGGCGCAAGCATTATGTGAATTCATTCGCGCACGTGGGTTTGATTGTGATATTGTTGATTATACATGTGATAATATTGTTAAACGTGAATTAGAGTTTCACCCCCAGTCCAATCCTTTGAGAAATTGTCTTTCTAAATATTATTGGCGAAAGACAGAAAAAAAAATAGCGAGGTGTAATAAATACATTCGATCCCTTCACCTCCTAAGTGCGAGGAAATATAATCGCAATACTATATCAGAAGCCAATAAAGTATATGATGCTTTTATTTCTGGCTCGGATATGATTTGGAATTTGAATGTAAACGGAGATGATTATTCATATTTCCTTGATTTTGCAAAAAGTGATAAAATCAAATTAGCTTTCGCGTCATCAATTGGTGCAAAATGGACTGACGAAGAACTACAAAAAGTTTTGCCTCTTCTGAAGAGATATCATTCTATATCGGTAAGAGAGAAAAGTACTAATGAGAATATTAAAGCTTTAGGCATTTCTTCGTCACATTTGTGCGATCCAACATTACTGATCGAACCAGCTAAATGGAAATCAATAGCTAAGCCTCTCCCAATAAAAAAATATGTATTGGTGTATTTCCCGACAAAAGAACTCATTAAAAAAGCAGAACAATATGCCAAATCTCATTCATTAGCTGTTGTCATAATCAGTCAAGGCATACCAACATTCGGTGTAAAAAAAGTCTGGCCTAAAGATCCTCCAGAATGGTTAGGACTTTTTCTGAATGCAGATGCGGTATTTACGAACTCCTTTCATGGAATCCTTTTCTCGTTCTATTTTGAGAAACAAGTTTGGACCGCAAACTATGGAAATCGTATTACATCTATTCTTGAATCTCTAAATCTGCCTAACTGCCGATTAGATATAGATAAAAATCTTACGAACTCTATCGACTACAAACATTGTAGAGAAAGACTATTTCAAATAAGGGAAAAATCACAAGAATATATTGTCAAAACATTAGCACAGATAAAAGTCAAGAAATGAGACATATATCAATGACTTCGCAAACATGCTCTGGGTGCAAGGCCTGTGCGTCTGTTTGTGCCCTAAATGCGATTAAGTTCTCTGCGGATTCTGAAGGATTTCAAGTACCAACCGTAAACGAAGCACTATGCGTTAATTGCGGTCTGTGTCTAAAGACTTGCCCATCATTAAATTCAAGACAAGAAATAGAGGACTATCCCCCTAAGGCTTTTGCACTACAATATCATGATGAACCTGTGCGAAGGAATTCTGCATCTGGAGCATTATTCCCAGCTTTTGCCAGCCACTTCATTAATACACTTGGCGGATATGTATGCGGTTGTGTTTTAGATGAAAATCTGACAGCAAAACATATTGTTAGCAACCAATGGCACGATGTTGTGCGTATGCAAGACTCTAAGTATGTTCAGAGTGATATGGGATTGTGTATTAGTGAAATAATGAAATTGCTAAAGGATAGACAGTATGTTCTATTCAGCGGTACTTCATGTCAAGTTAATGGTTTATTATCAGCACTTGAACACAAACATATAGATACACGGAACCTACTTACTATTGATTTCTTCTGTCATGGAGTACCCTCTCCTATGATATGGAAAGAGTATGTTTACTACTATGAAAAGAAGAAAGGTAAGAAAATGGAAGGATACAGATTCAGAAATAAAACCTATGGTTGGGGGAAAGGAACCCAGTCACGTGGGACTGGGTTCCTTTCCACTTGGAAGTGGAAAGGTACCTATCACACTGATTTTAGAATCATAGCAAGAATGTGGCCCCGAATATTTTTTTCTAATCTGTGCTTGCGTACCTATTGCCATAGTTGCCCATACAGCAATGTCAATAAACCTGCAGACATAACTATGGGAGATTTCTGGGGCATAGAAGATTTCCACCCGGACTTCGATGACCACAAAGGGTGCTCATTGGCTATTATTCATAACGAAAAGGCAGAGGCTCTGATGAAGGGATTAAAGGACACGGAGGTATTGGAGGTTTCATTGGACGAAATTATCAATAAACAAGGCAATGCATTTGCCCCAAGTAAACCTCATGTGCGAAGAAATGAATTTTGGAAAGACTATGCTGCCAATGGCTTCTCATACTTATTACCCAAATACTTTAATTGTTCTACGATAGGGAGATTTAAGGCAGAAGTCAAATACATATTGTTTAAGTTGCATCTAAGAAGATATTCTTATTGATTATGAAACACAATTTTAAGTTCACTATTTTCACACCTTGTTATAATGGAGAACATACAATAAGTAGAGTTTTCCAATCGATGGAAGCACAAACATATACAAATTTTGAATGGATTATCATTAATGATGGTTCAAAAGACAACTCGGATATTGTCATTAAAGGTTTGCTTGAAGTTTCTCCCATAAAAGATAAAATTGTTTACCTGTCTCAGCACAATCAAGGTAAACATATAATTCTTAACCAAGCAGTGGATATGGCTGAAAGTGATTGGTTCTACATTGCAGATTGTGATGATACCATAAAGCCTTACACATTGGAGTTCTTTAATGATAAAGCAAATTTATTGATCGAGGACAGCCCATACAATTATGCTATTGGGGGGGGTAAAAACTGCCAATACTTAAAAGATAGTGCATTCGTTGCAATATGTGCAAACTGTTATAACCCCGAAACAGATGAGGTTATTGGAGACCCTTTCCCTGATGGTTTGATATCTGATTACATCGAAGAGAAAATCAAACTAAAATTAAGAGGGGAACACATGGGAATAAACCGTACAGATGTACTTAAGCAGTATAAAATGCCTGAAGTTAAAGGACATTTTTATACTGAGGCCAGATTGTGGATGGCGTTAGCTGTTGATGGTTATAAACAATTATATTTTAATGAAAACCTTCGAGCTTATTATTATACCGAAGGGTCATTAACCAATAGTAGCCTTGCCAGCAGGTTAGATCCTAATAGAGTGTACATGTATCTGTGTTTCACAATATGGGAAATATGCCATGCAGGTAAAAAGATATATCAAGCATCGCCTATAGCCTATTTTAAGTTGTATATAAAATGCATCAAGCGTATAGTAGAACTGATCGTAAGCATGTTTAATCAGCTATGTATAAAACAAAAATCTTAGTTCGTTTCGATGATATTTGTCCTACAATGGATTTTAATCAATTCCTACGTGCAATAAACTTGTTGGACAAGTATGAGATAAAGCCGCTGATTGGTGTTATACCAGATTGTTTGGACTCCGATTTAATGATAGAAAAGCCACATGAGGATTTTTGGCATTTTATTAAGGATTTACAAGCAAGAGGGTATACAATAGCCATGCATGGCTATCAACATATTTTTGAGAGCAACCACAGAGGCATCGTAACAAGAAGGCTCGGATCTGAATTTGCAGGACTCCCATACGATGTCCAAGTAGCCAAGCTTCGTAAGGGGAAAGCCATACTAAGTTCTCATGGCATAGAGACCGATGTATTCTTTGCGCCTGCACATTCTTATGACGAAAACACTATAAAGGCATTATCTGTTGTCGGGTTTAAGTATATGTCTGATGGCAAAAGTCCCAAGGCATACGTGTGGCATGGCATTAAATGTCTTCCATGCAAGACTGGGGGGTGTCCCAAAATAAGGAATGCGTCAAACTATACAGCGGTATTTCATGCACACGAATGGGTAAGGCCTGAAAAGGCTGTTGAATATGATAGACTTGTTTATTTGTTAGAAACACATCCTAATATGATTGTTAGCTTTGAGGAGTTTTCGAAGCAACGATGTGGACACAGATGGGTGCAAGGATTGTTGGAAAAATGCTTTGTGCATTACCAAGCTTATATAAGGCCTCAACTTGTGAAATTATATTTCAAAATTTTGAAACAATGAAGATTGTCATCATAGTTAATCGATTGACAGGTGGAGGGGCCGAAAGGGTGGCGTCATTATGGGCGAAGGGATTTGCCCAAAGAGGACATGACGTGACTGTAATAACGCATACTAAGGACAAACGTCAGCTGACCTATAAGCTTCCAGCAAATGTCAAATTATGGTCTATTGATATCCCCATAAGGAACAGAATAATAAGAGGAATCCTGAACAGAAGCGGATTGTTTAAGGCCTTTTCTTATTGGCGATTAGATAAAATATTACATGCCATAAGACCAGATGTGTGTATAGGTGTTTTGGATGACTATGCATACAGGGCATATCAATGCACAAGAGATATTGGGTGTAAAATCATCAACACTGAACACAATGCCTACGATAGACCAGATTTGAAAGAAAAATATCCCAAGGATATCAAGATGAAGTATGAAACAAATAAATTGTTTGATGCTGTCACCGTTCTAACCCAAGCCGACACTATGGTTACAGGGGTTCCCAAAGAAAATATGTTTGTACTTCCAAATCCGCTGACATTTAATCCCGTTTCTAATATCCCCCCAAAAGATAAGGTTATTTTGGCAGCAGGAAGATTGGATGTTTGGTATATAAAAGGATTTGACTTGCTGATTGAGGCCTGGGGACAGATTGCTTGTGAATATCCAGATTGGAAATTGCAAATAGCAGGTACAGGAGGACGTAAAGCGAGAACTCACCTGGAACATATCATAGATAAATGTAGAGTTAAAAGCCAAGTTGAGTTTGTAGGTTTCTGCCACAATATGCAAGAGTTGTATAAGAGGGCTTCAATTTTTGTACTAAGCAGTAGACATGAAGGCTTTGGCATGGTGCTGACCGAGGCTATGAGTCAAGGCTGTGCTTGCATAGCATGTGATTTTGGCGGCCGACAACGAGAAATAATAGAAGATGAGACGCAAGGACTTGTATGTGATAATAACAGTATCGATGCAATTAAGAATGCGCTCATTCGTTTCTTGTCTGACAAGGAATACCTAAAACTATGCGGCACAAATGCCATTAAGCGCTCTGCCTATTACTCGTTGGATAACACGATGGATCGATGGGAAACAATACTATCAAACATAATGGGAAAGTGACATGGATATATTAAGAGACACTTTATCAACTCAAATTAAAGGCAGCCAGACGGCAAAGTACATGGCAGCAATAGCAATAATATCATCGCTGGCTATCTATGCATCGGATACTACGCTGAGTTCCATATTTGTTCAAAATGTTTTGTTGGCTATTGTATACATATTAGTTGCCCTCACATTGGGTGGATTACTTGCAAAAGGTAGCAAATTACGGGCAACTCTATATGTATTACCAACAATCGTTTTCGTCTTTTTGTCATACTATGATACATATATTCCTCATGGATTTAATGTATTGCTCCTGACTGTATTACTAATGATCTCGGTACTGCCTGATAGAGACAAAATAGACACTTTTATATATTACAGACGCTTTGTAATAATTTCATCTTTTGTCGGTATTTTGTGTGCTTTATGTTATCAATTAGGCTTGAGTTTCTTGTACAGAGAAGTCCCATACTATACAGGAAGAACTATTTACATAGACTTTTTTGTTTCATACTTTTGTATGCAAAATGGCATTCCACGACTTTGTGGATTGTTTAACGAGCCTGGTTATTTAGGTACTATTGCGGCACTGCTGATTTGTGCGGACGGAATGAACTTTAAGCATAAAGGCAACTGGGTGTTGTTCGTAGCAGGGTTCTTATCATTTTCATTGGCTTTCTTTTTATTGGTATCTTTTTATTTCGTTGCAAAAAGTTTTCGAAGCGCTAAATCTGTCATTATTGCTCTTTTTACCTTGTTCATACTGTATTTGCTAATATCATATGCACCGCTACCTGATGGTGTGCAGCACATAATAGAGCGTTTGCAGTTTGGCGATGGTGACATTGCTGGTGACAACAGATCTAACGATGTGTTGGATTATGCAGTTGTATCCATGTTGTCGTCCAAAAATTATATGTGGGGCTATGGTTATGGCTACGCTTCTGACTTGACAACGATGGTATTGTCTTATAAATCGTACATTCTCAATTTTGGGCTTGCAGGTTTTGCATTATCGTTTGGGACATTGTTATTCGCCGCATTAAAAGATGCAGGCAAGAATGTCCCCTTACTCCTATTTGTTATATGTTTCTTTATAAGTGTATACCAAAGGCCCAATATATTTTGTCTGCCATATTACGTAATTTTATTAGGGGGCATTCAATATATGCGAAGTGTAAAAAAGTATGTTACTGAATAATATTTCGATGATATGAGCAAAGTATTATGCGTAATTACAGGAATGGGATCAGGTGGAGCCGAACGTCAGTTGGTAGGACTTGCAAAGATGCTAATGGACTATGGACATGAGGTTGAAGTTGTGTGGTATTCTAAATTGGATTTCTACAAGAGTCAACTTGTAGAATATGGAATACCATATAAAGAGTTGTACGCAAATGGTATAGTCGCAAAAATAGTGAATATTGCGCAAGAGGTCAAACGCTATAAACCAGATACAGTCATATCCTTCCTTACAGGGCCAAATACCATTACACCATTACTAAAGATGGTCGGATTTAGATACCATTTGATTGTATCAGACAGAAACACCCTACAATGTTTGAACTTAAAATACAAACTGTGCTTCTTCTTATTTAAGTGGGCCGATGTGATTGTGCCAAATTCCTATTCAGAAAGCAAATTTATTAGCACACACTATCCTCAGCTTTCAAAGAAATTGAGAGTTATAACAAACTTTACCGATACCGATTACTTTTGTCCGCGAGCAGAAGTTAAGTTGCCGAAAAATGTGACGGAATTTATAATTGTTGCAAGAGTTGATGAACAAAAAAATGTAAAGCGGTTTTTGAAGGCCGTCGCTTTGTTGAAAGAAAGAAACGCGCACGTCAAGTTTAGATGGTTTGGAAATTCATTTAAGGCGGAATACAGAGATGAATGTATTCAAATGATAAACGATTTGAAAGTTGCAGATTATATATCGATTCACCCATCAACCAAACAAATATTGAAAGAGTATCAAAGTGCCGATGCATTCTGTCTACCCTCACTCTATGAGGGATTCCCGAATGTCGTGTGCGAAGCAATGAGTTGCGGATTACCTGTGTTATGCAGCAATGTGTGCGACAATCCGAATATTGTAGAAAATGGTGTAAACGGCTATCTTTTCGACCCCAACAATGAAATTGATATAGCTGATACAATAGAAAAGTTCATGAAAGACATGCTGCCGAAAGCAGACAAAATAGCAAAATTGAATCGTGATAAAATCCAGCACCTATGTTCACCAAAAGCATTTGTGCAGAAATACTTGGATATAATTAAATGATATGGTAAGAAAAAAGGTTTTGATTGTAGCCTCTGTCGTGTCGTTCATCGAGTGGTTTAATAAAGAAAATGTAGAGTACCTAAATACGTCTCTTGAATGTGAACTGCACATAGCTTGTAATTTTGATTATATGGAAGATACTGATGAAGAACGTACAAAAGCATATATAAAGAAGATTAAATCCGAGGGCGTTATATTACATAACATCCACTTTGCACGTTCACCTTTTAGTATGCAGAATGTCAAATGCTATAAGCAGTTGAAAACCATAATAGATGAGTGCGATTTTGACTTAATCCATGTTCATACGCCAACAGTCAGCATTCTCACTCGTTTAGCCGCATATAAAGCTCGTAAAAACGGAACTGTGGTGATGTATACTTGTCATGGATTTCATTTCCATAATGCAGCACCGAGGAAAAATTGGCTGTTATACTATCCAATGGAAAAATTCATGTCTCGTTTTTGCGACTATATTGTAACAATAAACAAAGAAGATTACAATAGGGCTAAAACATTCCACACTCGCAAGGTGCGCTACATTCCCGGAGTTGGGGTCAATATCAAGCGAATACATGATTGTAAAGTTAGTAAGTCAGATTATAAACGCTCACTCGGATTGCCCGAAAATTGCATTCTTATACTTGCAATTGGTGAAATGATAAAACGTAAAAATCATGAAGTAATTATTCGAGCCTTGGCAAAAACAAAAAATCCGAATATTTATTTTGCAATATGTGGAAAGGGCCCTCTCAAAGAATATCTCCAAAATCTCGCCTCTAAGTTAGGTCTTTATGATAGAGTGAAGTTCCTTGGGTTCCGTCGTGATATTCCAGAACTATGCAATACGGCGGATATTAGCGCATTTCCTTCGTACATTGAAGGTCTTGGGCTCGCTGGCATCGAAGCTATGGCTGCAGGCGTGCCACTTGTTTCAAGTAATGTGCATGGTATATTGGATTATGTGATTGATGGAAAAACCGGTTATGCAATGGATCCTAAAGACGTGGATGGCTTCGCTTGCGCTATCAACAAACTTGCAGATGATGAATCGTTGAGAAAAAGAATGGCTTCCAATTGTTGGGAGGCTGTAAAACCTTTCGAAATAGAGAATGCTCTTAAAGCTATGTGGACTATTTATAATGAAATATTGAAATAAAAATGCCTATCAACGTAAATTATAAGAACCCTGTAATATCCTTTCTAAAAAATCATATTCAACATTATGATCATGAAAGGTATTGGAAATATCGTGAATATGTTACCGATCCAACGTCCGGGGGGTAAAATCAAATTGATAATCAAATGGCTGAAGCTCCTTTATATAAAACGATGCGATGCTTATAACAACTCGTCATTTGGTACTGATCTAAATGCAGGAGCCCAATTTAAGACACCACCACATTTACCTCATGGCCCCAATGGAATCATTGTATCACCCTATGCAAAGATAGGAGCCAACTCTTATATCTATCAACAAGTAACTATCGGAGATGATGGCAAACATTACACTCATGTACCCGAAATTGGAGACAACGTGATAATTGGTGCCGGAGCAAAACTTATTGGGAAGATAAAGATAGGCAATAATGTTAAAATCGGGGCTAATGCCGTTGTAGTGGAAGATATACCCAATAATGCTACAGTGGTGTGTTCTAAAACGAGAGTTATTATCAGAGAATAGAATTATATGGTAATTTCTAATAAAGAAAATCGATATTTATGATAAAGTATTCAATGAAAGACATTACGTTTTCGCTTACAAAGAAAAAGAACAGTAGAAGTTCATTATGGGTACAATTATGGGTGCGTAAAGCTTCCTTCCCTGTTACTTATTGTTTTATCAATTCTGGTTGGTCTGCAAATCAAGTTTCGCTTCTATCGTGGATATTAATATTCATTGCAGCAGTATGCCTTTGCGTAAATAATTTTTGGTGGATGCTTGCAGGAGTGTTACTCACGAACTTTTGGCTCGTACTTGACTGCGTTGACGGTAATATAGCTCGAGTAAAAAAGAAAAAGTCTTTTATGGGCGATTTCTTTGACGCAGTTGCGGGATATGGGCCTTTTTCCTTTACTACCTTAGCTCTTGGCATAGCCGCATATAACACCACTAATATCGTTACACCTGAATATAAATGGTGGCTGATTGTTATAGGCGGTTTTGGCGCAATGTGCAACTTATATATGCGTCTTGTACATCAAAAATACTTGAACTGCTTCTTCGCTGCCAAACAAATTTTAGGTGAACAGGAGGACATAACGTTGAAAGACACAGACGACAAAAAAAGCTTCGCTTACATTCGAGAGCAGATTGATAAGAATTTGGGAGTTTCAGGTTTGTTCATGCCCTGGCTAATTGTTGCACTTTTTACCAAAACCTTCGACATAATGGTCGTGTTTTACGCCCTATACTATGTAGTGTCATTTCTTGCCATCTGTGTTTTGTACAGCAAGAAAGCAGCGGATTTTGAAGTGGAAAGTCAACATACAGTAAAAGAAAAGCATATAGTTTTATGAAACTGCTCTATTGTAGTACTTTCATGTTTAGGAGAGTGGAAGATAAAATATTTGCTCTTCCCTCATGTGCAGACCCTTTTTTCCAAAAATATCTTGAGGTCTTTGATTCTGTAAAGGTTCTTGGCATTCCAGTTCGCTCTTATTTGGACAAGTCTGCACTTGTAGAAATGACAGATTCAAGAATAAATGTAAGAATCGTTAAGCCAAACAACTCACCCCTTGATTTCTTTAATGATGCTGAAGTAAGAAATATCCTATATAATGAAATAAGTAAAGCTGAGGCTATACTCATTAAACCTGCATCTAGAAGAGGCATGATGGCTATAAATATTGCCGAAAAATTGCATAAGCCATATATGATAGAAATGACAGGAGATATTCACAACGCATTGAAACAACACCCTAACATCTTAAAGAGATTGTATGCCCCATTCTTATATCGGCAAATAAAAAACGCTATAAGGAATTGCGAGTTCGGATTGTATGTGAGCCAAGAATATCTTCAACAACAATTTCCTATCAAGGGACTAATGTGTGGCTGTTCTGACGTAGTCATTGAAAGATCAGAAGAAATCGTCTTATCCAAACGATTACATCGAATAGACACAATGAACAATCGCACTGTTATAGATATTGCTCTCATCGGTTTTTATCAAGGCAAAATGAAGGGAGTAGATACAGCCATTAGAGCCTTGGCTAAAATGCCAGAAAACTTTCATCTGAACATCTTAGGAAATGGGACAAAAGCAAATCGAGAGTTTTGGTTCCATTATGCTGAAAAATGTGGAATATCGAGAGTTCGTGAGAGAATTACATTTCCAAAACCTTTGGATAACACACATGCAGTGTTAGAATGGTTAGATACTCAAGACTTTATGATACTTCCCTCCCTAAGTGAAGGATTATGCAGATGCCTTGTAGAGGCATTATCCAGAGGGTGCGTATGCTTTGCCACGAACATTTGTTCAATGCCTGAATTATTACCTAATTCTTGCTTACACCCCAAAAAAGACGCACACGCATTAGCAAATCTAATTCTATATGCATATAGAAATCCAACTTCGATGAAAAATATGGCAAAACGCAACTTCTATCACTCCAAAAACTATGATTTTGAGGTGTTGAAGGAAAAAAGGAATCTGTTTCTAAATCAATTTAAGGAATATTGTAAAAACACAAAAAGATGAAGAAGTTTAAGGTTGGTTATACGACGGGAGTGTACGACATGTTTCACATTGGACATCTAAATATCCTCCGTCGCGCAAAAGAACAATGTGAAACCCTTATTGTTGGAGTGACTACGGACGAACTCTGTTTCAAACGCAAGCATAAATATCCTATTATCAATGAACGCGATCGTAAGGCGATAGTTGAAGCGATCCGTTATGTTGATAGGGCAATATTTCAAACAGACATGGATAAGATACGCACTGTGAAAGAATTAGGGGCTGATGTCGTTTTTGTGGGCTCTGATTGGAAAGGTACTGACGCTTGGAAACAATATGAAAAAGAATTTGCGACAGCAGGTTGCAATGTTATATATCTTGATCATACAGACGGTATTAGTTCTACAATTTTACGGAAAAAAATAAGCAAATAAATAAAGACAAGACTTTGTATAATTGATAAAAGAGTTCTTTATTACATGCAATTGACAAACAGGAAGTCGCTTCTATCAATATAATATGGTTACACCATTTATAAATAAGTCGTCATAAATTGGTATTTAACAAATGTCAAACATGCCAAGCAACTTGTTGTTCTTTGAGTTAGTTCAAATAGCCATTGGCAAAAAAGAAAGGTTTTCGAAACAACCTTCTAAATCAGACTGGCAAATGCTTTATGATATAGCCAGAAAACAAGCGCTTATTGGTATTTGCTTTCATGGTATAAAAAGGTTACCACAAGAGCAAACTACTAACATGCCCTTACCCTTGAAAATGCAATGGTTAGCACTAACAGCAAGTATCCAAAAACGAAATGAAATAATGAACCGTAGATGTTTTCAATTGCAGAAACGACTAGAAGACGCTGGCTACAGCGGTTGTATACTGAAAGGACAAGGCATAGCGGCAATTTACACAGAAAGTTTATCTAATCTACGGCAATCAGGAGACATTGATATATGGGTAAAAGGAGGACTTGATTCAATAATCGCATTGGCTAAAAAATTAAATCAGAGAACAATATTAACAGAACAACATGCCGACTTAAGATTCTTTGAAGACGCAGAGGTTGAAGCACATTTCATTCCCACTATGCTGAAAAATCCCTTTGCGAACAAACGTCTACAAAGGTGGATTAAGCAACAAGAATATGCGCAATTTGCTAATCACAACAGAGATGAACTTTGCGTACCCACATTACAGTTCAATCTTGTGTATCTCATGATACATACTTATCGGCACATTTTTGGTGAAGGAATTGGGCTCAGGCAAGTTATGGACTATTATATGCTTTTGTGCTCTCATTCAATAGACGAGAAACTTAAAGCTAATACAATAAGATGCCTACGATCCTTCAACCTACACAAATTCGCAGCAGGATTGATGTGGGTATTAAAAGAAGTTTTTCAACTATCAAACGAGAGTATGCTCTGTCCTCCCAATAAAAAACATGGGCAGTTTATTCTAAATGAAATTATGATAGCTGGCAACATGGGACACTATGATAAACGATTGATTGCGATACAAAACGCCTCAAAGTTGAAACGATTCTGTTTAATAAACATACATACATTTCGATTGCTTAAATATTATCCAGCCGAAACACTTTTTGCTCCCATAATAAGAATGTGGGTGTGGATATGGAGAAAAAAACAGGTGTAAGTAATAATACTTATAATAAAGACAATCTACATGCTTTCCAAACGACTCTTCGACATAGCAGCCTCATTGGTGGGGCTGCTTTTAATTTGGTGGGTGTTCCCCATCGTGGCAATCCTTATACGCAAAAAGATGCCGGGCGGCCCGGCATTCTTTTGCCAGAAACGTGTGGGCAAGGACGGACGGCTGTTCACCTGCCACAAGTTCCGTTCCATGACAGTCAATCACAACGGCTCGTCGGTGAGCGTGGCCGGCGACAGCCGCATCACACCGTTCGGGGCCAAATTGCGCCACTACAAAATTGACGAACTGCCCGAACTGTGGGACGTGCTCATTGGCAACATGTCGTTCGTCGGCCCAAGGCCCGATGTGCCCGGGTATGCCGACAAGCTGCAAGGTGCCGACAGAGATGTGCTAAAGTTGCGTCCGGGCATTACGGGGCCAGCCACGTTGAAATACCGGTTGGAGGACGAAATGATTTCGGCCTACGTGGCCAAGTGCCAGGCCGAGGGCGACACGCGCCCCATGCAGGAGATTGCCACCGAATACAACGACACCATTATCTATCCCGACAAGGTGCGCCTCAACTGCTATTATTACAGACACTACTCCTTCTGCAAAGATATCGAAATGATATTTGCCACCGTGTTAGGCTTCAAGGTGAAGTTTGCAGGCGAGATGGTGTAAGGACGGATTAACAAATATTACTATGGATACAGAAAGACAAACCATTTACCTCTGCCTGGCCCACATGAGCGAGGCAGGGCTTGAACAGAAATATGTGAAAGAGGCATTCGACACCAACTGGGTAGTGCCCATGGGGCCTAACGTGAATGCTTTCGAACACGATTTGGAGGCGTTTGCCAACAGCAAGAGCAATGGCACAGCACCGCTCGACCGCAAAGTGGTGTGCCTGAGCGCGGGCACAGCTGCCGTGCATCTGGCCCTGATTGGCTGCGGGGTGAAGGCCGGCGACGAGGTGCTGGTGCAGAGTTTCACATTCTGCGCCTCGAGCCACCCCGTCACTTACCTTGGCGCCAAGCCCGTGTTTGTAGGTTCCGAGGGCGAAACCTGGAACATGGACCCCGCCCTGCTCGAAAAGGCCATCATCGACCGCCAACAAAAAACTGGCAGACTGCCCAAGGCCATTGTGCCCGTGGCGCTTTACGGCATGCCCTACCGCATTGACGAGATAATGGACATTGCCAACCGTTACGGCATACCCGTGGTGGAGGACGCCGCCGAGGGCATGGGTTCGCGCTACAACGGACAGGTGCTCGGCACATTCGGCCGTTACGGCGTGCTGTCGTTCAACGGCAACAAGATGATTACCACCTCGGGGGGCGGCGCGCTGATTTGCCGCAATGCCGATGAGGCCAACAACATTATGTGGTATGCCACACAGGCCCGCGATGCCTACCCCTACTACCAACACACTGCCATTGGCTACAACTACCGCATGAGCAATGTGTGCGCAGGCATAGGTCGCGGACAGATGACTGTGCTCAACAACCACATAGCGCACCATAAGCACGTGCAGGCTCTGTATGAAGAACTGCTTAAGGACGTGCCAGGTGTGCACATGCACAAGCAGCCGGCCGACCCGCGCTACGATGCCAACTACTGGCTCTGTGCCGCCACGCTCGATGCCGATGTACGAATCAAGGGGCAAGATGCTGCCTACAAGGAGGTGATAACCACTGCCGTGGGCGGTGCGGCAGGCGTTATTCATGCAGTAGACTCTGCCGTGACCGACTGTCAGCCCAATGCCAATGTTGAGGCTTTGCGTGTGTTCATGTTGCAGAAAAAAGTGGAGTGTCGTCCTGTGTGGAAACCCATGCACAAGCAGCCCGTCTATGCCGATGCTGAGGTTTACACCAACGGCATTGAGGAGGCCATATTCAAGGTGGGCTTCTGTCTGCCCGCCGGCCCCTGGGTCACCGACGATGATGTGCACTACATTGTAGACTGCATTAAGGAGGCTATGGCATAAAGCACAACACAACTATTCAAAATACCCACGATGAGGGAGGGCGTATCAAGCTGATGCACCCTCCCTCATTGTTTTTCCTGACTTCATCACTTTTTTGTGCCATTGAATAGCGCATATTGAAAATCAAGGAGTTACGTAATAAATATGGGTGGTGCAGGGTGGCGCAAGCAAAAAAGCGAACCTTGTTTTGCTCTTTCAAGGGCTGTTCGCCCTTATGCCGCTTACCGCGGTAGATATAAGTACATAAGCTGCATAAGTAACATAAGGCTGGCGCCGTGTTTTTTCACATAAGCAGAGGCAGGGCTGAGCGCCCTGCTTGCTCACGGGCACAAACCCTTTGTCCGCCTGGTCGCGCCGTTGCATTACGGGCGTGCGATCAGGCACATTATAGCGCATGTTGCACAGTTCGTTCATAAGGGTGATGGCTTGTGCCGTCAAACTGCAGTTTGTGGTGCTGGCTGTCGCTTGCGGTGCGCAATCAGTGTCGTTGCCCATGCGTTTTTGCGGCTGGGGTGTTTCAGCGTTTTCAGTTTGTGGTTCCGCGCTCTGTCCGATAACGTCTATCAGTTTGTCAACGCCACGTTTCACAATGGCATCGGCATAGCGCAGCATTTTGTTCAGCATCCGTTTCATGGTAGTCAATACAATTTGGTTTAGTACAAAATTAAAGTGCTGCAAAGGTAACACCGAGGCGTTGCAACCAACAAAAAAAGTGTACAATTTGTACACAAATATTTGCCTCCCCCCCGTCATCCCTCATGTAAAAGAGTGTATGTGCTTTTACTGCCATCTTACACTTTTCGTGCGTAACAAGTTGATATACAGACGTTTCAAGAGTGTAAGATGATTTCAAAGTATCTTACACACCCCTGCATACATCTTACACACCCCACCCCACCGTCTTGCAGTCATTTTTGTCGTATGCGGTGGGTTATACGCCATAGGGACGTAGAGAAATCTGTCGGAGCAACAGACTTTTCTGCTCCCCTATGCCGTGATATCGCCCTCCCATGCTTGTGCCGTGTGGCAGCATGTAGGGTGTGCAGGTTGTGTGTAGGTAAAATTAGCAGCATCTTACACTGAGTAAAGCATTGATAGTCAATGAGTTGCAAGGTGTTAGTGTAAGATGTAAGATACTCTGCATGTAAAGTTTTTGTAGTATGGTAAAGGTCTCGCTACCACAAAACGCAAGCACAAAACGCAAGCACTAATGGGGGCGACGCGTCCCATGAGTTTTGAGATTTGTCGCTAACGCGAAAACATAAGAACATAAGGACATAAGAACATAAGTGCTTCAAGACTTACGGGCATGGACTTGCGTCCATGTGCCCTCAAGAACATAAGGGCTACGCCGTAGCGTTTTTTGCTATTGCTTTCTTGTTTATGAGGCTCAAGGGCTGTTCGCCCTTGTGCCGCTTACCGCGGAATACATAAGAACATAAGCTACATAAGTAACATAAGGCTGGCGCCGTGGTTTTTTACATAAGCTGAGGCAGGGCTGCCCGCCCTGCCTGTAAGATACATAAGGGCTGACGCCTGATGAAGAGAACTCATTAATTGTTCGTTCCATTATGTTATCACTACAAATTACATAAGAACTGACAACACTATTGTACATATAACTGCACAAATAATAGTGCAATATTTACAAGAAACTGCACTATTATTTGTGCAATATACCCCCAATAAGCCTCATTTGACCATAATTGCACAAAAAATAGTGCAGTATTCAACGAAAACTGCACAAAAAATAGTGCGTTTTATAACGTATAATCTATCACAAGAAATATTACAACCATGTAAGAAAGACAAACCATTTGCCTTTGCTTGGCCCACATGAACGAGGCAAGGCTTGAACAGAAATATGTGAAAGAGGCACTCGACACCAACTGGGTGGTGCCATGGGGCCTAACGTTGCTGCCTACAAGGAGGTGATAACCACTGCCGTGGGCGGTGCTGCAGACGTTATTCATGCGGTAGACTCTGCCGTGACCGACTGTCAGCCCAATGCCAATGTAGAGGCTTTGCGTGTGTTTTTGGTGAACTGGAGATCAAGATAAAAAGAACGAGGAGGATCCATCGCATTTTGACGGATCCTCCTCATTATCTTGTAACGCACAAAAGGTGTGTAGTGACCCCGCAGGGATTCAAACCCTGGACCTTCAGAACCGGAATCTGACGCTCTATTCAGCTAAGCTACGGGGCCGTGATAGTGCAAACTGAGAGCAGAACACCAAACTTGTTTGAGTGTTTTGCCGAGGTGCAGCCTATCTTCTGCAAAGATAGCGCAAACCGAGAGCAGAAAGTCAAGCTCGCTTGAATTTTTTGCCGAGGTGCAGCCTATCTTGTGCAAAGATAAATAATTAAAATGACATGAGCAAGGATAACGCGACGGCCGCCATGCTAATGGCAATTATTGCTGTCCGGTAAAACGTATACGATCGGACTCAAGCACCAAACGCTAACACTAATGGGGGCGACGCGTCCCGCGTCGGAATTTTAGGCTAAGGCTCACAGACAGGCGTGTAATTAGTGCTGCCAACGAACCATTATTTCGTGTAAGAACATTGCATTTTTCCCGACGCGAGACGCGTCGCCCCCATTAGTGCTTGCGTTTGCTGGTAGCGTTTAGTGGTTTACAGTAAATGATGATGCAACGCCAAACTTAATTCTGTACCACCGTGATGGGAGTGCTGACGCCATTCGACTTGAGCGTGAGCGTCACGCTTCTATATAACAAAGTTCAAATATCATCTTTGTTATTATCTCAACTTGTTTGCCATTCTGGCAAAGGGAACTGTCCGGCAAAACGTATACGATCGGACTCAAGCACCAAACGCTAACACTAATGGGGGCGACGCGTCCCGCGTCGGAATTTTAGGCTAAGGCTCACAGACAGGCGTGTAATTAGTGCTGCCAACGAACCATTATTTCGTGTAAGAACATTGCATTTTTCCCGACGCGAGACGCGTCGCCCCCATTAGTGCTTGCGTTTGCTGGTAGCGTTTAGTGGTTTACAGTAAATGATGATGCAACGCCAAACTTAATTCTGTACCACCGTGATGGGAGTGCTGACGCCATTCGACTTGAGCGTGAGCGTCACGCTTCTATATAACAAAGTTCAAATATCATCTTTGTTATTATCTCAACTTGTTTGCCATTCTGGCAAAGGGAACTGTCCGGCAAAACGTATACGATCGGACTCAAGCACCAAACGCTAACACTAATGGGGGCGACGCGTCCCGCGTCGGAATTTTAGGCTAAGGCTCACAGACAGGCGTGTAATTAGTGCTGCCAACGAACCATTATTTCGTGTAAGAACATTGCATTTTTCCCGACGCGAGACGCGTCGCCCCCATTAGTGCTTGCGTTTGCTGGTAGCGTTTAGTGGTTTACAGTAAATGATGATGCAACGCCAAACTTAATTCTGTACCACCGTGATGGGAGTGCTGACGCCATTCGACTTGAGCGTGAGCGTCACGCTGCGCTGATGGCCCGTAGTGTTGCGCGACACCTTGAGCGTGTCGGTGCAAAGCACATTCTTACGTATGTCGGCCGGCGAAAGCGTGTGCGTAAGCCAATCGCAATCATCAAATCCTGTAAGTTCGGCCCCGTCGGCATACACCGTAAAGGTGATGACAGGTTTGGCTGTGTGGGTAACCCCATCCTTGGTGGTGGCACTGTACAAACCCTCAGAGTTGATATTCTTGAGTGTGAAAGTGCCCGTAGTGCTGTCGTAAACTGGCAGGCTGATGTTGAGATAAGGCTTCTGCGTAAACACGGGGCTGAATGAGCCAATGTGCTTGGTGGGATTTGTCAGCGTGAAAGTGGCTGTGCGCTCCTGGCCCGTTGTGTTGGGTGTGAAAGTGAAAGTGGCACGGCTGCGGTCAATGTAGCCCTTGCGCACCACGAGTGTGTCGGGAGCAGGCTTGCCGTTAACCGACATCTGCATCCAGTCGCTCTCGCAAGTATATGTCCAAGTATCGGTACTCGTTACATTGATTGAGTCCTCTGTTTGGTCGGCATAAACAATGAGTGCGTTGTTGTTATGTGTGCCTTGCCAGTAAAACTGGTGAAAGTCGTTGTCTGCGTCATCACACGACGTTACAAAGGCTGCGGCTGCAATAGTAGCTGCCGCCAGAGCAAAGAGTGATTTCAGTTTCATAACTTGTGTCTGTTAAATTGGTATGTAGTGTTATGCTTTAGAATGAATGTATGTACGTGCGGCATGGGCCACTCTCCCACTCTACCCTCGTTTAGTACCACTCCACGTTGGTTGAGTAAGAGCTGCGTTTCTCCCACTTCAAGGCATCGGCCAATTCGGAGGCACGTGCACGGAAGGTGAAGTTGAACGACGAATAAGGCTTGAGCACCACGTTGGCCGACATTTCAAAGCAATGCAAGTCGCGCGAGAGCGACATGGTTGTCATTGACAACTTGTGCATTTCAAAGTCGTAGCCAGACGAGAATGAAATGTTCCACCCCTCGGCTATGCGCAGGTAGCCCGAAGCATTGAGCGTCTGCGTAAACGAGAACGGGTAGCGCATTCGGCGCACATTGATTTGCCGGGTGCGGTCCTCGGCCATGGTGATGCCATACGACAGCGTGAGCGACCATGGCATGCTAAAGGTGAGATAGCCATCGGCGTCAACCTTGGCTTTGTTTTTGGTTTTTCGCCCACCCTTGCGCGCGGTTTTCAAGTCGGGGTCCACATTGGCATCTTCCACATCGTCAGCATCAGAGTCTGCTGTATTGTCCTTGGCCGAACTGTCGGCCTTGCGGCGTCCGTGCAGAAAATCCATCAACTTGTTCCACGTCTGATTGTTGAGCGTGTACGACAAGTTCTGCGACATGCCTTGGAAACGTCCAAACCGGCCGTAGCTCCATTCCGTGCGGTCGGAGGTTACCACCTGGCCGTTTTCGTTGAACTTGTAAGCATAGGTGGCAAACACTGCCGCCATCGAGAAGGTTTTATTCTTGCCCAACTTCAGTCGCAGTCGTGTGCTGAGGTTGCTCCACGGCTGGCGGCTGGCCGCCATGTTGTACGACAGCGAGGCCGAAAGTTCGTCGATGAGCGATATTTTGCGGTAACCCGTAGAGTCGCGGTCGGAGCGCACCTTCATTTCGAGGTTGTTCGACACCGACATCGATATCAAGCCCTGCTTCGACCCCGAGGGGTAGCCATATATGCCGTTTGAGTAGGGCGAATACGCCACCATGGTTGAATTGCCCGAGGCATCGATGCGCTCATACTCCTTGCGGTAGCCATAGCGCGAGGCGGTGAAGTCGGGCGCATAGCTAAAGGTGACAGCGGGCTTGAACACGTGGCGAATGGCCACAATCTTTCCGTCAAAGAGCTTTTTCCACGGTTTGTAAAAACCATAGAGCGTGGTGTTGGCTGTTACGCCCACATTCCAGTCGTAGAGGTTGTAAAAGCCATAGGTGGTGTCGCACACCTCCTGCTGCTGCAGCGTGTTCCACGAGCGGTTGATGCGTGAGGCATACATGATGTCGCGAAACGAGAACGATGGCGATATGTTGATGTACTTGAACAGCTGGAAGGTGGCATCGATTGGCACACGATGCTGCATGCCATTGCGCCAGTCCTTTATCAGGTTCGACTTAAAGAGCAGGTTCTCCTTGGTGGTGATGGAGTTTGACATTTGTCCGGTGTACGACATCGAAATCTTTTCGTACCACCGCTCCTTTCCCGCCTGATGCTTGCGGCGGAAGGGGTAAAAGCGTGCCAACGATATGCTCACATCGGGCAGTGTGAGGGCTATGGTGGAGTCGCGCATGTTCTGCGTCAAGTTGGCCGAGGCCGATATGCTTAGCCCGATGTTGGTAAAGGTGTGGCCAAAACTTACCGAACTGGCGCGGGTGCTCTGCGTGTACGACAGGGGGTTGTACATGCTTTCAAGATTTTTGCGCTCATAGTTTTCGGAGGCAAAGTTCACACGTGCCGAAAAGGTGGTGTTTGGCATAGCCTTCGAGTCCTTGGTGTGTGTCCATTGCAGTTTGAGACTCTTTGTCACAGCATAGTCGGGCATGTTCTTTTCGCCCTCCACCGTGCGCAAGTAGCTAAAGTAGAAGTTGCCGCGGAAGCGGTAGCGCTTGTTGTAGTTGGTCTCGGCACTCAAGCCCCACGAGCCCTTGGTGTAGATTTCGCCCAGGGCCTTGAGGTCCATATAGTCGTTGATGGCCCAATAGTAGCCACCATCGCGCAGGTAAAATCCGCGGCTCGTTTCGTCGCCATACGATGGCATGACAAAGCCCGACGAATACTTTTTGTTGAACGGGAAGAAGCCGTAGGGTATGGCCAGCGGCAGTGGCACGTCCTCCACCACCAGGTGTGCCGGTCCGAACACCACGTCCTTGCCCGGCCGCACCTTGGCACGCGACAGTGCCAAATAAAAGTGCGGGTGCTTGGCATCGCAAGTGGTGTAACGCCCCTTTTCGAGGTAGAGTGTACCGTCGGCGGCACGTTTTGAGCGTTCACTCGTCATAAAGCCGTCGCCCTGTTTGGTATTGACGTTGAGAATGTAGCCCTTTTTGGTTTTGAAATTGAACGACATGCGCTCGCTGTCATATTGGTCGGTGCCCTGTGTGTATTGCGGGCGTCCGTCGAGCCCGCCCTCCACCGTTGAGTCGGCACGGGCCTCAGCATGCACCATGCTCGAGTCCATGTTCATCGATATTTTGGCTGCCGTCAGCTGCATGTTCTGATAGTTGACTTGTGCCTTGCCATAAAGGTAGGCCAGTCCGCTGGCGGCGTCGTATATCATGGAGTCGGCAGCCTGATATTCTACCGGCGAGTCAATGCCTGGTTTGGTCTTGACGGTGTCCACCTTCACCGAGTCGCGGTGTGTGGTGTCCGTGGCGGCCGCCTCGTCCTTCGGCACACGCGGCTTTACGTCTGCGGTGCGTGGTGTGGCGGCGGGGCGTTTGGTAATAGTGGTGTCAGTCGTCACACTGTCGTGTACTGCTGGCACAGCCGGTTGCTGTGGCTGCAAACGCAAGTGGCTGGCCACGACGCATAGTGTGGTCAGCAATGACAGTATGAAGAGAGATAGTTTTCGCATGAATTGTGTTGGGAGGGAGGGGGATATATTACGGGGTGAATGCCAAGTGCGCCTTACGGGGCTGGTTGTTCACTGCCGGGCCGAGGGGAGCAATTCGGGTTCAAACAGCTTTACCCAGTTCCAGAAGATGTCCACGCCCTCGTGTCCAAATTTTTCGAGACTTTTAGCTGTATCTTCGGCAGAGCGTATGCGGTCGGGGTGGCTCTTTGAGTAGTACTTGTCGGCATAGCACACGAGCTGTTCCTCAAGTGTTTCGGGCCGGTAGTCACCTTCGGGCAAAGGCAATTCGCGTGCCTTTATCACCTCGGGTGTGAGTCCGGTGCCGGTATGGCGTTCGCACACGCGTGCCACCTTGTCGAGTCCTTCCTTGCGCATCAGTTGTCCGCCAAGATAGCCGTGCATCAAGTAGTGGTGCGTGCCATGACAGTGAATGGCAGGTGCGTCGGTCATGAATATGCCTATATCGTGCAGCATGGCCGCCTGTTCCACAAAGGCACGGTCGATGTGCAGTTCGGGGTGATTATCAACGATTTTAAGCGCCCTACCTGTCACCTGTTTGCTATGTTTTATGAGCAATTTGCGCAAAGGCTCATTGTCGGCATAATACTTATTTATAATATCTAAAGCACTCATCGTGAGTTTTTAGGTGCAAAGTTAGTGCAAGGTGAGTGAAATGCAAAATGAAAGTCCAAAAGACTTTCATTTTCATTTCCGAACCGCAGCCTAACTTGGCGAAGCAAAGCAAGCAACACATCTCATTCAATCCACCCACACTTTGTATACAGAGCACTTGCCCTTTACGTCCGTTACGCGCAATACGTACAGCCCAGTTTCTACACCACGGCATTCCAACAACTGCGCGTGTGCAGCACGCGATGTGGCCACCAATCGTCCATCAGTTGCAAACACCTGCAACTCACATAAGTCCGACGCGTCCGAACCTACCTGCACGTCATGCCCCACCACCCTCAAAGAATGAGAATGGCAAACAGTTTCACATTTTACGGCTGTCTTTGCAGCCACCAAGGCATAACGTCCCAAATCCGTTCCACACGTGTTCAGCGTCAATGTCATACCCTGATAAAGCGCGCACACATCACCCTTCAAACGATCAAGCAAAGCATAGTTCGTCAAATCAGTATGCCCCTTTGCAGCAAAGCGCAAAGTCAGCGTGTCATGCTGTGCCGCATATATGCCAAGGTCCAAAGCCCTGCCATCAAACACCGTCACATCACAAGCTTCCCCATCGTGCGACTGAGCGAACAGAGCCAGCTGCGGCTTGGCCCCGGCATCAAACAAGGTGGCCGAGCCCTTCAAGCCCTTTGTTCCCGTCACAATCCACGCCGAAGCCTCAAGCCCCGTATGCTTGCTCGTCAGAGTCAAGCACAAAGCATCTGCGGCGGCCCCCACCTCCGGCACCTCATCGGTCAGCATGTCACCGTTCAACACCAAGTCTATCGACTGTTGAGCCTCAGCAGTCTCCACAAAGAAAGCCTCTCCCGGCCCAATGCGCATGGCATCACCCACCAATTGTCCATCAGCCAACACGGCGGTATTGTTAGTATTACCATCGTAAAGCTTCACACCTTTTATGACAGAAGCATTGCCCTTGAGCAAACGAGCCACATTGATATAACTCTGAAACGGATTACCCACCAAAAAGAATGTACCCGCTTTTTCGCCCGAAAGGTGCAATGTCAACGGCACGCTTCCCTTATACACATGGCGCTGCTGCGTAGTGTCTCCACCACCCACATAGCCCTTATAAGTATAATTCTCCGGTGTGGTGTTTGCATCGTCTTCATACACAAAGCGCCCTGCCCGACTTCGGTCAAAGTCCGTTTCCTGCAATGCAAGCTGTGTGCGGTCATAGTTATTGTAATAATTATAGGCAGTATGCTCCTTCGGAAAACGGAAACGGAACACCTGCGTTGCGGGCAGTGCATCGTTATCCACCCACAACGAAAAGCCTTCACCGCAACCATACAAATGCTTCAGATGGTTAAAGTGGTTGGTCCACTCCGTCTGCGTCACAGCCACAGTCGTCTGCTCGCCTGTTCTTCCATCACCCAACAGTTTTCCAGGGGCCGTCTTGTTCCACAAGCGTTGGTATATGATAGGATTAAAGCGGTTTTGCGGTGCACTTGTCTCATCAAGCGTTGTAAAGTAATCACCAGTCTGCACGCCTTTCATGCTGGCCGGCACAAACGCATCACCCGTATAGGTGTCGTGCAACGTTGGTGCAAGCAAGTAATAGCGGTTGGGAGCAAGCGCCCACTCTACCCACGCCTTGGTATAGTTCAGACATTGTGGTGCGCCCACTGCCGCTTGAGGTTCAAAATGAATATTGTTGCAGCAAAACAAGTCAGCACGCATCACCTCAGACTCGGCCACACTGAGCACAGGGTAACGCACCGCCTGCGAGGGAATGACCACATCTGTACAACAATAGGGTGAGCCATTCGTCCAGTTATTCCACTCATTCCAGTCGGCCGTAGCGGCATTCTTGCGCCAAGTCGTCTGATTAGGGTGTACCGTATATGGCACACTGGTCAGCAAATTGCCACTGCCATCATATACCAGCAAATTATAGCGTCCGGACACCGACATCACATAAGTTCGCGAAAAGTCTCCAGTGGTGTTCGTCGTAAATGCGTCATTTATCCCTTGCTCCTTCATCACCACACGGTAGTCCGTTTCCGAGGTACCTGTACCACTTACAGTAATGCTGCCGCCCTTACATACATCAGTAATAGCAATGTCCTTTATTGTAGTTTTGCACGATTCCGTGTCCTTACAATCAGGAATGCCATCGTTGTCAATATCCCCACGCAGGAATATGCCGTAAAACTTTTGAACGTCTAATGCCGACACCACCCCGGCTATGGTCAGCCTTATCTCGTCATACATTTCCTTGGGCTGCATAAGCAACAAATTCTTCTCGCCATAACCTATCACATTGGCCCCGAGCACCTTCCAATCGGTAAACTTATCACCCGTAGGCTTACCCTTATAATAGGTTTCGACCGTGAGCCAAGCACCCACCGAAGCCCCAAGAGCATAGGTCTTTTGGTCCACCACAATGCCCAACTGGTGACGGAAGTCAAGTGTGTGGCCCATATTCACCGCTATTACCGAGCCCCCCCCCACATCAACAGTGTTCACTATGGTCATGGCCGTGTTAAGATTGCCATCAACCAGGCAACTCAGGTTATCGTCAACCCCCGCCACCTTTACAGCCCCTGCCATTTGGCAAGCATTGGCATTGATGCTGGTGCCAGTTGTATCGCTCAACACCACTGCCCCGCAACTCAACGCATTGGCACAAGGCGAGTTGCTATCCTCCATAAAGGCATAGTAAAGTTTCAACTTTGACAGTCCAAGATCGAGCACACCCGATTTCCACAACACAATCTGGTCAAACTGTATGGGCTTGGCGTCCTTGTCAATAGGTTCGACACGTATGCTGAAACGCACTTTCTGCGTTTTTGTGCTGGTGCCCACACCCGCCCCAATGGCATTACTCTCGCTAATGACATGCCGGTACACCTCCTTGTTATCCTTATAGCAGCGTATTTGGAAGAACTCCAACACCTTAGCATCAATCACCTCATTGTCACTCTCCACCACGAAGCCCACATTCACGGCCCCCTGTTGGTCGGCTGTGCCATCAAACATGAGTCCGTCTGTGCGCTGCACACCTGCAATAGCCAGATTATTGGCCACACCGAGGCCACCCACATAAGTGGCATAGTTGCCATAGTCCTTGTCGAGCAAGTTCTCAGCATGTTCAAGGTTAGATATCGACACCAACGAACCCGAGCCATCAGGTATCTGGTCGTTCATCAGGGTATAAGTGCCATACACAGCCTGGTCAAGGTTTACAAAGTCTGTGCCGCAATGCTCGGTCTTGTCCGGCCCAAAGTTGTCACCCACCACCAGTGTCACATCGTCGTGGCAGCCATCAGCTGCCGTGGCGCGGAAGGTGTATTCGCCTGACACATTCATTCCCGTCACATAGCCCGAGGCTGTCACCTTGGCATTAGCCCCTTCGGGCTGCAGCAACAGCGTCCAGCTTACCGACAGGGCCGGATTGCTGTGCAGTTGGAATGATGTTTGCGAGTCGCACACATTGGTGTTGGTAGTGGTACGTATGTCACAATGGTGTGCCACATCGGGGGCCTCCTTCACAAAGCCATAATACACACGCGTGCCGCCCAAGTCCACTTTCAAACCGCCATAAAAGGCTATGCGCGCCCCCGAAAAGTCGCATTTGGCCAGTATTGATGCCGTGCCGTCACCCCCCGTGGCCACGCCCAAACCAAGTACGCCGGCCGAGAGGGTCTCGGTCTGCACATTCTTGCCTGCGCGGTTAAACAGTTCTATGTTAACGGCCGACCCGAGCGACAGGTCGAGCAACGCAACATTTTTATACTTAAAGCCCACCTCGCTGCCAGCCTTGAACACTTCCTGTCCTTTATCGTTCTCGCCTCCCGGGGCACATTCTATCTTTGCACCGCCCATGTAAGCCAATCCCACAAACGGGGTGAGCGACATATAGTTGTTCAGGTCATCGTCAACAAGTCTCTTCTTTTCCTCATCTGTTACCGGAAAAGGTATACCGAGCAGCACGGGGTTCTCTCCCGACACCGACTTGATGTAAGCCCCGGGGGCAGTCGTCCCCACCTTTTCGCCATAGGCTTTCACACCATTATCGGTGAGCAGTGTCTGTGTCACACGGCCCACAAAGGCATATTTAATTTTGAGTGCCATGCCCAAGTCAAGGTTCACACCGCCCGAGGGCTGCAAACACACCTCGTCAAATATTTCGCGCGCCTTGGCAGTAAGGCATATACAAGTCTCGTCCGAACCGGGGATTTTGATAAGCGTCAAACTCACCCCACCAGCATTTTGGCCCTCCTGCACAGGAATGGTGCTACCCAGCACGCCATCGCGATAGAACACCAGGCTCATAGCCTTTACCACATCAAGGGTAAGCACACTGGCCCCCGATGAGGCCACCACACAAAAACCAGCTTCAGTGCCCTCGCCATAATAGTTGTTCTTATCGCGCACACTCACTATGGGGTTGACCGTCACGCCCGCTTTAAGCACCGAGGGGAAAGTGGCATAGTCCGACAAGTCCTCGTTGGTTATATTGCCCAAGCTGTCGGCCCACTCGCCCACCCCTACGGCACTTACCAGTTTGTTCACCGTGCAACCACTGCCCACCAGTGCCCGGCGGTTTTCCAGATACTTCCAGTTCGACACTGTTGGCTGATTTTCATTGGCATCGCGGTCGTACCACACGGTGCGTCTGCTGTCAAGCAGTCCGTCGGCCGTAGGCGTATCGCTGGCACTTTGCGCCAGCACCGCGGTAGCAAACTGCAACAAGCAGCAGGTTAATAGCACACTTATGCGTTGTATCATAGTTCTTTATATGCTTTTAGTCTCCCAACTTGTTCTTTCCCGTAATAGTCGAGAGCTTCCCCTTAAATCTGTAAAGTTGATTGCGACGTAAATAATAGGTGTTATCGCTCACGTCGGGAGTGATAATGCCCGTTCCCTGTTCGGCAGACGACACATTGGCGGTTGTAATGGGATAGTCGTGCGGAAGTCGATTTAGTAGGCTCTTACAGAACACGCGCAGTGCCAAGCGGGTTGCCGTGGGCAACACCCAAGCCCCAAGAGTTATGGTGCTGCCTTCGGCTATCACATCGTTGCCCTCGACCATAGCTATCACGGTATAGGTGTCCTTGTCAAGCTTTTGAGTTATCGGGTTGAAAGCCTGCGCAAAGGCATCGTAGCTATTGAGTTTGACCGCGGTGTTGGTATGGTTGGCCATCAAAGCCAGCCAATGCACATCGCCCTTGCTCTGCTTGTCTATGCTGAGTGTCATTTCCACACGTGCCATGCCGCGGTACAACACACCCGTCAATGGTGAGTTCGAAATTATCTCGCCATTGCTCTGCTGCTCTCTGAAATGCACCACACGGTTGCCCATAGCCGTATGACACTCGCCATAGAACAACTGCGGCGCATAACTCAGGTAACCACTCAAGCACTTATCATTCTTCATTAGATCAGAACCATACAAAAACTCCTTCCAACCAGTCACATTGGCCTTGACTATGTCGGCTTGCGCCTCAGCCAGAGTGGTACCGTTTTGCAAATTAAGCATAAACAAGTTTTGCTCACCCGTGGCAGCGGGTATCAAGTTATGCGATGGTGGGAGAGCAATGCTCGAACTGTAGGCCACTGCAATGACACGATACTGATAGCCGCGCATCTTTTTGAGTTTGCCCTTAGCCGTCAAGCGGTGGTCCGAAGCGGAGGCACGGCTACACGTCACCTTTTGGTCATTGGTAGGGTCATAAACGAACTCACTGTCGCTAATGGTTGCAGCCTCGTCAACGGCCTCGCTGCTTGCTTCGTCGTCACCTGCTACCTTGCGTCTGAAGGCAACGATACGCACATGGTCGGTTTGCACTGCAGCGGCCTCGCCGTCCACCTTCGGATCGTAAGGGTCGGTAGCCGCACCCGGTGGTGCCGAGCGGGTGGTGTTTGCGGGTAAAGCATAAGTGCCGCCAAAGGTGATACTTACAGGCACAACAACGCTTTCACTGTCCACCTCACCTACTGTCGGTTGAGGCGGCACCGTGGCGATGTCATCACTGCAGGCTGCAAGCACAGCTACCAATGCCCCGCATAACAGCCGGGCGCATCGATACTTCTTTTTACTGAATATCAAAGTCATGATCTTTCTCAAAATTCGGCTCTACCCGTATGGTTATGTCAGCGGTTGCCTCACCCAAGCTGAGCGGCTCATTTTGTTGCAAATTGAGTGTACCGATGGTATAGAAGCAATTTGCCCGGAGCGGAAAGTTGTAGCTGCGGGTCTTGCCATCGTCCACCGCCACACGGTAGGTTTTATACAGCACACCGCCCTTGTAAAGTTTCAAATTAAGCGTGCCTGTACCTTGGTCGGCCGAGGCCTCTACCGGCAACACATAAGCGCCATCAAGCACTGTTCCGACACGTTTTTTCAACGTGGTGCCCGTCACGGCCACTCCCGCCAGCGTGCCTTCATTCACCGGCAGGTCAAGCAGTGTGGTGCTGCCATCGGCTGTGGCTGTGCCATGGTCCATGTAGGCACCATCTGCGGCATCGGGCTTTGCCACAAGGGGCACTTCGCTATGTTGGTCTTTATACAGCACCAGCTTGATGTCGGTCACCCCCTCGGGTATGTCGTTAAGATAAGCCTGCACCCCGGCCACACGCCGGTACAGGTCAATGGTCACCAAGTTGTTGCCACGTTGGGGCACGCATTCTGCCGTGCCGGCAAAGAGTTCAGCATGGTTCATATCGTGCGCAGTCTTGCCAGTGGCCAAACGGGCCACGGCTTGTCCGAGCGTGGTGCCATTGGTTATGGCTGCTGGCAGATTGTAAGTAGGGCCTGCACCCTCAGCGGTGGCGCCGGGCTTATTGTCAAGGCCAACAGCCAGCAGGGTGTATGTAGTACTTCCGTCGTAAACGAAAATGTTAGGGTCTATTTTGTAAAATTGCGATGCCGTCTGGCCGGTCGATTGTTGCCAGTCTACATCGAGGCTTTTAATGCACTCGGCATCGCTGCCTGTACCTTTGAATATGTACAGTTGCACATACTCCACATGCTGCACATTGTCTGAGCTTTGCAGCGTAGTGCGTTGCACACGAGCCGATGCTTGCAAACATACGCTCACATGGTCTTGCGTGGCACCCTCATCTGCCAACACGGTGTCGGCTGTGCACGAAAGCAGCAACCCACACAATAATGCCACCACGATTGAGGCACATATTTTGATAGAATAATTCATTGCGCATAATACATTGATGTATGGTAAAACGCCCAAGCGCATATTTATGGCATCTACGACAATGCTTTTACCATACAAAAATTATTCTAAAGCAAAAAGGTTCAAGAACCTGCACACACAGCACAACGCCCTTGAACCTTTTGTATGTAATTTTAGGGTTTAAGCCAATAAGACTATTCGTCAATGCTCATGTGATGCAGAGCTTCCCAGTTGTCGTTCACGCGGATTACAACGTTCTGTATCTTGCTCAAGCCAGTAGGCTTATCGATATCAGGAACGGGTTTATCGGGGTTGGTGGGATCGGTACCCTGCTTGTGAATACCTATTGAGTAGATGTGGTTGCGGAACAAGCTGAACACATCGGCAGTCTCGGCAAAGCTCATGGCTGTGCCTGCGCCAAACAAATCGGCTGATGCCGTCTCGCCCTTCTTACCTACCTGTGCATTCGATGCGTCCAACTTCACAGGCCAAGCATAGAGCACATTGCCTGTTGCATCAAGCAATTGCAGTTCAAGGGTTGACTTGCCCTGCGTTGCACTGAATGGTACGATAAAATTACTGGCAAACACTGAGCCTTTCAAGTAGCTGCCGGTGTAGTGCTGTGTCCAGTTGGTGTCTTTATTGTCGTACACACCATCATTGTTCTTATCGCCACCGGGGAACCAGTCGGCTATTTTGGCACTGAACAATACATTTGCTTCATCGCCATTAAGGAATTTGGCTGTTTTGCCGGCAGGCACCGAACCATTAACCATATACATCACATTGGCATCAGTCGTCGTAAATGAGCTGTTGAATGAGCCAAATGTGAGCACCGTGTTCTTGCTGCGCGACACCATGCGTATGCTGGCCACCTCGGTTTCACCTATCTTGGCAGGGATTGAAGTAAAGTAGCCATAAGCACCGGCCACCTGACGGTGCAGAGTCACATCTACGTTCTGTATTTGGTTGCTGTCATCAGGTTTAGGGGCTGTCACGGTAAACTTTTGCTCGCCGGCAAACACCTCCTTGGCTTCGGCACCTGCCGATGTGGTGGCTGTTATATTCTTGGCTACAACATCGCCTTTGTTTGGCAAAGACAAATCGTAGTTGCCATCATTGTAGCCTACTGCCGTCACAACATAATCGCCAGCGCCCAACTTGTCGGCCTTGGGTATGGTAAAAGTGAGTTTCTTGCCATGGCCATTGGTATCATAGTCAGTGGCTGTGCCGTTCCAGTTTTCGAGAGTTTTGATGTATACCACCTTGTTCTTGTCCGTACCTTCGTCCTGCGAACGTACTACGAGTGTTACCTTCTCAATGCTTTGGCCGGCAGCTTCGCTCTCGAGCGCGCGGTCGGCTGCGGCACGTGTGGCACGGTCGCCACTGCTTGCCAATGTAATGGTAAATTGCTGTTCAGCTCCATTGTTGTCTGCCACGACGCCTTCGTCGTTGCTGCAAGCTGCAAGCGACATGAGGCCTGCAAGCATTGCACCTGAAATGAAATACTTTTTCATCGTTTTATTGTTTTAGTTAAGCTGGTGTTTTTGAGCACCAGTTTATGCGTTATCCTTATGCTTTGGCGGAATTAGCAAACAATCTGACAAGTTTACGTGGTGACTGGATCGTTTGCCAGGTTTTTTTGAACGTTTTTGTCAGTCTGACCTTACCATAATAAAAAGTGTATGTGGCATGCCATGCTTGCTTGCCAACTTGTCGGCCCGGCATTTCCGCCTGCGTGTTATTCTATCGAGTTATTCTATGTCCAAAGTGTGTGCTGCCTCCCATTCGTCGTTGATGCGCACATATATGTCGTACCCTTTCTTTTCGGTGTCATACACATAGCGCAGACCTGTTATGGTGTTGCGGGAAAGGGTGGTCACCACATCAGTGGGGGCGAGTTGCGGCACGAGGCGGCCATTCTCGTCGTATATGTCAATGCTCACACGGGTGGCATTGCGTGCCACCGAAGGAGGCAAAATGGTGTGTGTGTCAACCTCTGTGCCAGCAAACCGCGAACTGTTGCGCATCACACACTCTCCGTTGTAGCCAAACTTGTCGTCCACCCCGGCAAACAGCCCCGTTTCTGTTATTGACAAGGCAGCAGCATGATACTGCGGCGGCAGGTTCTCTACCTCAATGTGAAGTTTGCTCTTGACGCGTTTCAGCAGCAAGGTGTGGTCATAATGCCAAGCATCGTACTGCACGGTGTCGCACACGAGGTAGGGGTCGCCAGCCTCATCGAGCGGCAAAATCGCGGGCAATTCAGTCTCATTTTCAAGTCCGCCCCACACAGTCACGGCATATTTGCCAAAAGGCAAGTCGGCCGGCAGGTTGATGGTGGCTTGGCATGCGGTGTCTGAAGCTGGCAAAACGTGCTGCTCGGCCACCACACGCCCCGTTTGCACATCAACTATGCGCCATGCCAACGATTTGACATAGGTGGACAAGGGGGCTTGTTCGGGCTTTATCGGTTCGTCGGCAAAGCTGCCCGCATTGCTGTAATTGTAGTCGGCCACACCCACATGCAAGGACAAGGGTGGACAAGGTGGCAATTCGTCACGAATGCAGCTAACCAACAGCACCGGCAGCCACATGAGTACGAACATTTGTTTGATTACTTTTGTCATTGTATAGACTGTATTTACCCGTTGTCGGGAGTCTTGCTTGTCCCGTTTAGCTTGTCTGTTTTGTTAACTAATTCGGTCTACACACCGTTTTTTAGGCACAACTACTTATTCCATGCTGTCGATAGCCTGGCGGGCTTGTCTCAGGCATGAGTCCTCACCTGCACCAAGCACCTGACGGGCTTCGGCATAACGGCCTTGTGCTGCCATGGCATAGGCCAGGGTGCAACGCAACGTGTCGGTACGGCGGTCGGGGGCAATGGCCGAGGCTGTCTGTACGGCCTCGGCAGCATGGCCGGCACGCAGCAGGAGCACAGCCAAGTTGTTGGCAGCCACTACCGACTGGGGGTAATGGCGCAAGGTTGTGCGGTACACCTCCATGCGCGCCGTGTCGGTGGACTGGAGGTCGGCCACGTGCAGCAACTCGTCTTCGTTAAAAGCATCGGGACGCGTAGCGTAGAGGCGTAGCATTTCGGCGTCGGTCGTAAAATTGCGCAAAGTGTAAACATAGGTGTAGGTTACACGGCGGTCCTTTGCCAAATAGTGGTCGCGTATGTCGGGCCAGCAGGCCAAGCGGCGTATGTACCGCTCCTGCACATCGTCATTGCCACCCGGATGTTGCTTTAATATGTTGCTGACGAGCACTGAGTCCTTACAACCTGCAGCGGTCATGGCTGCCAACACGGGTTGCCAGCCTTCGGGGCGGGCACTCACCTTAATTTGCGCGGCATAACGCGGCGGCAAATGCAACTGCTCAAGCAACCAACGGCGGGCCGAGGCGGCACGATTGGTGGCTAACATCAAATTGTGACGGTAGCTGCCCTCGGCCGAAGCCGCACCGCTTATGGTCAGGCTGGTGAGTGTGGCAAGTGAGTCGGTGAGCACCGGGCGCAGACGCTTTGTCATGGAATCGAGTTCGGCGCGGTTGCGCCCCATGTCGGCACGTATGTCCCACTTGTCTACTACAAAGAGCAAGCGCGCCTCGCCCTGGCCCGTCACCACCTTGGGACGTACCACAAAGGTGTGTGGTGCAAACTGTGCCAGTTGCTGCGGCAAGTCGGCCACTGCATTGACTGCACGCCCCATAACCAATGTGTCGATGGCTGTGCAGCGGCCACAACCATCGGTGGTGAGCATTGCACGCAAGCGGACCTGACGCAGGGGAAGGGGCATGTGCAATGTGTCGGCATAGGGCAGAAGGGCCACATGCTGCTTGTCATAATGCAAGGCCATGGGGCTGTAAGGGTCAGCGTAACCCTCGAGCACCTGCCGGCGATGCAACTTGCGACTGAACTGGCAGCGGTCGGCTACCAAGGGGGTGAGTTCGGCCACCACACTGTCGGCACCAATCACCATCTGCGGCACGACTATCAAACGCTGGCGGCGCGTCAGTGCCTTACGCGGCACGACAAAGGTGGTGTGCACCACGGCGCGACCGGCTGCATTGGTGTGCCACAGCGGCAACATGTCTGCTTCAAGATGCACACGATTTTGCTCGAAATTATGGTGTGCGCAACCTGCCGTCAGCGATAAAGCCAACAGTAACGACAATGTATGTAAAATACGCATGATTAAAAAAAAACGATATTTTGCTGCTGCCTGCCACAGCGTACGAATGGACAGGTAACACCCATGTGTTGAACTACTTGCACGAGACTTGAAAGAGCCTTTTGTGCTTAAAACACGTAAGCCACACTCAAGTTGGCCACGGTTGGCCCCCAATAGTTGTGGCGACGCGACATACTGCACTTTTCGCAGTAGATGCGTTCACCCTCCTTGTACCACAGACGGGCATAGCCTATGCCTATCTCGGCCTCAACATTCCAGTGTGGAGAAAGTAGCCAAGCATAGCCATAACTGATGCCACCTCCGGCCAAGTAGCCGTCGTAGAGTTTTTGTTTGAAACCGCCGTAATACTGAGCTGCGTGGGCGTGCACACCCACAAAATGGCCCTCGAAACGCTGGCAGAACCAGTAGCGCAAGGCGGGCTGCACAGCCCATAGGTGCATTTTGCGCCCACGGCTGAAGTTCCACGGATTGTAGGCTGCCGCAACGTTTAACGTGGTTCGTGGCGAAAGCCCTAACTCTACACCGACATTGGGAGTGGTTGCGCCCCAACAGAGTGCGTTTGTCTTGAGTCCTGCCCTCTGCGCTCGGCATGGCAGGATTTGAAGTAAAATGAACAGGCTTAATAGAGCTAACAAGCGCTTATTGGCAATAATGAGCATGAACAATCCCTTCAAGGAATATGCTGTTTCATTTGTCATCAATGAAGATCATTTCGTAGCGAACGACAATGCAAGCAAATGCAATGGCGGTCAAAACACGTTGACCATTTTGTAAGATATGCTTTCGCTGCCGCTATAAAGAAAAAGAACTGAGCCTAAAAATTCGTCCGCTTAACAAATCAATAAGTTGTGCCTTAATCAATACGCCGCAAAAGTACAATAATAAACGAAAAACACCCCCCCGCCAACTTAATTTTTGCTAAAATACACTGGAATGCTATGAATTTCGTCTTTTGTACTGCACAAACAAGGGTTTCGTAGGTGTTCAATATTATTTTACACTAAAAATGCATCAGCCCATCAATCAGCAAAAGCAAGCCTTGGTGCCGCACAGGAAAGATACTAAGCTTGCTTGTAAAATGGTCTATGCACAAGAAAAGCCACTTTTTTGTGCATATAAAAACGACTATGCACAAGAAAGCACAATTTCTTGTGCATAGTTTGGAGGAATGCTTGTGATAAGTCTATTTGTTGTACACATCAGCACATTCGCGGGCGCAGCGAGCGCCCTAATTCATCACCACCAGCATGCCGCTACCCTGCGAACTGTAAAGCGCCGTGCGGTAACGCAGCAAACGGTTGCCATCGCTGCTCAAACCGCTGTTAGAGAGGTCAAAGGTGTGCTTGCACTTTGTACAGGTGAGCTGTTCGGACGCACTCAGGGTGAGTTTGCGCGTGATAAGGTGTTGACTGTAACACACGGGACAAGCCAGGTCGTAGGCTATTACGGGGTACTGCATGTTCATGTCGGGCAGCGACGACTTGCCCACCACAAAACCTGCCACGCACTGTGGCTGACCATAGTTCTTGATTTCGGACGTGTAAGGATATGAACCCGACTGCGTGAATGTTTTGAAAATGAAACTACTCGTGCCCAACTCTATGCAACACCATTGGCCATTGTTGTTCAACGCGGTGAACAGGGGCGCCACGTCGTTGGCATACGGAAACTTTAAGAAGGCGCGCTCATGAGCATATGCATCGTCGGCCTCGTTGCTGCACGACGTGCAAACAAACAGCACCGACAGAAGGGACATCAATATTTTACGCATGGCTTTAATTATAAATATGTACGTATGGAACTTGAACGGCAACACGCGTGTGCACAACACGTACTACACTGCATGAATGGCCACTACAATTATTTTTTGTGCAATTTGTCTGCACTCTGCACTTTCGCGTGTAACGCATTGATATTCAACGCATCAATGCGTGCAGACAGCCCTCGTTTTTGTCTACACCGCCATCTACACTACTGTGAGCGGCGGTGCGTTACTGACGGCCACGGGAGGGCGGGAAAACAGCAACGGGAGGACGAAAAAACAATCGGAACGATGTATTTTTCTACCTCCCGTTACAGCAATTCTGCCATACTTGCACGCAAGCGGCACAATCACGTGCACTTGTTGCGAGCCGTGCCTGCACATGACTTGCAGTGCAGGCAAAGTGTAGATGTACCTACACACTGCAAGTGTATGATTACAAGCGACTTAGAGCCAATTAGTGTAGTGTGCAGACAGTATTCAAAATAATACTTTTAAGCAGTGTGTATGCACGCATCTGCACATCAGCGAGCACGGCGTCACTCCTTAATTCGTATCACCAAATTAGAGATGATAGCCGCCAGGCCGCCCGTGGTAATGCCTGATGAGAAAATGCTCTGCACCGTGCTGGGCAACTGGCTGAGAATTTCGGGTACAAGCTCAACACTCAAACCGAGCGAAAAGCTGATGGCCATGACCAAGGTGGCTTTGCGGTTGATTGTTTGCGAGGCAATGATGCGTATGCCGGCTGCAGCCACTGTGCCAAACATGAGCAAGGTGGCGCCACCCAACACGGGCGAAGGCATGAGCGAGAACACGATGCCCACAGCGGGGAACACACCCAGCAGCACCAGCATGCCGGCTATGAAGTAGCCTACATAGCGACTGGCCACACCCGTGAGCTGTATCATGCCATTGTTCTGGGCAAAGATACTGTTGGGGAATGAGCAGAAGGCCAAGCCGGCCAACATTGAGTTGAAGCCATCGGCCAAGATGCCGCCCTGGGCACGGCGCATGAAGGTTTCGCCCTCGACTGGCTCGCCCGATATGAGCGAATTGGCTGTGATGTCGCCATAAGCCTCGATGGAGGTGATGAGATATACCAAGCCCAAACCTATGATGGACGAGATGTCGAAACTAAAACCATACTTGAAGGGGTTGGGGTAGTTAAAGCCGCCATAGCTCTGCACCGATCCAAAGTCGACCATGCCGAGACTCCACGACACGGCATAACCCACAACGAGACCGATGACGATGGAACCCATGCGCAAGTAGCGGTTGCTGCTGCGATTGAAAAAGACAATGAGCACAAGCACAAGGGCTGCAATGCCTACATTTTCAACAGAGCCAAAGGTGCCGGCAGTCTTGGCTGCCTCGCCACCGCCACAAGCGCTGATGCCCACCTTGATGAGCGACATGCCTATGAGTGTGACCACTATGCCACTGACCAAGGGGGTGATGACGCGGCGGGCATACTTGAGTATGCGGCTCACAAACATCTCGACCACCGAACCGGCCACTGTGGCACCAAACACGGCGGGAAGTCCGCCAGCCAAGCCTGCGGCTATGATGGGGCCGATGAATGAAAAGCTGGTGCCTTGTATGCAAAGCAGACCGCAACCTACGGGGCCTATGCGGCGGCACTGAATGAAGGTGGCCACACCCGACACCATGAGTGACATGGACACAAGGAAACTGGTGGTGTCGGTGTCGAGTTTGAGCGCGCTGGCTATGATGAGCGGCGGGGTGACAATGGCTACGAATATGGCCAACAGGTGTTGGGCTGCGGCAAAGAGTGTCTCGCGCAAGGGCGGACGGTCGTTGAGTCCGTATATCAAACCGCTCTTGGCCACTTCGGTTTGCTGAGTTGTTGTGTTATCTGTCGTAGCCATCGTCCTTTATTTTAATTTCGCAGTTGTCAAGACTTTCAATAATGGCAAGCGACTCTACATGAATGCCCATGTGACGCAGTTCGTCGCCGCCGTGCTGGAAGGCTTTTTCTATCAAGAAACCCATGCCCACGAGTTCGGCACCGGCCTGATCTACCAATTCGAGTATGCCCTTGGCGGCATTGCCATTGGCCAGGAAGTCGTCGATGAAGAGTACTTTGTCGCCCTTGCACAGGTAGTCGCTGCTCACGCACACATCGTAAGAGCGCTGCTTGGTAAACGAGAATACTTTGGTGGCAAGCATGTGCTCCATGGTGCTGGGGGTCTTTTTCTTGGCAAACACTACGGGCAGCTCGAGCAGATAGCCTACCATGATGGCGGGGGCTATACCGCTGGCCTCGACGGTGATAATTTTGTTGATGTCGGTGCTGGCAAAACGGCGTACGAACTCTACAGCCATTGATTTCATCAAGATGGGATCCATCTGATGGTTGATAAAGTTATCGACTTTCAAAATGCCTCCTTCAAAGCATTTGCCGTCGCGCAGAATACGTTCTTTAAGGGCTTTCATGACTTACTTATTATATATAATGTGATAACGCGTTGACGGAATTAGTAAACAAGTTGACAAGTTAACGGGTTAACAGGTAAATTGCATTCACCTTGCACGATGATTCAACCCGCCAAAGCTAAATCCGAAAAATCAGTTATTTATGTGTTGATAATTATGGCTATGATTGAGATGGGAGGTTTGGCTCACTCGTCAACTTTTCAACTTGTCAACTCATCAACTTGTCAACTCATCAACTCATCAACTCGTCAACTCGTTCTCCCCCAAAAATACAATATATGCTAATGCGCCGACATGCAGATGACATGGCCATCTGCAATGTTGGCACATTAGCATATCAGCATGTATTATTTCTTAACCTTCACCTCAATACCTTGACGGCTGAGTTCCTTCACAGCCTTGTCGATGGCCTCGTAGTGCTCGGGGGCTATGCCGAGTTTGGGCAAGTCGAGCGTGGGAAGGGCATCATCGGAGTGCAGGTCGTTCTCGGCCACAGGACCGAGTATCATGCCCACACACGAGGTGTTGTTGGTGATGGGATCTATCAAAATGAAGGCGCCAGTGGGCTTGTTGTCCTTGTAGGCGTCGAAGAAGAGTTCCTTGGCACTGACAATCACAGCACGGCCTATCTCGTTAAGTTCGAGGTGGTCCACCTCACTCTTTTCAAGGGTGTTGACGTCCACCTTGTAGTCGAAGTGGTCGATGCGGCAGCGCGTGGTGTTGGTGGTCTGCTTGAGATAGAACGACTTGCGCACGTCCATGGGCTGCTCGTCCATCCACACCAGCATGGCCTCGAAATGACGGCCTACGTTGGGCACATTGTCGGGGTGTACGATCATCTCGCCACGCGAAATGTCTATTTCGTCCTCAAGTTGCAGGGTGACGCACTGGGGCGGGAAGGCATAGTCGAGGTCGCCATCGTAGGTGACGATGCGCTTTACACGGCTGCGCTTGCCCGAAGGTAGGGCCATTACCTCGTCGCCCTTGCGCACTACGCCACTGGCTATCTTGCCGCAGAAACCGCGGAAGTCCAGGTCGGGACGCACAACATACTGTACAGGATAGCGGAAGTCCTTGAGGTTGTGGTCGTTGCCAATGTGCACCGTTTCGAGGAACTCGAGCAGGGCGGGGCCATCATACCACGGGGTGCGCTGGCTGCGCGTTACCACGTTGTCGCCCTCAAGAGCCGAAAGGGGGATACAGCGCACATCGGGTATGCCGAAGGGCTTGATAAAGGCCTCGAAGTCGGCCACAATTTTGCGGAACACCTGCTCGTCGAAGTTGACAAGGTCCATCTTGTTGACAGCCAGCACCAAATGTTTGATGCCCAACAACGAGCACAGGAAGGTGTGGCGGCGTGTTTGCGTAATCACACCGGTGCGTGCATCAACCAGAATGATGGCCAGGTTGGCTGTTGAACCACCAGTTATCATGTTGCGGGTGTACTGCTCGTGCCCCGGGGTGTCGGCTATGATGAACTTGCGCTTGTTGGTTGAGAAGTAGCGATAGGCCACATCAATGGTGATGCCTTGCTCGCGCTCGGCCTTCAAACCGTCGCACAACAGGGCATAGTCTATTTGGCCCGCACCGGCGTTGCCCACGCGCTTTGAGTCGCGCTCGAGAGCCGAGAGTTGGTCTTCGTAGAGTTTTTTGGAGTCGAAGAGCAAGCGGCCTATAAGGGTTGACTTGCCGTCGTCCACCGAACCGGCGGTGAGCAGGCGCAAGAGGTCTTTCTTTTCGTCCTGGTCAAGATATTCCTCAATGGAGAGTTTGCGGCCATCAACCACCAAACTCTCCTCATTCGGATTATTTTGGTTTGTTTTGTTGTCAGTCATAACAAATTGAGGTGTTACTGTGTAAGCAGGTGCTTCATATTATTTTGAACGCCCGCTTAGAGGTGCAAAGTTACTATTTATTGCCGAGGTTGGTGCATGACAGCGCATAAAAAGTGCTCGGACGGAGGGATTGGGCGCGCAAATGGGCATGTAACACTTACGCCGAAGTGGACACCTGGCACACTCCCCCACCCCGCTTTTGCAACCGGGTTGCAGCCCGCAGGACGTACCTTTGCAGCGTATTTACAACTAAAACACACAACATTATGTGCAACAAACATCATCACGAACATGGCCACTGCCATGATAACGACGGTGGCTGCGGCTGTGGCTGTCACCACCATCACGAAGAGAACGAAGCCCCCATGTGGCGCGCACTGCTGCCCATGGCGGTGGCAGCCCTGCTGCTCATTGTGGGCATTGTGGCCAATCCGCTGCCTGCATGGCCTTGGGCTGTGTTTGTGCTGGCATATCTGCCCGTGGGGCTGCCCATACTGAAGGAGGCGGGCGAGGAGATAGCCAAAGGCGACATATTCAACGAGTTTACACTGATGGTGCTGGCCACAATCGGGGCTTTTGCCATTGGCGAATATCCCGAGGCGGTGGCGGTGCTGCTGTTTTACTCGGTGGGCGAATATTTTCAAGACCGTGCTGTGGGACGCGCCAGGCGTGACATTCAGTCGCTCGTCAACCTGCGTCCCGACACTGCTACCGTGATTGACCATGACGGCCAACGCACCAATGTGAAACCCGACGCCGTGGAGGTGGGCAGTGTGATTGAGGTGGTGGCCGGCGAACGTGTGCCGCTCGACGGCACACTGCTGACTGAACGGGCCGACTTTGACACCGCAGCACTCACTGGCGAGGCCGAACCGCGCAGCATTGATGCGGGAGACGAGGTGGCGGCTGGCATGATTGCCATTGGACGCGTGGTGAGGGTAAGGGTGTTGCGCCCTTATGCCAAGAGTGCCTTGCAACGCATCATGACGATGGTGGAGGACGCTGCTTCGCGCAAGTCACACGCCGAGATGTTTATCCGCCGCTTTGCACGTGTGTACACGCCTGTGGTTATTGCGCTCGCAGCCTTGATTGCGCTTGTGCCGCCACTGCTGGCGGGGGGCACGGGGTGGGCCGTGTGGCTGTACCGCGCCCTGGTGTTTTTGGTTATTTCGTGTCCGTGTGCCTTGGTGGTGAGTGTGCCGCTGGCCTACTTCAGGGGCATCGGGGTGGCCTCGCGCATGGGCATACTGTTCAAAGGGGGAAACTACCTTGATGCGGTGGCGCGCCTGAGCCATGTGGTGTTTGACAAGACGGGAACGCTCACCACCGGACAGTTTGTGGTGAACCAAGTGACGTGTGCCGAGGGGGAGACCGTTGGGGCTGACAACTTGTTGAGAATGGTGGCTGCCGTTGAACGCAAAAGTACGCACCCGGTGGCCCGTGCCATTGTGGCTGCGGCCGACAGCAAGGGGGATACACAGGCCAACGCTGCCAGCGCTTTGGTGACCGACATGGTGGAAGAGGAACCGGGACTCGGACTGCGGGGCATGGTGGCCGGCCACGAGCTGCTGGTGGGAAAGGCGGCGCTGCTTGAGGCGCACGGCATTGACACTGGCAAGACGGAGACGGCCACTGGCGACACCATGGTGTACTGCGGCATGGACGGACGCTATGCGGGCATGATTGCGTTGGGCGACCAACCGCGTCCCGAGGCTGCCAAGGGCATTGAACGGCTGCACGCATTGGGCATCAAGCGCACTTGTGTGCTGTCGGGCGACCGCAGCGCGGCAGTGGAACGTTTGGCGCAGACGCTTGGTGTTGACGAGTGGCACGCCGACTTGCTGCCTGAGGGCAAGGTGGAGCAGATGCAGCGCATCAAGAAGCAGTGTGCTGACACGGGCAAGGTGGCCTTTGTGGGCGACGGCATTAACGATGCACCAGTATTGGCCATGAGCGACGTGGGATTTGCCATGGGAGGTGCTGGCAGCGATGCCGCGGTTGAAACGGCCGATGTGGTGATACAGAGTGACAATCCCTCGCGTGTGGCCGATGCCATTATGATTGGTCGGCGCACGCGCAGCCTGGTGCGTTACAACATTGCCTTGGCGCTCGGCATCAAGGTAGCGGTTATGTTGGCTGGTGCGTTGGGGTATGCCAGTTTGTGGGCCGCCGTTTTGGCCGACACGGGTGTAGCCCTGCTTTGTGTGGCCAATACCTACGCCATTCGCAGCGGCAGGAGATAGTTGTTTGCACGCATTCCTCCCCTTGTTTTGTGGCGCACGGTCTACTACCGCGACTTGCCAGAACATTCAATATCCTTGTGAGCAAAAGCAAGCCCCCAATTACGAAATTTCCAATTCCGTAATTGGGGGTAATTTGATAGGGAATTTATACTTCATGACTCTCGCTTTATGGTTTTCGCAGTCATCGTTCAAAAAATAGCCTGTCAAATGTTTGGCAAATTATGAAATAATACTTACCTTTGCACTCGCAAACACGAAAAGACGACCATAGTTTGCATGGAGAGATGGCAGAGTGGTCGAATGCACCGGTCTTGAAAACCGGCGTACTGCAAGGTACCGGGGGTTCGAATCCCTCTCTCTCCGCAACAGAGTCCTGTAAGTCGAAAGATTTACAGGACTTTTTTTGGTAGTATGCTCGGCATGAGCATTGTCTAATGGGTGCAAGTGGATCAAATAACCCAACTTTAACGCTTCAAAGAAAAATCAGCTTTTCACGGCATCCTTGATATCCGCCTTGTAATTCAGACCATAAAGGCGGTACAGTTCATGCATGGGGAGCATCGGTAACATCGGCAGCAGGAAGAGAAACACTCTTCACATCCCTGGCTGATAATGAAAGGATAACCAAAAAAGCCATAGTTAGAATGATTCTTCGTATCATAATTTTGAATGAATAGGTTTAAAATCACTGCAAAATCACGATTTTATACCGAAAGTACGGCATAAATTGAAGAAAAGCATCCTTCACTATGGCTTTTTTACCCTATTTTGTGTCTGAAAACAGCCCTTATGGCGATTTCTAGAACAGATTCACTACGCGGTCGATGTCAACGGAAAGTCCCACTGAGAAGGTGCGACCGGTGGTCATCGCCGAACTCCAATAATACTTCTCTGGTGTATAATCGAAAAGATTATCTACCGTAAAGTTCAGGTTGATGGCATCCAGGAATCGCTGCTGAAGCGTGAACTTCCACAACTGATATGCCCGGTCATGCTTCTCGATGTTCGTATCAGGAGAGGACAGGTATCTGCCCGACAGAGCGGCATTGATGCGATAGAACGAACAAAGCTGACGATCGTAGTCGAGACGCCAGGTGGCGGTATGAGGACGAGGCTGTGAGAACTGGGAATCTACACTTCTGCCACCCACATGGAGATAGCTGTAGTCGAGTTTCACACCTAGACCCATATCCGAACGGTACTGGGCACTGAAGTCGATGCCGCTCACCTCTACTCCATCCTCGTTGCAATAACGCGAAGCCACATCCGGCTGACCGGTTCCCGGGGTATAATCGGCATAATCCTCGGTAGTGATGCGCTTATCATACTTATTATAATAGCCCATCAGGGTAAGACTATACTGACCGGTAAAGAAGCCTGCATTCTTCACTCTGCCGGTATGCTCCAACGCCAGGTTGAAGTTGTTGCTCCTCTCCGGCTTCAGATCCGGATTGCCATAAATCATCTGCATGCCTGCCATATCAAAGTTCATATACATCTCCTTGAGGGTTGGGGCACGGAATCCACCGGCATAGTTGGCACGGATGGAAAAGCCCTTCCACTTGGTCATCAGAGCCAGACGACCAGTTGTGGCATGCTGGCTGGATGCTGAGAAGTAATCATGACGAAGACTTGCCACGATGTTCAACCACTGCAAAGGATTGTAATCGAACTGGGCGAAGGCATCACATGAATTCTGATTCTTTGATTCATTATCCTCAAACTGATAGGTGGTAAGATAATCGTTCAGGAAATCTGCACCTACCGTCAATGTATTCTTGCCGAAGATATGGGAATAGAGGGCACGGACGGTGTTCTGACGGTTGGTATAATCGTGGTCGTGAGTACGCTCATCATTTACATATCGAGCCTTGTCATACTGGTCGAAGCCGTAAGAAATCTCCAGATTATCATTCTCCGAAAGATTCATCACGGTCTTCAGTCCGGCAGAATAATCCTTATAGTGGTCATCGTAGTTGTTTCGATTGCTGATACGGGCGAAATAGCCGCCACGACCTATCAGCTTCACCTTGTTAGAGAGCTTGTAGGTAAGTCGCTCCTTCACATTGAAGGTCTCGCCACCATAGATATGGAGGATGTTGGATTCTGTATCGAAAGGACTGGTAAGCTGCACCTCATCTGATGTGGTGCGCTGGATGCTGGTCTGCGAATTCCACTTTCCGGCATTGAAGCTGAAGCTTCCACCGTGGCGCCATTCCTTGTTGAAGTCGTTGTAGCGGGTGTTGACATTGGCAGTCCAAGGCTCGCTGTTTTCACGGGAGATGATGTTGACAACTCCGGCTACGGCATTGGCACCATAGAGTGCCGAAGCAGCACCTTTAACAATCTCGATACGTCCCACATTATCCAGATTCAATCTGCTGTAATCTACGTTATCCATGGTTTCGCCAGCTAATCGCTCGCCATCTACGAGGAAGAGTACGGCGTTTCCACCGAAACCATTCATATTGAGAGAAGTCTCCTGATTCATGGCATAGCCGAATTCCAGACCCGGCATCTGCTCGGTGAGGAGATCCTGGATATTGGTAGCATCGGCAATCTTGATGTCATTGGCGGTAATCAGACGGGTTACCACAGGAGCATCCTTCAGCGCCTTCGGAGTTCGGGTAGCGGTAACCACCACCTGATCGAGGGCTGTAGCATCCGGTTGAAGACGAAGAACATGCTGCTCACCTTTTCTCTCATCCGCTTTCAGTACGAAAGTCTGAGTCTGATAGCCCACAAAGCTCACCTTCACTCTCACCGCTCCATCCTTGCTGTAAGGAATGCGGAAATATCCGTCTTCATCAGTTGTTACCCCACCCTTTGCATGCAAAATCTGGACGGTGGCACCCACCAGAGGTGCGCCCGAATCATCGAGCACTCTACCCACGATATCTCCCTGGGTTTCAGCTTTCAGATTCAGGCACAATCCGCAAAGGATTAGGAATAGTGCGAATATCTTTTGTTTCATCGAATTATATCAAAGTTTATCCTGAAACAATCAGCTTACTTCTTACAAACAAACTTACCAATCATCGCCGCAGGCATCTTGCCATACTGCACGGAATAGTTGACGGTCAGGGTGTTGTCCTTGAATGTACCCTGCAAAGTAACGGTATACTTCTTCTCAGCACCATTTACGGTAACAGTACCGGCATAGCTTTCCTGAGAGAAAGCATAAGCACCGTTAGAACCTGAAACCTTCACTGCAGGAACCTCCAGGGCAGGAAGAGCCATCATGCCCTCGCCGCAAGCTGGCAATGTAACCTTGACTGTAGCATCATCAACTGCCTCGATCTTCATGGTAAGATTATCGTATGTAGAAGCCTGACCCATTACGGTCATATCCAGAGAGCTGGTGTATGAACCGGCTATCTCCTTGGCAGCTGCCACTGTATCATTATCATCATCGCTGCTGCAAGAGCTGAATGCTACACACATAGAAACCAAAGCCAACATCATGGCCATCATTGTCTTAAACTTTTTCATACTTCAAATTGATTTACTTGATTTACTTAATTATTATGATTATTAGCGATTTTTATTATTGCCTTACAGGATATCACTTTAGCTTTGCGTCGGTTCCGTTGTCTACGCAGGATGATATATCCCGAAAGTAAAGTCAGCGATATTATCAATCCTGACAAGAATACGAAGAGGTCGGAGATAGGACCAAGGAATGGCGAATAGCATCTGCCTACATGCAGCTCTAACGCCATATTCCATAGCGACATCTTAGCATTGGCAATCTCTGAAGGCATCTGCAATTTCTCTGAGGCTCCTTTTGTATAATCAAAGACTATTGGGTTGCCTAACGAGAAGTCATTGGAATATCCACTAACCTGCGAATTTGAAACAGAGCGCATCGATGTTTGTTTGTTTGGCTTATGGCTAAAATAATCTACCACTCTGCCCGACATTATATTCCAACGATACAGACCACTAAACGACCCTACTATCCATTCGTCACTTGCGCTATCTTTCTCGAAAACCGTTACTCCCATCGGACTTACGGTTGGCGCCTTATGCTTTGCTATTAGCATTGGGGGTTCTATGAAATATTCATCCACCAGCATAAAACCATCAGAGGTTGAAACTATCCAACAGTCTTCTGCTACATCCCATCTTATAGCTCTTAGCTTATCATGCCATACGTTGTTGCTATCAGTCTGTGCCGACATCTTCTTCATTACCAATGGTATCATCAATGGTGGGCGAAGACACATGCCTGTAATAGCTATCCAAAGGGTTAGGATAATGGTGGAAGACCCAAAGCGATTGTGCCATTTCATATTCCACACCATCTGTCGTCCACGACTCTTCATAGAGTTTTTCTTACCTTTGCGCTTCAACCTACGGATATCATAGGGAAGAAGGAATATCACTATTCCTGTGAGCGACAATATTATTAGCACTACAGCTATCGCATCGACAACAAGCCTGCCCGCCATACCAAAATACTCTCCACTATGCAGTTGCCACACAGTTTTAAAGAGAGTTGTAGAAGGACTATATCCTGTTGGGGCAGGTATTGTGAGAGTTTTAAATGCTCCATCCAACACCATGTAGACTTTAGAGCGTGATAACACTATAATGCTCGTACTATCCTTAGTAAGACAAACATCGGCTATTCGCTCTTCATTGTTGGGTAATACTATTTTCTTCCAATTCTTACCCTCTCTACAATATAGGTCATATTGCGTTGCGCACCATAGTATTCCATTCTTTGTCTTTACAACATTGCGGATATTGCGATTATCGGCACTTTCATCAATACCTTCGTTGAAATCATGCCATTGCTCACCTTTAGTATCTGTCAACCATAATCCAGCGCCTCCAAACACCAGCACAGAGTCTGCACCTATATTCCGACTACCCTTAACCACTCCATTATTGAAATTGGTTACGTGGTAGTTGGAAGGCATCCAACATCTATCTACATCACAACTACGGAATAATTGTCGATGATTGAGAATAATGCCAGAAACGCAGAATATAAGCATGAACACCGATACGATCAAGCCTATCCAGCGATGATATTTTTTCCAAGTTATAATACGTCTCATTCAGGCACATATATTATCTCGCCATTCTCAAGTTGGTAGGCGATGCCCACCTTCTTACCCTTGTTGCCCGACTTCTTACTTTGGTCTTCTGAAGGAGTATAGCGATTGATCTTCTGTCCATCCTTGGTAATGATTTCCATATTCTCCTTGCCAGGGTTCTTCACCATCGTGAAGTTATCCTTGCTGAACATTTCCGTCATATTATAGCGCGAAACGAGTGCCACCATCAGGGCAAGGGCAAATACCATCGCCACATCGAAGAGGTTGCTCACTACGCTCATCGGATCATCATCCTCGCCATCATGCGAGAGACGACTTCTACGTCTTTGTCTCATATTCTTTTCAAGATGTTAAGGAGTTACTTTTCCTCATCAATCAGGTCTGCCATAAACTCGAGGTTGCTCATATCCTCGGTGTACCAGCGGTTCTTGGTCTGCTTGGTTACAAAACCGATGGCTGCAGAGAACAGACCCACTACGGTGGTAGCGAAAGCCACCTGCATATTGTAAGCCATCGAAGCAATATCACCGGTAGAAAGACCTACCAGGGCAGGACCCATCGGAATCAAGGTACCCATCAAACCGAGCATCGGACCCATCTTCAGGAGTGTAGAAGGAAGAGAAAGATCCTTCTCTACAAACTGGGCATACTGGTCGAGGATGCGGTTTACCTGCGCCTTGCTCTGACGGTTGTCCACGAGTTTCTTCATATAGGAAACGATGACAGCCTGCTTGTTCTTTGGCAGGCGATCGCCCAAGGTATCGATGTTATCGAGTGTCAGGGTGTTCATCTGTTCACGAATCTCCGCACCCGACTTGCGCTTTACAAGATACTGTCCGAAGAAACCTCCAAGGAGCAGCAAGGCTCTGAGGAAGAAGAAAATCAACAAAATAATCACAGGAACCAGCATGCCTGTGGAAATCCAAAACAATACGTCTGATATGTAATTCATCTTTTTTTAAATGTTGAATGTTAAATGTTGAATGTTAAGTTGGCTTGCGCCTTTACAGTTTCTGGGATAAGCGCTGCATCTTGATGCGATAGTAGCCCCATCCTATTGCCATTCCTACGATGACGATGGCGATGACACCGAGAAGCGAGAGGGCATCGAAACTGTTGAATCCTGCCACGGCTGTCCTGCCATTCACCGTACCGATGATGCCCATCAATCCGAGCAGCACCTCTACCAGGAAAAGCAGTTCCAAACGGATTGGTCGCTCCGGCAAGAGCCATCTCAAACCGTAGGTGAATACCGGTGTCAAGACCAGCAGTACTACGGCAAGCACCCATGCCACTACCTGGAACGATACGCCGGGAAGCAGGAAGATGGTCATCACCAGAACGCTGAACAGCACTGGGAAAACCAGCAAACCCGGGAAATACTTCAGGAAGATGAAGAACACCCATTTGCGGCGACTCACATGTTCCGAAGTCTTCAGATCTACGTGGTGCACACAGAAAAGCATCGTGAGTGCCACGTCGATACTCAGCAGCACCGCCATATCGAGCATCAGCTTCTGGTCGGCTATCCAGGCCGCAATCTGCGTCTTCGACTGCTCAATGGCGAATGGCCAGGTCATTCCCACGAAGAAGGCTACGAGCACCGAGATGATCATAATCTCCTTCACTCCGTGGAAGGTCTGCTTCAGCACAAAACTGAAGCAAACCAATATCATCATTACTAAAACTAATGTCTCCATTTCTATTCTACCATATTCTTTCTTCTTCGACGAATCAGGATAGCCAGCATCACGAAAGCAACGATGACGATTACACCTACTACGATGCCGCTCACTACAGTGGTAGTCTTCTGAGCGTCCTCGTTCAGCGTCTCCTTCTTCATCACCATACCCTTGTCGCTGCTGTTCTTCGCAGCCT
>ERZ1026890.162-NODE-162-length-50994-cov-59.737549_pt1 | contig 50994 bp, 43 predicted proteins | sample MGYA00380175_ERZ1026890 | MGnify/ENA primary metagenome ERZ1026890 (study PRJEB33269, sample SAMEA4719811) | human gut metagenome | biome: human-associated habitat; feature: organic feature; material: feces | place: Cameroon | collected 2013-10 ...
TAGGGCTTGTTAGGGACTTGCACCCATTAGAATAAGCTCATGCCGAGCATACCGACAAAGAAAAGGGCGCATCCGGATTGGATGCGCCCTAACTTGTTAAATAAAATCGGAGGGATTCTGCTCTTGAAAAACCCTCTTAATGGAAGAGAATCAGGAAGCATCCAGAAGGTACTGGAGCTTCGTGGCATCAAAACACGGACAGGCTTTCTGAACGCCAGGTAAATCGCGATGACCCAGGATGGTCCGGATGCTAGGAAAACGGTGGTGAAGAGCCTGAATCAGCTGCTTCATCGCCTCCTTCTGCTTAGGAGTGCGGGTGTCGCTGATGCAGCCCGATGGCGAAAGACCACCCTCGTAACAGATGCCTATGCTGTGCGCATTGTAACCGAGGGCATGAGAGCCCATACGCTCTACCGGGCGACAGGCATGCACCTCTCCATCCAGCGTGATGTAGAAATGATAGCCGATGTCAGTCCAGCCGTTGTTATGCACATGGTCGTAGCGCAGCATCTTCATCGTATAACGGTGATTGCAGCGGCTACCGCTGCAATGCACCACTATCATATTGATATCTCTCATAGGCATCCTTCTAAAGTCCACCTGCCGAAACGCCCAACGCCCCGAGGAGAGCTGTCAGTACGGTTACTGCAAACTTGAGAATCTCATTCCATTTCTGCTTGTTCTTTTCTGTCATAATCTATTCTGTTTTAAAAGGTTAATTATCCCATGTTACTGTCTCCGCTCTCACTGCCGCCGGTGTTTCCGGTCTGGTCGCCAGAGGTTCCGCCACCTGTGGTTTCGCCACCGGTAGTGCTGCCGCCTGTGGTGCTGCCGCCAGAAGAAGTATTGTCCTTGGCAGGCTTTTTCTTAGCCTCCTCGATGTCGAGGGTCTTGGCACCCTCCTTCTCAGCCTTGAGGGCAGCCTTCTGTACGGCACGTGATGCAACCTGCTCAAACTCCATACCTACGAAGATGTTGGCAAGATCGCTACCCGGGATAAACTGGATGTTCACACCCTTGATGTTGATGTCGCTCTTAAATTCGGCTGCGGTTGCAGCACCCTCACTGGTAAGCTGGAGGCGGAACTTGCCCAACTCGCCGAAATCAATCTGGTTGCCTCGCTGCAACTCGATGACCATGTTCTCCTGCATACTGACCAGAACGGCTGTTACATCCGCATAGGATACGGTGGTCTGCATAGAGATCAACTTCGCAAACTTCTTGAGCGAAATGGAGTCTTTCATCTGAGCACGGGCGTAGAAAAGAGGAACTCCTGCTTTGTCACCAAATTTTGACGCAAGCTTTACTAAACTGTAATTAATTGCCATAATACATAAAATTTTAAAATTGTGAATAATCATGTTGTGCACCGGTCTCTTCCCGAATGCTGATACAAAGATACAACATCGGCGGTGCCCCACTTGTCCACTTTGGTACGATAAGTACCAGTTGTGCTCTATTTGGCTCAATTATGTATACTTTTGCACGTGGTTTAAGTACGGGCTGAAGGCCCAAAAGCTCCAGAAGCAGCTCGCCCTGAACCAACGGTCACCGGCCGAAGGGAATTGAAAATCGCTGGCCGAAGGGTAAAGCAAAGGTAAAGGGCAGAAGCTCCAAAAGTTCCAGAAGCAGCACGCCCTGAAAGGGCAGAAGCTCCTAGCCCAGGGCATCGCCCTGGGTATAATGACAATCAGCAAGGCGCCCTGTAAGGGCAAAAGCTTTATTAATGGTCTGGTATTTTAAAGCTTTTGCCCTTACAGGGCGACAGGTTTGCGACCGTAATAACCCAGGGCGATGCCCTGGGCTAGGAGCTTCTGCCCTTTCAGGGCGTGTGGGGCAAAACTTGCGAAACCCAGAGATACTCAAGTGGCTCAATCAGATTACCCAAGTGGCTCAATCAGATTACCCAAGTGGCTCAATCAGATTACTCAAGTGGCTCAATCAGCGAGTCCAGCCGTCTGCGTAGGCGAGTCCAGCCTTCTGCGTAAGCGAGTACAGACGTCTGCGTAACCCAGTTCAGCCATATCCTTAACCCAGTTCAGCCATATCAGTTGGTAAACGGAAGTACACCGATTATTTACCTCATTTGAGTGCTCAATTACTACCAGGGCAAATAAGCCTTTCTAAGGATACTACCAGGGCCAATAATAGCTACCATCAGGGCCAATTATGTGCCTTCTGAGATGCCCGAATTACTACCAGGGCAAACTCTAAAAATATAAAATATTGAATATCAAGCAGTTAGGTGCTAATTTTCTTCCCTACACTATACCAAGTATATTATATATATACATTTACATCTTTTACACTATACGTAATACGGGAGGAAAAAGATTTTTTTTTCAACAAATCAGCCATTAAAATGCATTTTTTCTCTTCAAAAATTTGCGTAAGTCTGAAATAAATATTACTTTTGCAACATGAAAGCGCGGAGAATGTGATTCTCCTCCCGATGAAGGACACCGGGATATGCTTTCGGTTAAGGATTAGAACATAGCTCATTGAGTAGGAATCGGCCCCAAAAGATGAGTGACCAAATAGTAATCCTTACAAGGCATTCTATGCCTGATAAATTTGATGAAAATTTATCGGCATGGATGCGAAGTAAGGTTATTTGGTAATAAGAAGAAATGGCCGATTTACAATCCTTTATGGATGTAACATTTCAACTTATCATGTCATCCTTACTCCAATTCCATGCCGGTTTTCAATAAACTATAACCAAGACTTGCCCCAATCGGTAGGCCTCTAACGATTTTAACAGAAAACGGAAATGGAACAAGTTAATCAACAGCCTCCGGGCGGGCAGCAGTCCTTCCCTCAGACAAATCAGCAAGAGAAACAACTGATAACCATCCTTGGCGTACAGGGATTGTCTTACCAGAACTATTCTGTGGTAGAACTCAAAATCGTTCTACAGATTATCAAGCATGCCCAGAAAGCCATCTTGGACTATGTTATCCCTTATCAGGTAACTTCACAGACTTTTAATGGCTTCACCGCAGAACAGAGAGCTGCAGGCCACACGGATGTCATCATGAAACTGTCTGAGTTTCCTTATGGCGCTAACCATTATCCGCAATTGCGCGATGCCATCCAGCGTATAGAATCCAAGCCCATCCAGCTGCCGTTCAAGCAGGGCGACCAGACCTACTACCGGAAATTTGCATGCCTGTTTAAGAGTGAGATATACCAAGACCGGCACAAGAACTGGATGGTAAAATTCCGCTTCGACAACAACGTGATGCGGTTTTTCTACAATTACGACAAGGGAGTCAGCCGTATCGACCTCAATGCCATCAACCAATGCCGCGGCGCATCGAGCATCAAGTTGTATCTCATCATGAACTGCTGGGCTGTAAAGGGATTCACCATCAGTAAAACGGCGCATATCCAGCAACTGATGCATGGTAGGGAAGATTACTACAAGACCTGGTCGGAACTGGACAGAAAATGTCTGGCTTTCGCCTGCAAAGACCTCAAGCGCCTTTACCGGAACCACGTCATCGACCAGTATCTTACCTATAAGCCTTTCTTTCTGGAAGAGGGCGAAAAAGTGATGCATCACCTGCCCGAACACATCACTTTTACCCTGCACGACCGTCGCACTTCAGGCGAAACTGCGGAAGGTGCAGAAGCGAGCAGCGAACTGAGAGGACAACGGAGCAAACTGAAACTCCGGCTGCAATGCAATTATGATGTGAGCGAGAAGAAGGCTGACCAGCTGAGCGGCTATCTCAGGTTAGATATGATTGGCGACCTGGAGGACTTCTTCCTGCGAAAGGATTATTACATAGCCAACTGCAGGCGTTCGAACAAGAAGATGAACACGGGTGGCTATATGACCACAGCCATGGTAGGTTTCTTTAAGGATCATGGTGTAGAAGGATTGTAAAAAATAAAGCTTATGAATTATCCCCAACGTATGTACAGCAAGACCGAACTGGGTCTGCTCTACTTTCCCGACACAACCGACGGGGCGACAGCGCGCCGTCATATCATGGTATGGATTAAGCGTTGTGTGCCCCTCTGGACCGAGCTGCAACGTTTAGGCTACCAGGAGCGTAGCCAGTATTTCCCTCCCCGCCAGGTATCCACCATCTTCGAATACCTGGGCGAGCCGGGGGCATAATAGCAATCAGCAAGACGCCCTGAGCCAACGGTCACCGGCCGAAGGTTCAGGGCGTATTGGGTAATTTCAACCATACAGGTCGATATTTTTTCGCTATTCCGAAACACAACGGACAGACATCGCTATAGAACGGCTATTTGTATTCTTCTTCTGTACTCCTTTTGATATCTTGAGATTATATTCCTTTCCTGCAAAAAACTGAAGATTCTGGATTTTATCAGAAACATCAATCTCTGTCCCATTAAGCTTAATCAGTTTGAGTCCCGTAATCCTTTCTGGCAAGATAAATACGGTAACATCACCAATTTTCGTCGGTTCTTTAGGAATGGTAGCTTGAATAATATCCGTTTTATCATCAACATACCAAATAGGGACTCCATTAGCGGCGGCGTTAGAGAAATAGCCTGCTTTGTAAGCCGAGACTTTAGCTTGCTTGATGTCACCCAAAGAGCTGTCAAAAAAAATATTCACCTTAGCCAAGGCATGCACCATCCAGATCTGTACGATACCTTTACGCGCCTTTGCACAATCACGATTGGTAGCTAAGCCCCACAACAGATCAACTCCCAAAGGATTGAAATCCGGCTGCACATAAGTCATCTTATCTTTCTCATTGAGAACAGAGAAATCTGGATAACTGGCATAAAAATCTAGCGTTCCCTCTTTTGGCCAGAAACGCTTGGTTGAATAATTCCAGTCTTTACCATCAAATCCTACTTTCTGACCTCTAGCCGTATCACCTACACAATACATAAACTTCTGAACCTTCTTAACCCCACCTGGAAAAGATGTATGAAAACCGAAAATCTGAATCGAGTCACTATCTTTAAATTGCGTTTTACCAGCATTCGAGCGAGTATTGGGAATTTCCTTCCAATCTGATTGCACAGAAAACTCAATAGGCTGACCAGATACAGGAATAGCATCCTCCACTTGATTGGTACAGGCTGCACCCATCAAGACAAAGAAAATCATCCATAACTTACTATAAATATAAATATTCCGTTTCATATTCCAGATTATCCTTATAAAGGCATTGTTTTATCGTCAACCGGTCCCCACTTCACGACTTCATTCGTTATGCTGAAATCGATAGGATCAAGTGAAAGTTTCAAATGAAAGACATACGCTTTTCCTCCTTTAAAATACGGATTACTATCTCCTGGAAGAACATCTAGCAGATTTTTCGTTACCGTCACATCTTCCTTAAAATATCCCTGCTCTACCGTATAAGTTATCTTTAGATTAAAGTTTGCGGGCTTCTCCTGAGGGATTATAAAGATATAAGAATCGTCAGCATTTGTTACTTTATCATGTTCATGGTCTAACTGAGGAGGTGCACTTAACTTATATATGATACTATTTTTATCTTTATTGCCATCTACTTTGCCAGTTGGTGTCCAAGTATAAAACCAACTAGCATTATTATCGTAGGCCCTCCAACCTCCCGTTTTAAGATTCAGATGGCCCCCCATAAGAAAGATGCCTGAAGTTTCATCGGCGCCATATAGTTTCACCTCTTTAACTTTTATAACTGCACCATTTTTCTCTAATTTCGGATTGGCTGTGATATCAAAGCTCAAACGAGCCAAAGCATGCTTGAAAGTAAATTTAACAGGGTTGTCAGTCTTTTTCTGATTCTCAGCACTAGCATACACCAAATCTACAGGAGACCAATTAGCAGGAAAATCTATTTCGAAATTATCCAGTCTTGGGACATCACTATGAGGCGCAAAGGCATAGAAATCCACAGATCCTTCACTTGGCCAATATCGGGTATGTTCATATCCCCAATCCGGATGATCTCCTTTCCAGTTTTTCCAGTATACGTGTTCATTATTCATCAGCATCAGAGGTGGGATTGTCTTATCAGTATGCCTGTATATTGCAAAGACACCAAATCCAGCGTTATATGTGTTTCCTTTAAGAAAATCAATATTGGTTTCACTAGAACGGGTTGAAGCATTCCGACCCACATAAGCATCAAAGTTGATTTCAGAAGATGAAGAAGATGAAGTTTCTTCCACGGCTTCGCCGGCACAACCAGATAATACCAGCTGTGCTATCAAAACATAAAAGGCTAAACGAAGAAACTTCATCTTATGATATTTTTTAATTCTTTATTTTTATCTGATACGATTACTCCCAGGAATCGATATCGATATCGGTGTTCTTATTTGAACCATCTACCCAAGGTGTAACATCAGCATCGAATTCGATTGGACGACCAATGGTCAAGTTAATCGTATATGCCCTACCCTTCTCGAAGTTCTGTGTAAGTTGCTTATGAACCGTATTTGCCATTGTTTCCGTTATACCATTATACTTTATATCGTACTCTACGATAACATAAAGTCCATTTGCTGCTGAGAATTCCTGTGGAATTACAAACAAATAATCTGTTTTAAGATCTGTATTAGATTTAGATGCACTAGTTACCGGCTCAGAGCCAGAGAACCAATTTAAATTCTGCTTATTGTTAAGAGTTTCTTGATCCCAAAGACCTGTAGCCAAATCTATGTCACCACTTGTGTAGAAAGCTCCTGGTGTTGATTCTGTAGCAGATCCTGCCAATTTAATACTCTTCAATGTAATAGTTGCATCAGTAGAAGGTTTTCCATTTAACTTTACAGTAAAACCAAGTCTAGACAAAGCATGAGTAAAATGGAATTTCACTTTATTACCATCAGCAGCGATATTTTTTATTGTCTTATTCTTAGCATTAGCCCACAACAAATCTTTCTGCTCAGCAACATTACTTTCCACAATAAAATTAATTTTAGAACCTTTTAACGCATTGTCTTCATCATATTTAGTATCATGAGGAGCATACGCCCAGAAATCAATATGACCTTTTGATGGCCAATACTTAACATCACCATATGTCCACGTTGTACTTCCATTAGAAGTTGTTCCAGTTACTTTCTGATTTTTGAACAAATGAAAACCAAAAGTCTCATCTTCAGTAGAGCTATAGTTACCAAACACACCAAAACCTGCTGATTGAAGAGTTGTCTTATCCAGCACGCTACCACGTGAACCATTTACAGCAACTGCACTTCTTCCCAAATAGCCATCAAAGCTGATAGCCTCATTCTTAGAAGAATTGTCTGAAAGACTATCCAAGTCATCGCTTGAACAACTTACCAATGTCAACGCTGCCATTGCAGCAATACCCATAAAAAATTTCTTATACATATCTGTTTGGATTTTTAAATTAAACTAATCTATTATTACTTTATCTGATTCTTATCACTTTACTATTTCTACAGTTCCATATCAATATCCTCAGGTTTACCCCAATCCTTGATCGTGACGTCAAAACCGCCAGAACTTCCTTCCGAAGGCTTCACCTCTGGCAAAGGTTTCGGCAACTCAACATCAACATGGAGAGAAACAATATAACCTAACTCCGATGAATTAGCATCTTTCTTAAACTTATCTCCTACCGCAAACTGATAATCTACCTGCGTCTTTTTGTCTATCAACAAAGCTGAAAAAGACAGCTTATTGTTTTCTGCATCAAGATGGGCAGTTTCTGGTAGGCCAAAACATTTAAACGATGTCTTCAACGTTCCCTGAGTCGCGTCATTCTTATCTATCGTTTTCGTCCAGGAATCCGACTCCAGAAGATAAGTCACCTTACTCTGAAGCGGCTTCCCCTGTCCCAGCAGAAATCCTTCTGAAATACCAGTTAAGGATCCTCGCGCAGAATACAGGTATCCTATACTTGGAACTTTCACGTTGACCTGGATATGCGAAAGCACATTCCTTGGCGTTAAAGTAGCCTCAGAAAAGTCTCCAGAAACATCGAATTCATCGAGTTTATCAGAGGCAAGCCACTCGGGCTCAACCCCTATCAATTCATTATCTCCACGCGAGTACCAGCGCGATGTTGTATGCAGTACCACAGCTCGCGCCGTCTCGTAAGAGTCCATTCCTAGAAAGTCGAGTGTACCAAACTCGGTCGTACTCTGGTTGAATACCAGTACATGATATTTTCCAGGTTCTAAGGAAAAGTCGGCATGAGTTATCTCATTAGTCAAGACAGTATGCGGAGCACCACCTGACCAGGGAAACACCATGACCGTCATACCAGTAGGCACCTCTTTATCAAACAAATGCCAATCCACATTAATCCGCACCATTCTACGGTTATCCTTTTGCGGACAACCGGAATAGTCATCATAAATGCAAGAAGTAAGCGAAATAATAAGGAGCCAAAAGTATAAGAATAGCCCTATACATCTTTTCATGAATGCTTCATATTTATAAAACTTCTTTTTTAGTTATTAATTCTTTTCAAAATTTCGAGTGCAAAAATACAATATAAAATTGATTTAGCTTTTAAGCAATGCTTAATAAAAATTAAATGATAAATGAGATAAAGTTTTTGTTACAACACTAGGATATTTGCCAGTAACCACCTCTTTAGTAAGCAATTAAAAACCTCCAATCGAGCCAATCGATTGGAGGTTTCATTTCTATCATCTACAGCAACCAGGCAGTAAACACACTACCGGCTGCAACTATTCATACATTATCTGCTCAGCCAAGCTTCCGGATTGAGCTTGGCAGTCTCTTTACGAAGCTGGAACTGAAGGATGTTGTCGGAACCCACGGCACCCAAAGCCTGACGGGTACTTACCTTCTGACCCTTATGAACGCTGACCGATTTCAGATTACAGTAAACAGAGATGTAGGCACCATGACGGACCAGCACGTTCCACATGCCACCATAACCGAAGACGGCACTCACCTCACCATCGTAGATGCTGCGAGCCACACAACCCGGCTTGCCCTGAATATTGATACCCTTATTGTCGAGCGTTACACCCTTCAAGCCTTCCACATGATACTGACCGAAATGACTCACCACACGGTAACTGCCGCTGATAGGCATCGGCAATCTGCCACGGTTAGCCTCGAATCCACCGCTCAGCATGCGGTCTACCGAACTCAAGGTAGAAGCCTCCTGTGCCACCTTCTTGGCAGCGGCAATCTCACGGGTACTGCGTTCCGCATCCATCTTCGCCTTCAACTCGGCAGCCTGTCTTTCAGCCTCCGCCTTTCTAGCTGCCTGTTCGGCAGCAGCCTGACGGGCAGCCTGTTCTGCAGCGGCACGCTGGGCAGCCTCGGCAGCAGCACGCGCCCTAGCCTGCGCTTTAGCCTTTGCCTTTGCTTCAGCCTGGGCAGCAGCCTCCTCCTGAGCCTTTCTTGCAGCCTCGGCAGCCAGTCTTGCTTCTTCAGCCGCCTTTCTGCGGGCAGCTTCGGCAGCAGCCTCACGCGCCTTGGCTTCGGCTATACGACGGGCATTCTCTCTGGCAGCAGCCTCGGCAGCAGCTTTCTTGCGAGCCAGTTCCTCGGCACGTTTCTTGGCGGCAGCAGCGGCAGCAGCCTTTCGCTTAGCCTCGGCAGCAGCACGGGCACGAGCCTTGGCAACTTCCTGAGCAATCAGACGGTCAATCTGTGCGTTGATTGCCGCATCTTTCTGACGCTGGTCGGCAATCACAGCCTGAATGGTCTTCTGCTGTTTCTGCAGTCCCTGCACCATCACCTGCTGCTGGGTCTGCTTGCCTTCCAAAACCGTCTTCTCCTGCTTACCCTTATATAATAAGGTGTTCTTATGTCCCTTTACATGCTGCAACTGCCGGTGCTTCTCGTTCACCTGCTTCTGCTTAGCCTTTACAGCCTCGCCCTGCACCTTCTGATAGGAAGAATACTGGCGGATGAAGGAAAGGCGGCGATACATCTGTGTCAGATTCTTGGCGCTGAAGATGAACATCAGCTTGTCCTGAACCGTATGATGACGGCTCATATAGCGCATGGAACGGATATACTTGTTCTTGCGGTCCTGCAACTGTTGCTGAAGCGTTTTCAACTGCGCCTGCAGAATACCGATATTACCGTCGATATGATGGATATCCTTCTGGATACCGTCAATCTTCTTCTGACTCTGGTCTATTTCTCCGTTCAGCGCCATCAGGTCTTCAAGACGTTTCTTCACATCCGCCTGATTCCTGCGCAAAGCCTGCTCCTGTTCCCTAATCTTCTTCTGGATAGAAGCGCGCTGTCCCTGCAAGCCTCTGATTGATGCATTGCTATAGGTTGCAGCCTTGCGCTCTGCTCTGGTTGGCGCAGCCGATTTGGATGTTTTTCTGACCACATGACCTCTGCTGTTCGTCTTCCTGGCAGGAGTAGCAGCCTTCTTTTTCGCAGTCACGGCAGTCTTCCTCACCGGCTTCTTCTGGGCAGTATGTTTCTGCGCAAAAGGGGCGAGCGAGAAGGTGATTGCCATGATGAATAATAAGATTCGCTTCATTTCTTATATTAAAAACTCATATTCTATACTTACAAACTCTTGATGAGCATTTACATACTCAATATCTTGCTGAGCACATCTGCTGGAGAAATCTGCTTGTATTTGCTGGAAATCTCGGTCTGAGTACTCCACTTGCTGTCGGTTTTCACCTGATTCAATTCGAGATTGATCTTCGCCATCTGCTTCTTCCTGGTAGCGGTTGTGGTCATCGTCAGATTCAGGGTGGCAGGGAACATCTTGACGCCTACACTCTTGAAGTTGCCGTAGTCGACGTGGAGATTGGATGTGCCATTCTGCGTACTCTTATAGACTACATCGGCTGCTGTGATACGGCCGGTAGTGCGGTTGGCAGACCAGGAATAGGTCATGTTTCCATTCTTGAAACTTACCGGCACATTATCTCCTGCCACATCCAGTCTGGCATCAAACTTCTTGAGGTCTGATTCCTTCACGGTCCGTTCGCCCGGCAGGAGCAGCTGGTTCCAGAAGAGAGCCTGCAGAGAATAGAAGGAGATGCCCTGCTTCTTGAGGAAGTCTACTTGGGTATAATCTGCCTTAATGTATTCCTTGTGCAGACGGTCGATGATAAGTACATGGTCGGGAGTAAACTCCAGACGGCCCACCTCTGTACCCAAGATAGGAATAAAGAGCTGGATGCGAATGATTTCATCCTTGCGCATGCTCAGTTTGCCCGGCACGGTAACATCCTTATCACCAGCCTGGAGACTGAACGACATGTTGCCTACAATATTCTTGGTATAAACCTGATTGTCTGAAACCTTCTGTACGAAAGCCAACTTCTTGAGCGTCTCACTCTGATGAGAGTCAGAAACCTTGGTGGCATTCTCTTTCTGATGACTGGCTGATGAGGAGCCAGAGCCCTGTACATTCTTGCTGGTTCCGCAAGAACCGAGGAGCAGGATGCTGCAGGCTGCGGCAAGCAGCATCATTTTATTCTTCTTCATTGTATATTTCATCTTTCTTGATTTTTCAACTTTCCGTTTATTTCTTCTTACCTTTTCTGACTGACTTCTGCTTAGCGGCAGGTTTCTGCTTTGGCGCATTACGCTTTTTCAGTTCTTCTTCGGTAATATATTGTCTGTTCTTTATCTTCCATGCCAGCACCTCAGTCTGGTTCTCTCCGGTATAGGCTTTTTTCCAGAAATCCACGGATTCATCGGCAATACCATTCATATAATAGATATCTCCGGCATGTTCCAGAACCGTACTGTTATCTGCGGTGGAATCGCGGTTTTTGAGTGCCTGGTCTATATAAGTCTTGGCGTCAGCATAGCGTTCTTCCATAAAGAGAATCCAAGCATAGGTATCCAGATAAGTACCGTTGTTCGGCTCCGCCTTGATGGTCTTGTAGCTCATCGCCTCAGCCTTATGCAGGTCAACACCCTTCTCGCTCAGATAGTAGGCATAGTTGTTCAGCGCCATCACGTTATCATCCTTCCATTGCAGACAGGAGTCGTAAGCCGCAAAGGCTTCCTGCTCTTCACCTTTCTTATGAAGAATATCTCCGGTTACGGCATAGAGGTCGGATACCAGGTCGGCAGGCGACTGTGCATTCACCTGCGCCAATCCGAGACGGAACTCACGGAGCGCCTCGTCTTCCTTATCTTTCTGATAATACGCCATTCCACCGAAGTAATAGAACACCATTTCTTCGGGATTATACTCCTGAGCCGCCTTACATTGCTGGGAAACCAGGTCATATTTCTTCTCGTTCCAGAGCATCTGTACGAGTTGCATTCTGGCATTCACGTTATCCGGAGCAATAGTAAGCACCTTTTCGAAGGCACGGCAAACAGAGTCGGCAGGCATTTTCTTCAAACTCATGTAAGCAGCTCTCATCTCTGCCACTTCAGCAGACGGATGAGCTACGTTGAGTGCCTTGTCGAACAGCGCAATCACCTTGGTAGAATCGCCACCTTCGCTCTCGTTCTTCTGGATGAAAGAGCGGTACATCATCACCTTGGTCTCCAGATCCGATTTCGGACTCATCAATATCTTATCGAGCATCTGCTCGGCAAGCTGCTCCTGATGGGTGGCATTATAATAGTCGTAAAGCGACATCTGGGCATAGGAATTGTCAGGCTCTTCCTTCAGCACATCGGTAAAGCACTTGTAGGCTTCCTTCTGGCGGTTGTGCTGTACGAGCCAGTTGCCCAGCATCGTCTTGTACTGCATATCCAGCGGATGCTGGTCTACCAGCGACTTCAGTTCCTGATAGGCAGCCTTCTTGTCGTCCATCAGTTCATAAACTCTCATTTTAGAGAGGGTGAACTGTTCGCTTTCACCTTCTTCCACTTCAAGACGCGAAATGGTTTTGAGTACCGATTTATAATCCTTGTTCTGGGAATAAAGCTGAACCAGGATGCGGAGGGCATCGGTATTATCGTGGTTTTTGGCATACAGATTCTCATAGGCATCGATGGCAAGATCGTATTTCTGGCTACCTATATAATATCTGCCCAACTGCTCTGCATAGGTCTGGTTTTCCGGATTCAGTTCTATTGCCTTCTGCATATAGGCTAGTGCCAGGGAATCCTGTTTGAGCTGAGAATAGAAAAGCGACTCATAGAAATAGGTTTCAGCCGCCTTCGGGTCAATCTTCCTGGCATGCTCAAAGAGGTCGAAAGCTGCCGAATAATTGCCGGCAGCCTGCTGGCGCGCTCCCTCCAGGAAGAAATAGTTGTAGCGCTGGCGGTCGTTCGGAGAGAGATGATCCTCCTGAACCACCGGCTTCTGAACCGGCTGCACCTTCTTTTTACGGGCAAGCGACGGCATGGCTACCATGCCCAGCAAGACCAGCCCCATTGCCCAACTGATATTTCTAAGATTCATCTTCACGATTCTAATCCTTTCTATTCTATCTTAATAATCTGTTATTTTACACCCGTATGACCGTATCCACCGGCTCCACGTTCGGTCTCATCGAGTTCATTAACCTCGATGAAATCGCATTGTTCGTGCTTAGCCAGCACCATCTGGGCTATACGCTCGCCATCATTGATAACGAAATCCTCTGTAGAGAAATTGATGAGCAGAACCATGATTTCACCGCGATAATCGGCATCGATGGTTCCCGGCGTATTCAGTACGGTAATGCCATGCTTCAAAGCCAGACCGCTGCGAGGACGGATCTGCGCTTCATACCCTGCAGGCAAAGCCATATAAAGACCGGTTGGCACCAGTCGGCGCTCCATAGGATGAAGCACGATTGCCTCATCGATGTTTGCACGCAAATCCATGCCGGCACTCTGAGGTGTGGCAAACGCAGGTAGAGGCTGATGCCCCTTGTTGATAATCTGTACTTTTATCATGACTTTTTCTTTTTTATCTGTGTCTGAGTTTAATAATCTGCAAAAATAAGCAATTTTGATGGAATAAATGAATTTTTGAGGATAAAAACATGTAATTTATCATATTTTATTTTGATTTGTGCTTACTTTAGTGTATTTTTGCGCTACAGAATCAAGTAATACAACAATATGGAATGGAAACAACTGATATCCAACAAGCGTTTCGGACAGGAGCATAAGCATGCCGAGCGCCATGATGATCGCTCTGAATTCAAGCGCGATTACGACCGTCTTATCTTTTCATCGGCATTCCGACGTTTGCAGAACAAGACGCAGGTTTTCCCTTTGCCGGGCAGCATCTTCGTTCACAACCGCCTCACCCACAGTCTGGAGGTGGCGAGTGTGGGCATGTCGATTGGCAACGACATTTCCCGACACGTCATCCGGAAGCGGCCTGAGCTGAAGGATACGCTCGTCGAGGAGATAGGTACCATCGTAAGTGCAGCCTGTCTGGCACATGATTTGGGCAATCCGCCTTTCGGTCATTCCGGCGAGAAAGCCATCCAGACTTTCTTCTCTGAAGGACCGGGTCAGAAGATAAAATCAATGGTTTCATCGGAGTTTTGGGATGATATTACGCATTTCGAAGGTAACGCAAATGCCTTCAGAATCCTGACCCACCGGTTCAAGGGACGCCGTCAGGGAGGCTTCGTGATGACCTATTCCATGCTTGCTTCCATCGTGAAATACCCGTTTGCGAGCAGTCTTGCCGGGAACCACGGCAAGTTCGGTTTCTTTGCTTCCGAAGCGGATTCTTACAGGAAAATTGCCGATGAATTGGGCATTTTTTGCAAATCTGCACCGGGTGAGCCTCTCAAATATGCCCGCCATCCACTTGTATATATGGTAGAAGCAGCCGACGACATCTGCTACGAAATCATGGACATCGAAGACTCCCATAAACTCAAGATTCTTTCCTTTGCCGAGACGGAGCACTTGCTGCTGAGTTTCTTTGATGAAGATATCCAGCAGAAGATACGCCAGCGCATCATCGACGAAGAACTGACGGACGAAAACGAGAAAGTGGTTTACATGAGAGCCAGCGTCATCGGCAAACTGGAGAACGAATGTGTGGCAGCCTTCCTGGCTCACGAAGAGGAAATCCTTGCCGGAACGTTCGAGGGAAGTCTCATCGACCACATTTCCGAGCGGCAGAAAAAGGCATACAAGGAATGTGAGAAGATTTCCTACTCCAAGATTTACCAAAGCAAGCCGGTGCTCGACATAGAACTTTCGGGTTATCAAATCATGGCAACCCTGATGGAGGTTTTCATCGAAGCTGCCGTAAACCCATCGCGCTTCTACTCCAAGCAGCTCCTGCGCCGGGTAAGCAGCCAGTATGATATAGAGAACGAGAATCTGGAGGAGCGCATCATGGCGGTAATTGATTATATCAGCGGCATGACCGACATCTATGCGCTCGACATCTATCAAAAGATCAACGGAATCAGTCTGCCTATTGTATAAGGTAGCTGAAGTTTCGCAAGTAAGCCCCACACGCCCTGAAAGGGCAGAAACTCCTAGCCCAGGGCATCGCCCTGGGTATAATAGCAATCAGCAAGGCGCCCTGTAAGGGCAAAAGCTTTATGTTTTGCCTGGAGTTTTAAAGCTTTTGCCCTTACAGGGCGACAGGTTTGTGTCCGTAATTACCCAGGGCGTTGCCCTGGGCTAGGAGCTTCTGCCCTTTCAGGGCGTGTGGGGACATGATGGTGTTCTGATGCATGGGGCGTGTGGGGACATGATGGTGTTCTGAAGCCTTGGACATGTGGGGACATGATGGTGTTCTGATGCCTGGGGCGTGTGAAGCCTACATGCGAAACTTGAATTAAATATCTTTTTCCTTATAAATCACATTATTGGCTCCGCTCGTAATCTTCAGAGCCTCAGGATGTTCCTTAATAAAACTGTTGATGTGGCGAACTCGCTTCTCTTCCAAAATCTCATCGATGGCGATGAGGATACCGGTCTCCTCTACATCACCAAAACCATAGTTGATGGCAGTACCGAAAAGCTTCATCGTAGGACTCAGACTCATGTAGGCATTAACAAGAGGAGGAATATTATAACCCAACTTGCGAACCTCACGGTTCAGGATGCGATAGTCTGCCTTGAAGTCATCTTCTGTAAAGATGGCTGCCAAATCACTCTCCGGAGTATCCAATTTCAGCGGTTTCATAGGGATTACGAGATTCTCCTTGTCATCAAAATGCTTCTTGAGGAAATAGAGAATCATGTCGCGGCCACGACGGATGTAAGACGGATACATCGTCATCTTGCCGAAGAAATATTTTATTTCCGGATAGAGAACCGTCAAGGCACCCAAACCATCCCAGAGATTGTCGAGAGCAAAGATGCTCTTGGTGTTGGTACGCACATTCTGATATTCGAGCGAAACGAAGGAACGACCCAACTCTACGGTATAAGGCATATACTCCTTGAGGAACTTGTCGGAGAAATGGAACATGTGGCTGGTTGCCAGCTTAGGCTGTCCCTTCTCATCGAGCTGCCAGTCCTTACCCAGGAGATAACGGTAACCGCCGATAATCTCATCGGCTTCAGGATTCCAGACAATCAGCTGCTTGTAACAGTTGTCACCAAAGTCGAACTCATCAAGATCCATAGATTTGCCCGTTCCGCCTCCCGCCTCACGGAAAGCGATTTCACGAAGTCGACCAATCTCTTTCAGCACATTAGGCGAATCTTTTGCCGTAACGATGTAAATCTCGTTATGGCTCTTATTGGTCATTCTCAGTTGTTTGTCGGGTGTAAGCTCGCTCTTCAGGAGCTCACGGTCAATCGGTTGGATGATTTCTTCTTCCATATTACTCTTCTTCTATGCTATGATTCTACGATTTCGTTAATATAAAACAATTCTTCCGGGTTTTGCAAACCATTAAAGTTCATAAACCCTGTCTTCAACATACTGCGCCCACTCGGTAGCCGACTTGCTCTTATCAAAAGTCTGCCAAGGAATCGGTTTGCCGATGGAGATGCGGAAATGCTTGCCCACATTCCTGTACATCTCGTCAACCAGGAACAGCATGGCGAGATTGAACGGCAGATACTTGTCGCTAAATCGGGCGATGCGGTAGAAACGCTCAGAGTTGCGCCCTCCGAAATGGATAGGCACCACATCGCGCTGATATTCTACACTCTTAGAGATAAACGTCTTCTTCCAAGGCAGGTCGTGGATGGTTCCATCCTTGCGCTTGCGGCTGTTCAAGCCTGCCGGAAACATCAGCATGTGGTTGTCACTCTTGAAGCCCGCCTCCACCATACGTGGGAAATCGCGGCTCTGGCGACCCGTCTTGTTGATGCCGATACTTACAGGTTTCAAACCCGGCAAGTTGAGCAGAAGATCATTCACCAGATAGCGGAACTTGCCATCATAGTGCTTGCCGATGATGGACCCGAGACATACGCCGTCCTGTCCGCCCAGAGGATGATTGGAAACAAAGGTATAGAGTTTGCCGTCGTTCTTGTCAGGCAGGTTTTCCAAGCCTACGATTTCAACATCCATCTTCAGATAGCGCACACATTCGGTGAGCCATTCAGTACCCGAAAGACCACGGCTCTCCCACAAGAACCTGTTCACCTCGTCCTCGTGAATAATCTTCTTGAGCCAGGAAACCAGGAAGCGCGGTACGAATTTCACCTTGCTTCCCATCTTGCTCTTCAGTATCTTGTCTATGTCTATCGTTTTCTCTATTGATTCACTCATGTTTGCTAAAACTTATATAAGTTAGTGCAAAAGTAACTCAACTTTTTCAAATACGTGCCATTTTTTCCAAAAAAATAGCAAAAAACCGAAAATTTATTAGTTTTTTAAAACTATCACGACAAATCGAGCCCATTTTGCACATATTTTTGCAATAACATCACACTTGATGAGAACAAAAAGGCGATGCCCGAAACAGGAAGGTGAAGTTGACCAAAAACAACTTTTTCATTAAGTTTTATAAATTTTGTGGGAAAATGTAAGGCTATATGGAGATTTTTATGTACCTTTGAACCCAAATTTATATATAAATAAGTACGCACGCAATATTATAATGCGATAAGACAGCAAAAAGATATATGATAAAGACAGCAGAAACATATCACGTACCGGTGCTCCTCAAGGAGAGCGTTGACGGGTTGAACATACAGCCAGGAGGCATCTATGTAGACGTAACCTTCGGTGGTGGCGGACATTCCAGAGAGATTCTGTCGCGCCTGACGGAGGGAGCGCACCTGTACAGCTTCGACCAGGATGCCGATGCAGAACGCAACGTGGTGGCAAACGAGAACTTCACCTTCGTATGCTCCAACTTCAGATTCCTGAAAAACTGGATGCGCTACTACGGGGTAGACGGACTCGACGGACTGTTAGCCGACCTGGGCGTATCGAGCCATCACTTCGATGACGAGACCCGCGGTTTCTCCTTCCGTTTCGATTCCCCACTCGACATGCGCATGAACAAGCGTGCGGGCAAGACTGCTGCCGACATCGTAAACGAATATGACGAAGGTGCCCTTGCCGACATCTTCTACCTATACGGTGAGCTGAAGAACTCGCGCCGCATCGCCTCGGCACTCGTCAAGGCAAGAGCCGAGAAGCCCATCCTCACCACCAAAGACTTCATGGCAGCCGTAGAGCCCCTCTTCAAGCGGGAACGCGAGAAGAAAGACATGGCAAAGCTCTTCCAGGCGCTGCGCATAGAAGTGAACCACGAGATGGACGCCCTGAAAGAGATGCTCCGCTCAGCCACGGAACTTCTGAAACCGGGAGGCAGACTCAGCGTCATCACCTATCACTCGCTGGAAGACAGAATCGTAAAGAACATGATGAAAGCGGGCAATGCAGAAGGCAAGATAGAGCAGGACTTCTTCGGAAGAATAGAAACCCCTTTCAAACTCGTAAACAACAAGGTTATCGTTCCCGATGCCGACGAGCAGGAAAGAAACCCTAGGAGCAGAAGCGCCAAACTAAGAATAGCAGAAAAGAAATGATAAACGATAAAGACATAAAAACAACTGAGAAGCCTATCACAGATGAAAAGGCACAGGCATCACAGGAGCCGCCGAAACAGGAAACTCCGAAGGAGGAGCCACAGCAGCAGGAAGCCCCACAGGCTTCGCTCAAGGAAGTGATAGCCAAGCAAGCCATCGAGGAAGAGGCTTCAGGATCATCGAGCTTTACGCTGCGGAAGATTCTGGGTGGAGACATTCTTACCGCCCAGATCATACGCCGGCAGATATGGCTCGTTATCCTCATCGTGTTTTTTGTCATCATCTACATATCCAACCGATACAATATCCAGAACGATATCATCGAGTTGGACAAGCTACAGAAAGAACTGCAAGACACCAAATACAAAGCGCTGTCTACAAGCAGTCAGATAACAGAGAAGAGTCGTGAAAGTAATGTGCTCGACATGCTGAAGAACAACAAAGACAGCGTGCTGCACATCGCCACCCAACCTCCATACATCATAAACATACCCGAAGAATGAGCAGCAAATTTGATCACAAGAAAGTAATGCCCCGCTACAGCGCCATCGCCATCATCATGACGATTTTCGCCATAACCGTAGTGGGTAAAGCGCTCTACATCATGACCGCCAAGCATGATTACTGGATGAAGGTGGCAGAACGGCAGAAGAAAGATTCCGTGACCGTGAAGCCAAACCGAGGAAACATCCTGAGCTGTACAGGACAGCTGATGGCAAGTTCGCTGCCGGAGTTTAAAGTCTTCATGGACTTCAAGGCGCTGAAAGATGCAGAGAACGACTCGCTGTGGGATGCCAAGCAAGACTCCATCTGTCTTTGCCTGCACCAGATATTCCCTAACCTGAGCGAGGCTGATTTCAAGAAACACCTCACCGAAGGTCGCGCCAAGATGAGCCGCCACTGGCCGGTTTATCCGAAGCGTGTAGACTATAACACCTTCACCGAGATAAAGGACATTCCGGTATTCCGCCTGAAACCCTACCAGAGCGGTTTCCACTGGGAAGAATATAATGCCCGAACCAGAACCTACGGTTCGCTGGCAGGCCGTACCATCGGAGCCATGTATGGTGCCAAGGATACTGCCCGGTTCGGTCTGGAGCTGAGTTACGACTCTATCCTGCGAGGCACCAATGGTATCGTGCATCGCCGCAAGGTGCGCAACAAGTTCCTCGACATTACCGATACCCCTCCTATTGACGGAGCCGATATCGTGACCACCATCGATGTGAGCATACAAGACCTTGCCGAACGCTCACTCATCGACGAGCTGAAGGAAATCAACGCCAATGTGGGTGTAGCCATCGTGATGGATGTACCTACGGGCGACATCAAGGCCATCGTGAATATGGAGAAATGTTTCGATGGAGAATACAGAGAAATCCACAACCATGCCGTGAGCGACCTTCTGGAGCCAGGTTCGGTGTTCAAGCCAGCCTCTATCCTCGTAGCACTGGACGACGGAGTGGTAGACACCACCTATCATGTGGAAACCGCAGGTGGTGTATGGCCGATGTACGGCAGAGAAATGAAAGACCACAACTGGCGAAAAGGCGGATACGGAATGCTGACCCTCGCACAGACCCTGTGGTACAGTTCAAACATCGGTGTGAGCCGCATCATAGACGACCATTACCGCAACAACCCGGAGAAATTCGTAAAGGGTATCTACCGTACCGGTCTGCACGACGACCTGAAGATTCCACTGGTGGGAGCAACGCCAGCCAGAATCCGCATGCCGCACAGAAACAAGAACGGACAGTATGACAACTGGGCAAAGACCAGTTTGCCATGGATGAGTATCGGATATGAGACCCAGATACCGCCTATCTCTACCCTCACCTTCTACAACACCATCGCCAACAACGGCAAGATGATGCGACCAAGATTCGTGAGCAAGGTAGTGAAGAACGGAGAAACCGTCATGGAATTTCCTCCAGAGGTAATGCGACCGCAGATAGCCAAGGAGAAGAGCATCAAGGAACTGCAAACCATCCTGGAACAGGTGGTAAGCGTGGGACTGGGAAAGAAAGCCGGTTCGCCTAACTTCAAAGTGGCAGGAAAGACGGGTACAGCCCAGATTTCAAAAGGTGCCGGCGGATATAAAAGTGGCGGTACGAGCTATCTCATCAGTTTCGCAGGCTACTTCCCTGCTGACGCACCACGCTACAGCTGTATCGTCTGCATACAGAAATCCGGTTTGCCAGCTTCGGGTGGTACGATGTGCGGAAAGGTCTTCCATCAGATTTCAGAAGGCATCATGGCGCAGAGTCTGAAGGTTGACGTAAAAGACGCCCGCGACTCAGCATCTGTCTTCGTTCCTGACGTAAAGACAGGCAATATCCTTGCTGCCAACTATGTGCTCAGCCATCTCGGCATCAAGACCAATGCCAACTGGAGCGGCAGCTATGCCGACGGCAACCCTATCTGGGGTAAGGCAGAGCGCGTGGGTAACCACAGCATCAAGCTCATCAGAGAGAAGCAATACGGCAAGAGCATCGTACCTGACATTACCGGAATGGGAGCCCGAGACGCCATCTACAACATGGAGAGCCGGGGCATCAAGATCCAGATTATAGGTAGAGGAAAGGTTGTGAAGCAGAGTCTGGTGCCGGGAACGGTCATCAAGAAAGGTGCCGTATGCAGCATTGTACTCGAATAAAACTCAGAAAAGTTATCTGAAGCCCTATATATAATAAGGTGTAGATAAAGAAATATATAGAATATAAAACAGAAACAGAATATGAAGTTACAAGAATTACTCAAAAACATCGAGCCGGTTCAGATAATCGGCGATGCTGATGTAGAGGTGTCGGGAGTAAACATCGACTCTCGCAAGATTAAGGAAGGTCATCTCTTCGTTGCCATGAAGGGAACGCAGGTTGACGGCCACAAGTTTATTCCAAAGGCATTGGAGCTGGGCGCAAAGTCGGTTTTGTGCGAAGACATGCCTGAAGAGAAAGTGGAGGGCGTAACTTACATTCAGGTCGCATCGACCGAGGATGCTGTCGGCAAGGTAGCAACCCTCTTCTACGGTGACCCTTCAAGAAAGCTCAAGCTGGTAGGCGTAACAGGTACCAACGGTAAGACTACCATCGCCACCTTATTATATAATATGTTCCGCAAGTTCGGTCATAAGTGTGGCTTGCTCTCTACCGTCTGCAACTACATTGAAGACGAGGCTATCCCTGCCGACCATACCACCCCAGACCCTATCGAGCTGAACATGCTCCTGGGCAAGATGGTAGAGGCTGGCTGCGAATATGCCTTCATGGAGTGCTCTTCTCACGCCATCGCACAGAAGCGTATCGGAGGATTGCAGTTTGCCGGAGGCTTATTCACCAACCTCACCCGCGACCATCTCGATTACCACAAGACATTCGAGAACTACCGCAACGCCAAGAAGGCATTCTTCGACGGACTGCCTAAGACAGCCTTTGCCATTACCAATGCCGATGACAAGAACGGCATGATCATGGTACAGAACACCAAGGCTACCGTGAAGACCTACTCAACCCGCAGCATGGCAGACTTCAGAGCCAGAATCCTGGAGTGCCACTTCGGCGGCATGTATCTGGAGATTGACGGCAGAGAAGTGGGCGTACAGTTTATCGGCAAGTTCAACGTGAGCAACCTGCTCGCCGTATATGGCGCAGCCATCATGCTCGGCAAGAAGCCAGAAGATGTGCTCGTAGTGATGAGTACCCTTCACAGCGTAAGCGGAAGACTGGAACCAATCCAGTCGCCAGAGGGCTATACCGCCATCGTTGACTATGCCCACACACCAGATGCGCTGGAGAACGTATTGAACGCCATCCACGAAGTGCTCGAAGGCAAGGACGGAGAAGTGATTACCGTTTGCGGTGCCGGCGGCAACCGCGACAAGGGCAAGCGCCCGCTGATGGCACAAGAGGCAGTAAAACAGAGCGACAAGGTAATCATCACCAGCGACAACCCTCGTTTCGAAGAGCCACAGGATATCATCAACGATATGCTTGCAGGTCTGAATGCCCAGCAGATGAAGAAGGTGATCAGCATCGTAGACCGCAAGGAAGCCATCCGCACAGCCTGCATGCTGGCTAAGAAGGGCGACGTGATTCTCGTAGCAGGTAAGGGACACGAAGATTATCAGGAGATTAAGGGCGTAAAGCACCACTTCGACGACAAGGAGGTGATTCGCGACATCTTCGGAATTTCACAGAAGTAAAATCAATCAAGAAAAGAAAGAAAAATGTTATACTATCTCTTTAGATTTCTGGAGCAGTGGGGCATCTCAGGTTCTCACATGTGGGGCTACATCTCATTCCGTGCCCTGCTTGCGCTGATTTTATCATTGGTAATCTCTGCCTGGTTCGGCGAGAAATTCATCAAGTATCTCAAGAGCAAGCAAATCACAGAGACACAGCGTGATGCCAGCATCGACCCGTTCGGTGTCAAGAAGATTGGCGTTCCTTCAATGGGTGGCGTCATCATCATCCTGGCTATCCTCGTACCGGTACTGTTACTCGGACGTTTGCGCAACATCTATCTTATCCTGATGATCATCACCACCGTATGGCTCGGTTTCCTCGGTGGAATGGACGACTTCATCAAGATCTTCAAGCGCGACAAGGAAGGCTTGAAAGGTAAATACAAGATTGTAGGACAGATTGGCATCGGACTCATCGTAGGACTGGTGCTCTGGTCATCACCTGATGTAAAGATGAACGAAAACCTCGCCGTCCAGCGTCAGGGACAGGAAACGGTGATAAAGCATCGTACGGAAGCTAGAAAATCGCTGAAGACCACCATCCCATTCGTCAAGGGACACAACCTCGACTACTCCAGCATTACCAGTTTCTGCGGTAAGTACAAGGTAGCAGCAGGTTGGATTCTCTTCGTCATCATGACCATCTTCGTGGTAACAGCCGTATCAAACGGTGCCAACCTCAACGATGGTATGGACGGAATGTGTGCCGGCAACTCCGCCATCATAGGTGTGGCGCTAGGCATACTTGCGTATGTGTCATCGCACATCGAGTTTGCCGCCTACCTCAATATCATGTATATTCCTGGTTCTGAGGAACTGGTAGTATTCTTCTGTGCCTTCATCGGAGCCCTCATCGGTTTCCTCTGGTACAACGCCTACCCTGCCCAGGTATTCATGGGCGATACGGGTTCGCTGACCATCGGCGGTATCATCGCGGTAGGTGCCATCATCATCCACAAGGAGCTGATGTTGCCTATCCTCTGCGGTATCTTCTTCGTTGAAAGCCTCAGCGTGATGATGCAGGTATACTATTACAAGATTGGTAAGCGGAGAGGTGTGAAGCAGCGTATCTTCAAGCGCACACCTATCCACGACAACTTCCGCACTCAGGACAGTCAGCTGGATCCTGACTGCAAGTACCTGTGGAAGAAGCCTCGCAACTGCTTCCATGAATCTAAGATTACCATCCGTTTCTGGATTGTAACCATCATTCTGGCAGCATTGACCATCATCACATTGAAGATAAGATAAAATACAGGCTCTTATAAGCCCGACAAGTATAGAAAATAAGACAATGAGCAAAATTGTAATTTTAGGAGCTGGCGAAAGTGGCGCAGGTGCAGCCGTGCTGGCAAAGAAAGAGGGATTCGAGGTCTTTGTTTCAGACATGTCAAAGATCAAGGATAACTACAAGAAGTTGATGGATGACCACAACATTGAATGGGAAGAAGGTCACCATACTGAAGAAAAGATTTTAGATGCTGACGAAGTCATCAAGAGCCCTGGTATTCCGAAGGAAGCACCTATGATTCAGAAACTGATGGCTAAGGGTACACCTATCATCAGCGAAATAGAATTTGCGGGCAGATATACTGATGCCAAGATGATCTGTATTACGGGAAGTAACGGTAAGACCACCACTACATCGCTGATTTACCACATCATCAAGTCGGCTGGCTATGATGTAGGTCTGGCTGGAAATATCGGAAAGAGCCTTGCCCTCCAGGTAGCAGAAACTCCTCACAAGTATTATGTCATCGAGTTGAGCAGTTTCCAGCTCGATAATATGTATGAGTTCCGTGCCAATGTGGCCATCCTACTCAATATCACTCCAGACCATCTGGACCGCTATGAGTTTAAGATGCAGAACTATACCGATGCCAAAATGCGCATCACACAGAACCAGACAGAGGAAGACAGCTTCATCTTCTGGAACGATGACCCTATCGTTACAAAGGAGTTGGCTAAGTACAACCTCAAGTCACACCTCTGCCCATTCTCTGAGTTCAAGGAGGAGGGTTGCGTTGGCTTTATCGAGGACGGCAAATACAAGCTCAACTTCCCTTCAGCCTTCGAAATGCCACAGTCAGACATGAGTCTTCGCGGCAAGCACAACATCTATAATAGTCTGGCTGCAGGCCTGGCATGCAACATCGTAGGCATCGACCACGAGACCCTGCACAAAGGCTTGAGCGACTTCCCAGGCGTAGAGCACCGTCTGGAGAAAGTAGGCAAGTTCCAGGGCGTTTACTATGTGAACGATTCAAAGGCAACCAACGTAGATGCCTGCTGGTATGCGCTGGAGAGCATGACTACCCCTACCATCCTCATCATCGGCGGTAAGGACAAGGGAAATGACTATAACCAGATCAAAGACCTGGTAAAGGAAAAATGTGCAGGTATCGTATATCTCGGAGCCGACAACCAGAAGTTGCACGACAACTTTGACGCACTCGGCATCCCAGTACGCGACACCCACAGCATGAAGGATTGCGTGGCAGCCTGCCAGGAATTGGCAAAGCCGGGCGATACCGTACTCCTCAGCCCATGCTGCGCAAGTTTCGACCTCTTCAAGAACATGGAAGATAGAGGCGAACAGTTTAAGGCGCTGGCAAGAGCTATCGGAGAATAACAGTTTTCAACAAATAGAACAGATAGAACTATAAAGAAATGAATAACAAGAGCATAGGTAATATTTTCAAGGGAGACAAGGTGATCTGGATGGTCTTCTTCTTTCTCTGTATGATAAGCATCGTGGAGGTATATTCTGCCTCCAGTTCCTTGTCGTACAAAACAGGAAACTACATGGCACCTGTCATCCGCCACATCATGCTCTTGGGAGGCGGTCTGTTCACCATGATTTGCATGCTCAAGGTGAAATGCAAGTACTTCAAGATTGTTACCCCCATCGTGATGGGAATATCATTACTGTTGCTCGTCCTGGTCCTGGCTACCGGCCAATCTACCAACGGAGCATCCCGATGGTTCTCCCTGATGGGCATACAGTTCCAGCCTTCTGAAATAGCGAAGGGAGCGGTAGTACTGGCTGTAGCTCAGATCCTTAGCGCCATGCAAACATCTCAGGGTGCCAACAGGAAGGCTTTCAAGTTCATACTTGTAGCAACCACTCCATTTGTAGGTCTCATCGGACTGGAAAACTTATCCACAGCCATGCTTCTCAGTATCACGATTCTTGCCATGATGCTCATCGGAAGAGTGCCGATGAACCAGATTGGCAAGTTGGTGGGACTGGGCATGATTGTCATCGTCACAGCCTTTGCGGGTATCATGATAGTAGGACAGGACAAGGGCGAAGAAGGCAATAAACCGGAAAATACGCTGACCGAGAAGGTTGAACAGGAACAGGACAAGCCAAACATGGCAGAAAAGATGTTCCATAGAGCCGACACCTGGAAAGCCCGTATTGACAAGTTTATGAACTCCAAACCTGTAGCCCCACAGGATGTCGATCTCGACAAGGATGCCCAAGTGGCACATGCCAACATCGCCATCGCCTCTTCCAACATTGTAGGCAAAGGCCCGGGAAACTCGGTAGAAAGAGACTTCCTCTCACAGGCATTCTCAGACTTCATCTATGCCATCATCATCGAAGAAATGGGTATCTGGGGAGCCGGACTGGTTGCATTCCTCTATATCATCCTCCTGTTCAGAGCTGGCAGAATAGCCAACCGGTGTGAGAACAATTTCCCTGCCTTCCTCTGCATGGGACTCGCCATCATGCTGGTTACCCAGGCACTCTTCAACATGGCTGTGGCAGTAGGTTTGGCTCCTGTTACAGGACAGCCACTACCACTCATCAGTAGAGGTGGTACATCTACCATCATCAACTGTCTGTACCTGGGCATCATCCTGAGCATCAGCAGAACAGCCAAGAAGAAAGAGATACCGCAAAATGAGCTTGATGACAGCAAAATGGTGGCTGCCTGAAAAGAGTTTTATAAATTAAGGTAAAAAATGGCAGTAAAATGCCGTTAAATCGATATTTTTTTATACCTTTGCGTTATAAACATGAACGGATATGAATAATGAATTAAGAATTATCATAAGCGGAGGCGGCACAGGTGGTCACATCTTCCCTGCCGTATCCATTGCGAACGCTATCAAGGCGAAGCGCCCTGATGCTAAGATTTTGTTTGTAGGTGCACTCGGCAGAATGGAAATGCAGCGTGTACCTGCTGCGGGTTATGAAATCAAGGGCTTGCCTATCTGCGGCTTCGACAGAAAGCATCTGCTCAAGAACATCGCCGTACTCTTCAAAATATGGAAGAGCCAGCACATGGCAAAGAGCATCATCAAAAACTTCAAGCCTATGGCGGCTGTGGGCGTAGGTGGCTATGCTAGCGGTCCGACTCTCAATGTTTGTGCCAGCAAAGGAATACCTTGCCTCATCCAGGAGCAGAATTCATACGCTGGCGTAACCAATAAGCTTTTAGCCAAGAAGGCTGAAAAAATCTGTGTGGCTTACGAAGGTATGGAGCGTTTCTTCCCTGCAGACAAGATTATCATGACCGGTAATCCTGTTCGCCAAAACGTATTGGAAACTACCATCACCAAGGAAGAAGCACGCAAGCAGTTCGGTCTCGACCCTGAAAAGAAGACCATCCTGCTCGTAGGTGGCAGCCTTGGCGCAAGAACCATCAACGAGAGTGTGCTCCAGCACCTCGACCTGGTAAAGGAAAGCGGCGTACAGTTTATCTGGCAGACAGGTAAATACTATAATGCTGCCATCATGGAGCAGCTGAAAGGTCAGGAGTTGCCAATGCTCAAGGTTACTGATTTCATCAGCGACATGGGAGCAGCTTACAAGGCAGCCGACCTGGTTATCAGCCGCGCAGGTGCCAGCAGTATCAGCGAGTTCTGCCTCATCGGAAAACCGGTTATCCTGGTTCCAAGTCCTAACGTGGCAGAAGACCACCAGACCAAGAACGCCATGGCGTTGGTCAACAAAGATGCTGCCATCTACGTAAAGGATGCCGACGCACCAGAGGTGTTGCTCAAGAAAGCAGTTGACACGGTAAAGGACGAAGCAAAGCTTGATTCGCTCTGTGAGAATATTAAGAAATTAGGATTAAAGAACTCTGCCGACGTCATCGCCGACGAAGTAATCAAATTAGCAACAAAGTAATGGAAATTAAAGATATTAAAGCAGTTTATTTTGTAGGAGCGGGTGGCATCGGAATGAGCGCCATCGCCAGATACTTCCTCAGCAAGAAGTTGGTAGTTGCCGGATATGACAAAACTCCATCTAACCTCACGCACGAACTGGAGAAAGAAGGTATGCTTATCCACTATGAGGAGAATGTAGACCTCATACCAGAAGCCTGCAAGGACGCCAAGACAACATTGGTAGTCTACACACCGGCAATTCCTGCCGAACACAAGGAACTGGTTTTCTTCCATGAGAATGGCTTCACCATCGAGAAGCGTGCTCAGGTTCTGGGTACATTAACCCGTACACATAAAGGACTATGCGTAGCGGGTACCCACGGAAAGACTTCAACCTCTACCATGTGTGCTCACATCATGCACCAGAGCCATATAGACTGTAATGCCTTCCTGGGAGGTATCTCAAAGAACTATGGCACCAACTATATACTCTCCGACAAGAGCGACTATGTTGTCATTGAGGCAGATGAGTTTGACCGCAGTTTCCACTGGTTGCGCCCATGGATGAGCGTCATCACGGCTACAGACCCAGACCATCTCGACATCTACGGAACTAAAGAGGCTTATCTGGAGAGTTTCCGTCACTATACAGAACTGATCCAGCCGGGCGGTGCACTCATCATCCACAAAGGTCTGGAGATGAAACAGCACGTACAGGACGGCGTCAAGATATACGAATACAGCCAGGACGAGGGCGACTTCCATGCTGAGAACATCAAGATAGAGAATGGAGGAATCACCTTCGATTTCATCTCTCCTATCGAGAACGTAACGGGCGTAGAACTCGGACAGCCTGTGCCTATCAACATCACAAACGGTGTGGCAGCAATGGCAATGGCACAGTTGAATGGCTGTACAGCCGATGAACTCCGTAACGGCATGAAGACCTACGGAGGAGTTGACCGCCGTTTCGACTTTAAGATCAAGAACGACAAACTGGTATTCCTATCTGATTATGCTCATCATCCAAAGGAGATTTATCAGAGTGCAAAGAGTATCAGAGAGTTGTACAAGGACCGTAAGATAACAGCCATCTTCCAGCCTCACTTGTATACTAGAACCCGCGACTTCTATCAAGATTTCGCCAATAGTTTGAGTCTTTTGGACGAGGTAATTCTCTGTGACATCTATCCAGCTCGCGAGCAGCCTATTCCAGGAGTAACCTCCAAGCTTATCTACGACAATCTGAAACCAGGTGTAGAAAAGAGCATGATTCACAAAGAAGACGTTCTTGACCTGGTAAAGAATCGAGACTTCGATGTTCTAGTTATCTTAGGAGCTGGCGATTTGGACAACTATGTTCCACAAATTACCAAAATACTTGAAGAAAAATAAATGCATATCAATTGGAAGAAAACCATCATCATCGCACTGGATTTAGTACTCGGTACTTATCTGGTATTCGCTTTCACCAGGTTTAACAAACCTGATGAAACGAAGTTGGTATGCACCAAGGTGAACATCAACATACAAGATGAGATGACCAATGGCTTTCTGAATGCGAAGGAAATCAAGAAACGACTGGAAACAAGGAAACTCTATCCGCTGGGGGAACCGCTCAAAGAGGTGAACGCCCGCAAGATAGAAGAAACATTGAAGACCAGTCCTTTCGTCAAGACGGCAGAATGCTCAAAGACTCAGGATGGTCTTGTAGACATCTACCTCACCCAACGCATGCCAATCGTCAGGATCAAAAGCATCAGCAACGAGGACTATTACATTGATGACCACAATCAGATTATGCCCAACACGAACTATACGTGCGACATCATCATCGCAACGGGCTACATCAACAAGTGGTATGCTAAAAAATACATCTCATTGCTAAGCAAAGCGCTGATGACAAACGAGCTCTGGCGAAACCAGATAGAACAGATCAATGTTCTGCCTGACAGAGGAATAGAACTGGTACCACGAGTAGGCAACCACATTATATATATAGGTAACCTGCCAGAGACCAACCTCATCGACAAACGGGAGCAAGCCATCAACGATTTCGTCAACAAGAAGATGAATCGATTAGAGAAATTCTATAAGTATGGACTCTCACAAGCTGGTTGGAACAAGTATTCGTATATCAATATCGAATTCGACAACCAGATTATATGTAAAAAGCATAAAAATAGCTAATTAGAAAATAGAAACAGATTAAGATAACACATAAGAACTATGCCAAAGGAATTTATTGTAGCTATCGAACTTGGGTCATCTAAGATGACAGGTATAGCAGGTCAGAAGAATTTGGACGGCAGCATCACCGTACTTGCCACCGTAGAGGAAGATTCATCTTCTTGCATCAGAAAGGGTGTGATCTATAACATTGACAAAACCTGCCAATGTTTGACCAACATCATCAAGAAGTTGAAAAATATACTGAAACAAGATATCGTCCAGGTCTATGTAGGCGTGGGAGGTCGCTCTATACGCAGTATCAAGAACGTCATTGTCAAAGATCTCCCAGGTAACACCATCATCTCACAAGAGATGATCAATGAACTGATGGATATCAACCGCAACATGACCTATCCGGACCAGGAAATCCTGGATGCTGCAACTCAGGAATACAAGATAGACAACCAATACCAGATAGACCCTGTAGGAATACAGTGTAACCATCTGGAAGGCATCTTCCTGAATATACTTTGGCGCAAGAACTTCTATAACAATATCAATACCTGTTTTGAGAATGCCAACATTCCAATTGCAGAAATGTATCTCGCTCCTTTGGCTATGGCTGACAGCGTATTGACAGACTCTGAAAAGCGTGCCGGATGTATGCTTGTTGACTTGGGTGCCGACACGACAACCGTTTCTGTATATTATAAAGGTATACTCCGTCATCTCTCTGTCATCCCATTGGGCAGCGGCAACGTGACCAAAGACTTAACTTGTCTTCAGATTGAAGAGCCTGATGCAGAAAAGATGAAGCTCAAGTATGCCAAGGCTTATACCGATATCAACAATATCGACCCAACCCTGAACTACCCTATCGACAAGGATAGAGTGGTTGAAAGCAAGAAGTTCATCGAAATCGTAGAAGCACGCGTAGAGGAAATCGTAGAAAACGCATGGTTCCAGATTCCGGTGGAATTCTCTGATAAGCTGTTGGGTGGTATCATCCTTACAGGTGGCGGCAGCAATATGCCTGAAATCGATAAGGTTTTCAAGACACATACCCACATCGACAAGGTACGCATCGCCAAGTTTGTTTCTCAAACAGTCAACTCCAAGGATCCTAAGATTACCAACCACGATGGTACAATGAACACCGTATTGGGACTCTTGGCTAAGGGAGACATGAACTGTGCAGGTGACGAAATCGGTACAGATCTCTTCAGCAATACTGCAGAGAAGCCACTTGCAGCCGAACAGCACAAGGCTCCAAGAAATCCTAACGAGACAGCCGGCAAGGGCGTGGTTCTGACAGCAGCTGAAAAAGCGGCTGCAGACGAGGCAGCCCGCAAACAGAAAGAACTGGAAGAAGCTGAGGCTAGACTTCTGGCTGAAAAAGAAGCAGAAGAGGAAGAAAAGAAACGCAAGGAAAACAGTCTCATCCATAAAATGATGAGAGGTTTCAAGAAGTTTGTGAAAGATACTATTTCTGAGGAAGAATAAGATGCCCCTAAACAAGGCTATCAGAAAACAGATTTCACATCCAGTTAGATAATAGAATCAGATTGATAAACCCTATAAAGAATATACAACTATGCTAGATAATGGAAACACTCCTCATATCCTTGACTTTGGGGAGCCAGAAAAAGAAAATAGCATCATCAAGGTGATTGGTGTTGGTGGTGGCGGTGGAAATGCCGTCAACCACATGTACCGCGAAGGTATCCACGATGTAAGCTTCGTGCTCTGCAACACCGACAACCAGGCGCTTAACGACTCACCAGTACCTGTACACCTGCAGTTAGGTAAGGAAGGTCTGGGTGCAGGTAACAAACCTGCCAAGGCACGCCAGGCTGCCGAAGAGACCCTTGAGGATATCAAGAATATGCTCAACGATGGAACCAAGATGGCATTCATCACAGCAGGTATGGGTGGCGGTACCGGTACAGGTGCAGCTCCTGTCATCGCCAGAGTAAGTAAGGAGCTGGGCATTCTTACCGTTGGTATCGTAACCATTCCATTCCGTTTCGAGGGTCCTAAGAAGATTGACCAGGCATTGGATGGTGTAGAGGAAATGTCAAAGCATGTAGATGCCTTGCTGGTAATCAACAACGAGCGTCTTCGCCAGATTTATCCAGACCTTGCCGTTCTCGATGCCTTCGGCAAAGCAGACGACACATTGAGTGTAGCTGCCAAGAGTATCGCTGAAATCATTACCGTACATGGTCTTATCAACCTCGACTTCAATGACGTGAAGACCGTATTGAAGGATGGTGGTGTGGCTATCATGAGTACAGGTTACGGTGAGGGAGAAGGAAGAGTGAAGAAGGCGATAGAAGATGCCTTGAACTCACCACTCCTGAACGATAATGACGTATTCAACTCAAAGAAGATTCTGCTCAGCATCGCATTTGCAAGCGAGAAGAAGGATAATCCAGGCTTGACCATGGACGAGATGAATGATGTCAACGACTTTATGGAGAAATTCGGTGATGACTTCGAATTGAAATGGGGTCTCGCCATTGACCCTGAATTGGGAAGCCGCGTAAAGGTAACCGTTCTTGCCACCGGTTTCGGACTCGAGGATGTAGAGGGCATGAACCGCCATCTCAAGAAGCATACCGAGGAAGAATCCCGCCGTCTCGCCGAAGAAGAGGAAAAACGTGCTGAAAGAGAAGACCGCCGCAAGCGCTATTATGGCAGCGATGGCAATACAACCCAGTACAAGCGTCATCCGCACATTTTCCTGTTCCGCCAGGAAGATCTTGACAACGAGGATGTCATCCTACAGGTAGAGAACACGCCAACCTATAAGCGTACCCGACAGACTCTGGAAGAGATCCGCAATATTGCTTCTGGCAACACAGAGCCAAAAGAAGACAATAACGATGATGCTTCTTCTGTACAGGGCGTCATCAGTTTTGCCTAAACAGAAAATACAGGCTAAGTTTATTTCAGGTTTACGCCAAGTAAGCGAGGAAACCTGAAATGACTAAGCAAAAAGTTCCTGAAGGACAGAAAAACTCTTCATTTCCGGAAAATCCGGCAAATGAAGCTTATAATACTCCAATATCACCTCTACACACCTGTTCCGTTCGATACGGGACATTGTGTAGAGGTGCATTGTTTTATACTCTAAACGAAGCAAAGACACAAGCCGCATGGAATCTTCCTTATTTAAATAATGTACGTGCGAAGGAACATGAGCCACAAAGCATCCATCTACCAAATCAAAATAATCGCCAGACATACCGCTCTCTATATTGGGCATAAAGCCTAAATGAAAAGACAGCTGTATCATAAAGACAATATGGAAATTACCTATAGGACCTTTAGCCCGGTCTAACCATTCGATACTGTTCTGTACGAAAAGATAGAGCACGCCATTAGCCTGCTCATGACGGGTGGCATACGAAAGCAGTTCTGCCAAGAACATGGAAATGCCCAGTTTGTATGGAGAAAAAGGGATATCGACAAATGGAATCTGAATCGAGACATCTCTAAGACGCTGCAGATTTGACTTAGGGCGATAATCAAATTCGAGATTCAAGACCATGAGCGGCTGGAAAAGCTGCCGCTTCATCTTTCCCTTCGACGACTTAGGTACACGCACCATAAAAGAGAGCCTTCCCAACTTTTCGGTGAAGAAATCCACGATAAGTTGAGAGTCTCCATACTTGATGGTTTGCAACACGATAGCACTAGTTTTTATCTCCATTTTGCCTAATATTAGTGAAAAACAGGGCAAAAATACAAAAAAATGCGCATTTGGCGAAAATTTTCTGCAAAAAATTTGCTAGATTCAAATAAAAGTAGTAACTTTGCACCCGCAAATAAGCAATGGTCCCTTCGTCTATCGGTTAGGACGAGAGATTTTCATTCTCTAAAGAGCAGTTCGACTCTGCTAGGGACTACAAACATTATAAAGAATAAAAAAATATAAACATAGAGATGGCAAATCACAAATCATCAATCAAGAGAATCCGTCAGGACAAGAAGAAGGCTTTGCATAACAAGTACTATGCAAAGACTATGCGCAATGCCGTTCGCAAGTTGCGCAACATGTCTGACAAGGAAGAGGCTGCAAAGCTCTATCCTACAGTTCAGAAGCTTTTAGACAAGTTGGCTAAGATCAACGTTATCCACGACAACAAGGCTGCAAACTTGAAGTCTGGTCTTACAAAGCACATCGCTAAGTTGGCCTAACTTATAAGTCAAAGCAAAGAAATAAATAAGGCTGCAATCCTTTTATAGGGTCGCAGCCTTATTCTGTTTTTATCAACCCGACTCAGTATATCATAAAACCTTCACACTACAACCTGTTTGAGCCGCAATAAACCCTATCAAAAACGTACAAAACGAATATTAAATCGCTTTTTCAAGACTCTTTTGCCGTTAAAGCTCCCATTCTACGTTTTTTCTTCACTTTTTGGCGATTTTTCACAAACAAAAGTTCCTGTTTCTCAGCTTTTTTTAGTATCTTTGCACGGAAATAAGACAATACTAAAATGGCAGAAAATCAAAACAACGCAAATAATTACTCTGCGAGCAACATTCAGGTACTGGAAGGTCTGGAAGCTGTTCGCAAACGTCCGGCGATGTATATTGGTGACATCTCCGAGAAGGGTCTTCATCACTTGGTTAACGAGACAGTAGACAACTCTATTGACGAAGCAATGGCGGGCTACTGTACCGACATCGAAGTTACCATTAACGAAGACAACTCTATCACCGTAGAAGACAATGGTCGTGGTATCCCAGTGGATATGCACGAGAAACTACATAAATCAGCCCTCGAAGTCGTTATGACCGTGCTTCACGCAGGTGGTAAGTTCGACAAGGGTTCCTACAAGGTTTCTGGTGGTTTGCACGGTGTGGGTGTAAGTTGTGTGAATGCACTTTCTACCCACATGTTGTCACAGGTGTTCCGTGGCGGCAAAATCTACCAGCAGGAATATGAGAAGGGTAAGCCTCTCTATCCTGTCAAGGTGGTAGGCGAGACCAACAAGCGCGGTACACGCCAGCAGTTCTGGCCAGACCCAACCATCTTCACCCACACAGTCTATAAGTGGGACATCATCGCCAACCGTATGCGCGAGTTGGCATTCCTCAACGCAGGTATCAAGATTACCTTGAAAGATCTGCGCCCAGACGAGGAAGGCAAGACCAAGGAGCAGGTTTTCCATGCGAAGGATGGTTTGAAGGAATTCGTTCGCTACGTGGATCGCCATCGCACCCACCTCTTCGATGACGTCATCTACCTGAAGACAGAGAAGCAGGGTATTCCTATTGAGATTGCCGTGATGTACAACACAGACTATTCAGAGAATATCCACTCATACGTGAACAATATCAACACCATCGAGGGTGGTACCCACCTGACTGGTTTCCGTATGGCGTTGACCCGTACCCTGAAGGCTTACGCAGAAGCTGACCCAGCCATCTCTAAGCAGATTGAGAAGGCAAAGGTAGAGATTGCACCAGAAGACTTCCGCGAGGGTCTTACTGCCGTTATCTCTATCAAGGTGGCTGAACCTCAGTTTGAGGGACAGACCAAGACCAAACTCGGTAACAGCGAGGTTCAGGGTGCCGTTCAGCAGGCTGTAAACGAGGCTTTGTCTGATTATCTGGAAGAACATCCAGACGAGGCTAAGCGCATCTGCGAAAAGGTTGTCCTGGCTGCTACTGCCCGCATCGCTGCCCGCAAGGCACGTGAGAGCGTACAGCGCAAGAACTTCATGACAGGTGGTGGTCTTCCTGGTAAACTTGCCGATTGCTCCATGAAGGACCCTAAAGAATGCGAGATCTTCCTCGTCGAGGGTGATTCCGCCGGTGGTTCTGCCAAGCAGGGTCGCGACCGTTTCCGTCAGGCTATTCTCCCATTGCGTGGTAAGATTCTGAACGTAGAAAAGGTACAGTGGCACAAGGTATTCGAAGCAGAGTCTGTCATGAACATCATCCAGAGTATCGGAGTCCGCTTCGGTGTAGACGGTGAGGACAGCAAGGAGGCTAATACAGACAAGTTGCGTTACGACAAGATTATTATCATGACCGATGCCGACGTCGATGGTTCTCACATCGACACATTGATTATGACACTCTTCTATCGTTTCATGCCAAAGGTTATCGAAGAGGGCCATCTGTATATCGCTACCCCACCACTCTACAAGTGTACTTATCGCAGCAAGGTAAGCGAATATTGCTATACAGAACAGCAGCGCCAAGCATTCATCGACAAGTATGGAGATGGATTAGAAGACAAGAACATCCACACCCAGCGATACAAAGGTTTGGGTGAGATGAACCCAGAGCAGCTTTGGGAAACCACTATGGACCCATCTACACGCTTGCTCAAGCAGGTTACTATCGAGAACGCAGCCCAGGCTGATGAGATCTTCTCTATGTTGATGGGTGATGATGTGGAACCACGCCGCGAATTTATCGAGCAGAATGCCACATACGCAAACATCGACGCTTAAGACAATTCAACTAATTTACATAAGGGGCTGTGCCATTTACCTACAAATGACACAGCCTCTGCTTGTATAAAACCCAACAAACCAACTTATGAAACATTTACTTATCTCTTGCCTATTACTCTCTGCAGCAGGCACACTTCAGGCTGCCCCGAAGAGTAATATTCCACCGCTGAAGCTTTGGTACAATAAGCCGGCTACAGCCTTTGAAGAATCGCTACCTATCGGTAACGGCAAGTTAGGTGCATTGATTTATGGTGGAGCCAACAATGACTCTATCTATCTCAACGACATCACCTTGTGGACAGGAAAGCCTGTCAATCGCGAGGAAGGAGGGGATGCCTACAAATGGATACCTAAGATTCGCGAGGCTCTGTTCAAAGAAGATTACAAGGCAGCCGATTCTCTACAACTGCATGTACAAGGACACAATTCAGAATATTATCAGCCACTTGCCATCATCAATATCAAAGATGCAAATAAAGGACAATTCAGCAACTACAAGCGCGAATTGAGCCTTGACAACGCTATGGCTGCATTGAGTTATACAAGAGAGGGAATAAAATACCAGCGAGAATATTTCGCATCACATCCGGACAAGATGATTGCTATTCGCCTGACAGCTTCCCAGAAGAAAGCCATCAACTGCGATATCTCTCTCTCCTCTCTGATTCCTCATCAGGTAAAAGCTTCCAATAAGCAGCTCACCATCACGGGGCATGCTATGGGAAAGCCAGAGAACAGTACCCACTTCTGCTCCATCCTCAGCATCAAGAACCAGGACGGAACCATTACAGCCTCTGATTCTACTCTCCATCTGCAGGACGTAAGCGAAGCGGTTATCTATTTAGTGAATGAAACCAGCTACAACGGATTCGACAAGCATCCTGTAAAAGAAGGGGCTCCATATATTGAAAAGGTTAACGACAATGCCTGGCACTTGGTCAACTATACCTACCCAGAGTTAAAACAGCGTCATATAACCGATTATCAGAACATCTTCAACCGTGCCAAGTTTGCACTCAAGGGAGCTAAGTTTGACAACAAGCGAACCACCGACCAGCAACTCTTTGATTACACAGAGAAAGAAGAGCAAAACCCTTACCTGGAAATGCTCTACTTCCAATATGGAAGATATCTTCTGATCAGCTGTTCGAGAACTCCAGGCATTCCTGCCAATCTCCAGGGACTTTGGGCTCCGGCACGAAAATCTCCTTGGCGTGGAAACTACACCATCAACATCAACCTGGAAGAAAACTATTGGCCAGCAGAGGTAACCAACATGTCTGAGCTTGTAATGCCTGTAGACGGACTGGTGAAAGCCATGTCTGTAACAGGAAAATATACAGCAAAGCACTATTATGGAATAGGAAATGGCTGGTGCGGCGGACACAACACTGATGCATGGGCGATGACCAATCCTGTTGGAACCAAGAAAGAGAGTCCTAAGTGGAGCAACTGGAACATGGGAGGTGCCTGGCTTGTACAAACCTTATGGGATCACTACGATTACACCCGCGATAAGGAATATCTGCGCAAGACAGCCTATCCATTGATGAAAGGTGCTGCAGACTTCATGCTTGACTGGATGATAGAGAACCCAAAGAAGCCGGGCGAACTGATTACTGCCCCTTGCACTTCACCTGAGGCTGAATATATCACCGACAAGGGCTATCAAGGCTGCAGTTTCTATGGAGGTACCGCCGATCTTGCCATCTTGAGAGAATTGTTTAAAAACACACTCAAAGGTGCTCAGATTCTCGGTATAGATCAAGCATATCAGGCAAAGTTACAGGATGCAATCAATCGTCTGCACCCTTATCAGATAGGAAAGCGCGGCAATCTGCAGGAATGGTATTACGATTGGGAAGACCAGGATTGGCATCATCGCCATCAGTCACACCTTCTCGGTTTACACCCATTCAATCAGATTTCATTAGATAAGACTCCTGATTTAGCAGCAGCTGCTGCCAAGACTCTTGAGATAAAAGGAGACTTCTCTACCGGTTGGAGCACAGGATGGCGTATCAGTTTATGGGCTCGCCTGCACAGAGCAGACAAGTCATATTCTATGATTAGGAAATTGCTTAACTATGTACATCCAGGCAATTACAACAATCCGAAGAATCGCCCTTCAGGAGGAACTTATCCAAATCTCTTCGACGCTCACCCACCATTCCAGATTGACGGAAACTTCAGCGGTACATCGGGCTTTTGTGAAATGCTGATGCAATGCAATGGCGAGACCATGGAACTCCTTCCTGCGCTTCCTAAAGAATGGGCAGCAGGCGAAATTAAGGGTATCAAAGCACGAGGAAACTACGAGATTGATCTCGTATGGAACAATGGAAAAGTCAGCAAAGCTTCCATCACCAGCAAGAATGCCGGCAACCTGACCGTCAAGTATAATGGTAAGCAGAAAGCATTAAGTTTCAAAGCTGGCGAAACAAAACTCATAAAATAGACAAATAATCATCTATGAGATATTTTACAATTCTCATCTTTACAACTCTCTGGGTACTGAATTCCTATGCACAGGAATTCGGTACCCATTGGGTATCATACCCATTCCCCAACGATTCTTCTGAGATATTATACAGGAAAATCTATCATCTTGACCAAAAGCCTTTAAAGGCTGAGATAAGCATGGCAAGTGGAGGAAATACCCGTCTATACATCAACGAAAGAAATGTTACGCCAAGCATTTTCAACGAAGGAGCCAGAGACAGCATCCTTCTGATGCAATCTACAGATATCTCCAGATATCTGAAAAAGGGAGAGAATATCATCGCAGTCTGGTATGCACCAGGAAGAACAAGAAGCAAAAGCAAACAACTGTCATTGGAATTTTATGGCTGGTATACTGACTCTGTTCCTTTTTATCATAAAGCTGACGAAACATGGTGGTGCAAACCGCTGAAGGGGTGCAGTTACAACGAAAAAGAACACTTTGACAATAGAATATACTCTACTGAGTGGAAATCGGCAGAATACCAATCTGCAGGATGGGTTCATCCGACAGGTGCCTTCAATGATACGGTAAACTATATCTTTGTTGATCAGCTGCCATACCTCACCCAGAACAAGCTTCAAATGGTATTAGAACCATACCAGGAGGAATTCAATCATCAAGGATGCCGTATAGACTTTGGACGTCCGTTCCGTGGAACCATCCGGCTCACGATACGCAATGCCAGCAAAGGAACAACGCTTCATATTAACGGAAACCAATATGTATGCAGTGGCGAAATGGACGAACAAGCCTATTACCGTTTCCATGCTGAACAACAAAAAGATTTCATGATAACTTGGGATAAAGGCTTCAGAAGAAGTAATATCACAAATATAGAAGGATTAGAGATTTCGGAATAAGCTCAACAGCGTTTCGAAATCTCTTTTTTTTATAAAACAAAAAAGACTTCGGAACTTTTATCTTCCAAAGTCTCTAACAGAATTTAGTCTTCCAATTCCGCAAGAACTTGCTCTGCCACTTCGCAAAGCTCATCATACCATTCCTTGCCAAACTTCTCTACCAACGGACCCTCCAAGAACTTATAAACCGGAAGATTCAACTCCTCTCCTTTCTTGATGGCATCCTTGCAGATACGCCATTTGTTATAGTTGATGCCATACACTTCGTTTCCGAAATCCTTGGCACGAATCGGATACAAGGCACAGGAGATAGGCTTCTTGAACTTCGACTTGCCTTCGCGATAAGCACGCTCCAGGGCACAGAGGCAACAGTTTGGAATCGTATGTCCATCTCCCAAGTCTTTCAAATCCTGATAGCAGGTAAACACACAATCCTTACCATTCACGATACTCGTTACCAAATCGCCTTCAATATCCGTATAAGCCACGCCCTGCTTGTCGATGATAGCCTGAGCAGAAGCCGAGAGATCATCCCAAACCACATCGAGCGCATCCTCTATCTCCATGATTTCATCCAGGGTAACAGGAGCTCCCGCATCGCCTTCGATGCAGCACTCACCCTTGCAGGCATCAAGGTCGCAACAGAATTTTTCAGTGATGATATCAGGTGAAACCAATACGTTGCCCACCTGCAGAATACGCAGTTCGTCTTTCTTCATAATGTTTTTGAGATGAATAAATTTCTTTGAGTGTATAATAAAAATAATGATAGCTACCCATGAGTGGATAGCTATATATTAATAGGTGTACCTACCATTGGATAGGCGAAATACCATTCTGCTGCAGATACGCATTGCAGCGGGAGAAATGATGATTGCCAAACCATCCGCCACGGTTGGCAGATAATGGCGAAGGATGCACACTTTCCAATATCAGGTGCTTGCTCGTATCGATGAGCTTTGCCTTGCTTCGGGCATAACCGCCCCAAAGAATAAACACCAGGTGTTCCTTGTCCTTGCTGAGCGCCTGGATAGCGGCATCTGTGAATTGCTCCCAGCCCTTGCGCTGATGGCTCGCTGCCTGATGGGCGCGAACGGTAAGGGTGGCGTTGAGCAACAAGACTCCCTGTCTTGCCCAGCGGGTCAAATCGCCCGTGGCTGGCATCGGAGTGCCGAGATCCATCTGAATCTCCTTGAATATATTAATCAATGATGGTGGAAAAGTGATTCCATCCGGCACAGAGAAACTCAACCCCATTGCCTGCCCCGGCTCATGGTATGGATCCTGTCCGATAATCACTACCTTTACATCATCAAAAGGACAGAGATTGAAGGCATTGAAAATCAAGCGGCCAGGAGGATAACAGGGCGTACGCAGGTATTCCTCTTTCACGAAGTTCGTGAGGTCAACAAAATACTGCTTGCCGAACTCTTCTCCTATATGCTGTCTCCAACTTTCTTCTATCTTTACGTCCATATCATTTATTATATTTTTATTGGATGCAAAGTTACAACATATATAAAAAAGGACAAAATAAATTAATCATTTTTATAGATATCTTCCAATATAACGCCCATCATCACCTACATTTTTCATTTATTTTCTTAGAGTAAGTAATACCATCTATATACAAAGTAAATATTCCATTACGCACTTGAGGCTTACTGAAATTAATATTCTCCAAATACCTCCCTTGCATTTGCCTTCCTAATGAATGATACAATAAAGTTAAGCCATCTTGAGTATAAACGCCATATGCAACTTCCGCTTCTTTTAGCAATTCATAAGACAATATTAGGCAAGAGTTAGAAAGATTAGAAGATAGTTCGTAGTCTTTATTTTTCAATATAGAATCATCCGTAAATTCCTTTTCATTCTGTGCATTTAAAGACTCTTGCAACATTTTATGCTTTCTAATATTCTCATTTGAATCATCAGACAAACTTTCCAAAGAAGTAGGAGGACAATAGAATGCTACAGAATAAAGCAACTTATTTCTCTTCGAAGAAGTTATCGTCTCTTGTCTAAAGACTGGATACCTATATCCTGGTGCATACCATCTATAAACATCTTGTCTTAACAAAACTGAGTCTTGCAATAATGCTGCATCTATTGAATCATGTGACAAAACTGGAATACTATCAAGAATACCATACTGCTGCAATGTTTTTTCCTTATTCATGTAAGACGATGATACCATTCTTGAATTATGAACAAAGATGACATTTACTAAAGTATCTTTGTCCATAGTTATTAAGGTCCCCTCTCCTGACACATCATAATAATATTTTCCAAAAATTCTTACACAATTGCCACAAACATCATCACCAACTGCAGAGAAATAACCATTCAATGAATCCCCTAAAGATAAAGGAAAACATAAATCTACTTCTGGTTCTTGATATTTCATGCGTACATTTTTATTCTGAAAAGCAGTCATAAAAAGCGTGTCTGCTAATTGGTTATAAGAATATCTGGTATGTCCATCAAAAGTTGCGATATTACTTTTCACCAATGTATCCTTATTTGCCAAGTAAAGCAAAGAGCACTCATTCAACAGGTCGCAATTTGAAAAATCCCAAAGAAGCATTCGTCCAACAACATTTGAAACGGGTATACAATTGGTTCTCTGCAAATTCACCTTATCACCTATTCGATATTCATTTTGAGCCGTAACCAAGTTAGTAACAGCCAATAAAAACAATAAAATTATATCTCTCATAATGCTATATTATTTATTTAAAATGTGTATACATTACAATCATACCTGTCGGACGATAGAGTTCTAAGAAAGCCGTACCACCACATTTTGCAACTTCTGCTGCGCATTGTGGTGTTGAGATAATTCCTTCCTCATATTTCAACACACTATTATCTGAACTAAACAATGTATCATTGTATGTCTTAAACCACAACTTTTCCTGCACTTTACCTTTATATACAAAATCAACTCGTTGAGAAGGAGTCAATTGCTTACCATTATATTCACTAAAGATATTGCCCCCAAAAACTCCTAAAAGAAAACATAATATAAAACTAAATATTTTATTCATAATTTACTTATTATTAATAAATTCCTAAAACTTGCCCATCAGCCGCTTGAATATAAATCACCTAAGGTTTCTCATATTCCCCAGAGTTCCCAGAAACTTTCCATATTCTATCGTTAACCAAATACACAGAATATGGGCTTTGCTTATAAACATACGCATCCCCAAACTTAGACTTTAAAATAGAGACACCTATTTTAGCAGCTGTTTCAGGCTTTACAATTAAGCCTACATTTGATTTTTGCTTTAATCTTACTAAAGAAAGTTTTGAAGAATAAGAAGAAAAATAATCGGCATCAACATTTTCTATGCTATAATCTTCAAATCCTTCATACTGATAAAAAGACGCTGAGCTCTCTTTTCCTTGAGAGTTTTCATAATCCCTGGCATGTAAAACTATCATTACCGTTATTAATCCTAAAAACACACTATACAACATTACTATAAAATTTTGCTTTTTCATTTCTTACGAGATAAAAATTGACTATTTTACATCATCCCATAAAGGGACATAAACCAAATAGAAAGCATTTGGGTCTTTAAATGGATAATACTTTCCATATATATCATCTAAGACATAAGTCACATCCACAAAAAACTGTCCTCTAACCAAAAATCTAATAAAGTATTTTGGCCGTTTTAAAAAATCAACTTCAACCAACCACTTTGTTTTTTTCCCATTCTTTTTATCACTAGGAAGATGATACTCATATTCTTTATAATCATACCAATTCCCTTTTTCCATTAACTCATAATCATACAATTTATTCATAAAATCAACCCCCATAACTTCCAAATGAAGATTATCACGTACCAAAAAGAAATGATATTTTATATCCCAAAAGAATTGAAGATGTCCATTATCTATTATCGTATCAACGACACAATAATTAATCTCACAACTTGCCTTCATAGGCATTGAAATTAATAGTACTAAATATAAAGAAAGAATTTTTTTCATAGTGCTTACTTTGTTACAATATAATGTCCCACTCCTAAAGCCTTATCAATAGGTGTGGTCTTTGAATTTTTAATAATTTCTTCAATTTGCTTTTCACTTATTGACATAGATCTAAACAAATCATTAGAGGATGGAGTCATTAATCCCTTTGAAGAATGTTCCAAGCCTAAAGAATGCCCTATCTCATGAGCAGTGGTATTTAAGTCAATTGCCTCATCAGATATTGTAATTTGATTTCTAAAAGTATGCCCTTGCACTATTGCATCTAGCCCATCCAAAGTAGTCTTAGCATCAGAGATTGTTTTCACACTCAATAAATTTGCCTGACCACTTTTATCCTTGTAAAGTCTATAGCGCAATGCTTGCATATCTGTAACATGTTCCTTATTAGTTTCTTTCGCTACATCAGCAGGGTCTACAACCACTACGTTTATCATAAAACTAACAGACATATCATTATTTTGAGAAACTTTTAAATTATTCCAAAAATTAGCACCTCTTGATACCACTTCATAGTCCTTTTGAACACAATATATTGTTTGCGAAATACTGATTGTCTTATCTGTAGTATTTACATAAACATTATAGTCTCGACCATCTAAATCAAATGCATTAATTGGGTTATTTGCACAATAAACATAAGGACTGAGCCAAGGATTTTTTTCCGCCATCGGATCTATCATCAAGAATCTACACAAAGTTGGGTCATACCAACGAGCCAAGAAATCATATACATCAAAACTACGATTCAATTCCTTATTGCCATAACGCCAACGTTGCATCTCATTATTAGAATTTTCACTATACAAAGCACCAAATGGATAATAACTATTCACTTGACTTACCTTTAAATTACTCGCATTATATACATAACGATTGTTACCCAAATGGTCGCACACATAAAAATTATACTGATGAGTTGTCATCGGATATGCAACATAGCCACCAGAAAAATTCAATCGTACCAACTCCAAAACACGATTACGTGGCGTGAACTCATAAACATAATCGCCCAAATAAACACGTTCCGTCATAACAGAATAACTTTCTAACTCTGTATCCGTAAAATGCTTATCCATTATTTGGGATGATGGAATTTGGATTGGGGTTTTCAATACAACAGAAGATACAGAAACCTTATTTCCATCCCCATCATAGGTATAATGCCAATTACCATTCTTACTATATATATCTTCTGGAAGATTTAGCACATTGTATTTTATGAGATAAATTCCCTTATTAGCATCTTTGATTACATTGCCATTTGCATCATAGGCATACTCAGGTCCAGACAGAGTTGTATCATCAGCTACTTGCATATCATAACCACTATCCTTATAGCCACTATTTGTCACTTTCACTAATTGGTTTCCTATATATTCCATAATAACATCATCACGTTTTCCACATTCCTCTGTATCTATATTGACACCATCTCGTTGAATCGAAAGAACATTACCCATGTCATCATAGGCATAGGAAGTATTGTGCAAACCCTCCACAACTTCCGTATCTTTTATTTCGGTTGAATAGGAACCAATCAAGCGATTTTCTTCATCATACGAGTAGTCATAAGAAGAATCACCTATGGAATAGGAAGAAATGTTCCCATTCCACTGTGGAACAGACTTTACCATATCACGTTTCTTATTATAATACATTCTCTGATTTACTAAGCCATTGGTTATGCCTGTAAGCCAATTTCTAATATTATAGGTATAACTCGTAGCCAAATCAGCAATATCACCTCGTTCACACAGAGACAAACGACCAAGAGCATCGTAAGTATTCTTGGCAAGCAGCACTCGTTTTCCTCCATTAAGAGTATGGTAAGTTTCCAACACCCTACCAGCATGGTCATAAGCATACTCATAAAGTTCTGTCATAGTCCTACCATAAGACATAGAAGGCGTTAGTTCAGTATATTTTTTATTCACAGTGCCACTATAATAATTAAGAGAATAAAAATCTAGCCTATAGCCATTTAGAATATTACTGCAGCGAGACTGGACTAACTTTCCTTTCTCATTGTAGTAATAAGCACTGACCCAAAAAAGATCAGGCGAATCCAACAAATAAGTACGGCAACCAGTAAGCAAACCAAAAGTAGTAAGCGATGACGAGGAATGATTAATATCCATGTCATAACCTGTCTTCTGCTCAAAACTCAGGTTTTCCCGCAAATTATCAGAAAGACTTCCAATAAAAGAATAGTCATCATAATAATTCACTTTTAACAACGTCATTTTTGACAAGGGGAAATTGACCTTGTAACCTGCGAGCTCACCTTGACCATCATATGTTGCGGTTATCGTTTTTCCTGCCAACATAGGATTTTCAGACATTGTTACAATTCCAGTTATAACTTGTCTACCATACTTATCAAAGATATTTACCGTCCATTGGTTTAAAAGCCTTTGGTTTCCATCTTGTTGAAAGACAAGACGGTCACTGTCATCATAAACCATAGTTACAGCCTCACATCCTGGATTACGGCGTAGTACACAACGATTTTTTGAATCATATTCATAATAAAAACTATAACGACGGAACAATTCGTTCGATTGTAAATCGTAAGTTTGTCCAAGAGAAAGAGATGCTGACAAAGCTGGTGGAACTATTAGCTTCAGATTTCCCTTTATATCGTAAACATAATAAGTCTTCAATTTACCATACGAAACACATACTGTACGACCCAGCAAATCTGTATAAGTTACCTTTGACAATTTACCATTTTCATCATAAGTAACTTCTTTTGTCAAAGAGCCACCAGCATAACTTGAAGTCGTTACAAAAGTTTTTTCAACAGATTTAGATAAGGCAAAACACATGACCTCATTTTCCATATTAGACAGATACTCCATACGAGTAAGAGCCTTGGATGAACGCCACTCTGAGCCTGCCCCATAAGTCTCGACACAACGCTCCAAAGGGGATTTTTCATAACTACTTGACACATAGGGTGCACTATCATTGTACTGTTTTACACAGCCATTTGGTATAGAAGGAAATTGCACAAAATTTGAAGAAGAAGCAAAAGGCAACCAATTTTTCACCTCTCTCCCCATCATATCATATTCCTTATAAGAAACCAAATTGGTATGTTGTGGAGTAATCCCAACGCTCACCTTTTCCACAGGACGTCCCATGCCATCAACATAGTTGAATTCCGTCAAGGAATCTGTAGAAGTCAGCATAGTAACTCCTTTGACGTAGCTTGCATTTTGGGCAAAACCAGAACATGAAAACAAGACAAATAACAAAGTAAATATTTTTCGTAACATATCAATATTTATTTGTATAACTATATGTATAATGCTGCAAACACTTTTTATTTTTGTCGTAAACGGCACTCAATCGACCCATCCCATCATATTCATAATAAGTTACATCTCCATTAGCACTAATTATTTCAACAATTCCATACAAAGGATTGTATATATAACCCATACCAGGAACTTTAGTCTTAATTATTTCTTTTCTGATCTCATCAGCATAATCCAAAGGATTACGAAGATTTTTATTATAGAGATTATCAGAATATAAATATGGATTGAGAGATTGTCCTCCTTCTTGAATAGTTATAGGATAACTATCTCCATATCCCCATACTATATATGTCGGCAAATGACCTTTTAAGGTATATTGTTGAAGCATACAAGAATAAGAATATAGATTGTAAGTTAGGACTGTATCTTGGATTCCATTTAGATATTCTTTCACCACATATTTTGGAACATAGTCTGTACTACCTCTCATGTGTCCAACTGTCCTATAATACCTCTCATATCTTGTTTGTTTCTTTTCCACAAAAGAATTATTGCAATAGGTAGACACAGACAAAGGCTGTAAGTTATGATAGTATCTACCCTGCGCTCCCTCTGGAGTATCCTCCGAGCAATTAGGATAGGTATAATCTTTACGTTCCGAAGCCATCCCGTTACTTCTTACCTCCCGGACTAGTAGCTTAGCATCAGCCTGATGTATATATGGATTTGTCAATTTCACAGATTCATCTTTATAAGTATAAAACTTTTTGCTTATCTGATAACACGGCTCACTATATAATGTATCAACAGACTCTACAAGCTTAATCTTTGGATACAACAATCTATAAACTCCACCCCATTTAAAATTATTTGCAGCGGATTTTCCAAAATACCAACCTATCTTAGAAGTATAAACTGCATACGACTCATCAACATCAGAATACTTGAAGCCCATAGACTTTACCAACTTACCTTGTTGAGTATAAAGGCGTTTACTCTTCAACCGCCCACAATCTAGCCCTTTTACTGTAAATTCATCAACAGGGGTTAATTGAGAAATATCTTGATAAGAGAAATCAAATTTAGTATCCCTACGACAAGAGGAAATGTTCTTAAATTGATAAACTGTCTTGCCTCCATCTACACTATCTATTTCCTCAACATAACTATACCCTAAATGCAGACCATTACTATTTGACAAAGGTATTATTGAAGATGTTCGAAATGCCATAATACTTGTATAAGAATTATCCTCTGTAATTACTTTCCACTGAGGCCAATAATACTTAGGTAGAGCAAATAACTCACCACTAGAAAGTTTTGTAACAGGATCTTTGTATTTATAGTCTGTCTTTTTTAACATTTTCTGATGAGAAATATCCTGCCAATTTATGATGCTTTTTAATCTTACACCACCACCTAACATATTAGAATGTATAGACACCATACTTTGCCTGTTATCTGCCAAATACTTAGAATAATCATTTGGTTCAAAACCAAACTGTGTTGTACCCCCAGTAGGATAAATAATTTCCTTAAGTATACCTAAAGTTGAATAGTAAGCATGAGGAGATTTCTGCTGGCTAAAAGAATCACATTCTTTCTTCAATTCGTCAACATTCGACACACCATGTCCTGGATATTTTTCTACTTCTTTATGATTATAATAGCCCCAATGGTCTGTCTCTGTAGTCAAATAGTCTGTTGGCAGCAAACCAATACCATTATACTTAAACTGGTAACAGCCATCATTGACAGTTCCAGCCTTAACTGTATGGGAAGACAACTGAAGTCTTGTCAAATGCATTCTATCATATTCATACACAAAATTATAATTTATATAATCCTCTTTGTTTTTAGGATAATATATTTTTACATTATCTAATTTACGCAATCTAGAATATGCCAATACATCCATATAGTTAGTATTTGTAGTGTCGACATAATGTTTGAATTGTGGAGATTGTAATTGTGCAAATGCCCCAACCTCATAAAAAGAAGAATAGGGCGTACCATAATTATTCACTTTACCTATAGCCCACTTAGAAACTCTTTTAGCTAAATCTTTATATAAATATTGTATCGCTACATCTTGCGAAACCGCTCCATACCGATTATATAGCTTGGCATAAAAATCATGAGCTGTCAAAGGATTATTCGAAGAATTAAACTCCGCAACAACCCCTGCACGATTAGTGATACTTCTCAAATAAATTGGTGAAGTAATAGTAAAGCCATACGGAAACTCATCATTGAAATGATAAGAATGGCTATTTAAATTTAAAGAAGGAAAATTACCAAATTTTGTATGCTCATTATAATAAGTGAGGGAAAAAGCATTATATGCTTGTATAACATAAGGTCCCCTATCATAAGATAAAGAAAACAAGACATTCCCATACTTATCTGAGACATTTGTCAAATACCAGCTAGAAGCATGCCAAGCATAAATATCCTCTACATTAGACATATCGAAAAAAGAATGCGTATATTCTATCGCATTTTTACTATAACCGAAATCGTATACATTCCCTGCATCATCACGTATGGTTATCCCTTTAATTGTCTTGGGTTCAATATCTTCTGTTCCCGATTTAGGATACATAAATGGAGTATGGGCAAAATATATAGAATTACTTTTATCTAATTCATTAATATCCAATATGACCTCTAGATTTTCATCACTTAGAACCTTCCATTGCCCATCTGTTCCCAAAAAGAATTTTCCAGAATGCCCCATAAAACTAAATGCAAAAATGTCCGGTCCGAAATCGCCGTATATCTCTGTTCCATCCTCTTTTTTATCTTCCATAAATTTCTTTAGCCGCCTATAGTTTTTGAAATAGCAACACTTATGTGCCAATACTGTATCGTTCATCGGCTTAGCTTGACGAGGATAAATAAATTCATCATAATGACCAACTACTTGACGAGTGATAACTCCACCTGCCAGTAAAGTCCAATTATGCCCCGTCCACGAAGGAAGGACATTCATCTGAACCCCAGAAGCGTCATAATCCAAGGATATTGGCATCGACATATCCAAAGACTTCATTTCATAAATTGGAATTGAAATCTTTGGTGTTCCTGTATACAAAGACATTGGCACATCACCAAACTTCAGTAAAGAGGCTGCTGTTGGGGAAGGTATATCACCTGGTATCTCTTGCGCCAACATAAGTAGATGAAACGAAAGAAATAACAAGATGAAGAAAATTCCATTTATCTTGTTTCTATAAACTGAATTCATTATATCATTTATTACAGTGGTTAAACAAAAGGAATTAAGCTAACTACTTTCGATAGTTCTAGCCTAACTCCTTTTCATATACTTTTATTATATTGATTAGTCAACAATCAAGTTCTCACCAGTCATATCTGCAGGCTTCTCCAAGCCCATGATATGGAGGATAGAAGGAGCGACGTCTGCCAAACGGCCATCCTTAACAGTAGCTGAGTTGTTGTCAGTTACGTAGATGAATGGAACTGGGTTCAAAGAGTGAG
>ERZ1026890.166-NODE-166-length-50395-cov-9.484585_pt1 | contig 50395 bp, 46 predicted proteins | sample MGYA00380175_ERZ1026890 | MGnify/ENA primary metagenome ERZ1026890 (study PRJEB33269, sample SAMEA4719811) | human gut metagenome | biome: human-associated habitat; feature: organic feature; material: feces | place: Cameroon | collected 2013-10 ...
GCGGAAGTGGTCTGGACGGGGTTGATGACCAGCACGTCCACGCCCTGCTGCAGGAAGGTGTTGATCTGCTCGGTCTGGGTGTTCTGGTCGTTCTTGCCATCGACGATGGTGACGGCGTAGCCCATATCCTTCAGGTACTCTTCCAGATCGGTGCGGTACAGGGTCATGAAGTTATCAGCAAACTGATAGATGCAGACGCCGATGTTGGCAGAGCCGTTGGTAGCAGCGGCAGAAGCAGCGGTGGAAGAAGCAACGCTGGAAGCAGCGGTGCTGGTGGAGGAAGAGCCGCCGCAAGCGGTCATAGCAGCGGTAGCGCCCACAACAGCGGAAGCCTTCAGGAAGTCGCGACGAGAAATCATTTTCATAATAGTAATCTCCTTCATTTGTGTGTCACAGCATATTCACAGACGCATTTGTCGCATGCATCCGTAATCCCTGACAGTATTATACCCTTGTATGGGGGTGTTCCGCAAGAGAATAAGTTCACAAGATTGGTGCAAATGTTTTGTTACGTTTCTACAAAAGCGGACCAAAGGTTACAAAATCTTTTCGCGAATTATCACAACTTTTCATGCCGATGCAACCAACATACAAATATGATGAAGGTATGTAAAAAAACATGCTTGAACATGACTGAATGTTGCATGACTGCTAAAAAACCGCGAAAAGGGGCGATACATTTTTTGAAAGATATTTTCAGGGATACTACACAGCGGAAAGAAAACGCCTTTTATACACTCTTACCGGAAGGGAAAAACAACACGGGTCGAGAAAAATGTTTACTCCCCGGGTGGGGCGGCACTGTACCTTTATAGTAACAGGGCGGTCAGGGCGCAGCGAACGTTTTTGGTGGCAGTGTCCGAAATACGAGCGGCCATTTTTTGCGCGCCGCGCCAGTCGGGATAACAAAACTGACGAAACTGCGTTGTGTTTTGAAAGCGTAAAATATACAATGAGGAAAACAACCGCACAAAAATACCCACTGGCCCTGCAAAAGTGCACACTGTCGGGCACGGCGGGCGGGTGATATCCTGTGTACAGAGCCCGGGACACCGGACGAAAGGAGGAAGGACATCATGGGGCAGACAAAGCCCGCCGCCGGGCTGAAGAGCCTGAACCGCGCCGCCGACACCCTGAGCACCCTGCTGGCGCAGGAGGTGAAGGAGCTGAACGAGCGGCAGAAGGCCGCCCGGCGGGAAAACACCCCCGACCCCGGGATGATGAAGGGGCTGAAGGAGGCTACCGCCGTGCTCAAGGATCTGGCGGGTGTGGTAAAGACCCTGAACGATCAGGGCACGGAACTGGAAGGGACAGAGTGCGGCGTGGTGCTGCTGCCGCCGGTGGAACAGGAGGAGAAGGAATGAACAGAACCGAGCGGGCAGTCATTGTGTGGAAGCCGCAGCCCCGGCAGCTGGAATTTATGCGCAGACCGGAGCCGGAGGCACTGTACGGCGGCGCGGCGGGCGGCGGCAAGAGCGATGCGCTGCTGATCGAGGCGCTACGGCAGGTGCATATCCCGCATTACCGGGCACTGATCCTGCGCAAGACCTACCCACAGCTTTCCGACCTTGTGGATAAGAGCCAGATGTACTACCGCCGGGCTTTCCCGGAGGCGCAGTACAACGCTACCTCCCATGTATGGGTCTTTCCCAGCGGAGCGAAGATCTGGTTCGGCTCCATGCAGTACACCAAGGACCGCACCAACTATCAGGGCAAAGCCTACGATTTTATCGGCTTTGACGAGCTGACCCACTTTGAGTGGGACGAGTACAGCTACATGATGAGCCGCAACCGCCCCACCGGGCCGGGCACCCGGGTGTATATGCGTGCCACCACCAACCCCGGCGGCATCGGCCACGGCTGGGTGAAGGCGCGGTTCATCACCCCCGCCCCGCCCGGTACCCCCATTGTGGAAACCGTCACGGTGCGTCTGCCGGACGGCACCGACCAGCAGATGGAGCGGGCGCGGGTATTCATCCCGTCCAGCGTGTTCGATAACCCTGCCCTGCTGGCCAACGACCCCGGGTATCTGGCAAGCCTTGCCAGCCTGCCGGAGGCGGAAAAGCAGGCGCTGCTCTACGGCAGCTGGGACAGCTTTTCCGGGCAGGTGTTCACCGAATGGCGCAACGACCCGGCACATTATCAGGATCAGCGCTGGACCCACGTCATTGCGCCCTTTGCCATCCCCAAGCACTGGCCCATCTGGCGCGGGTACGACTTCGGTTTTTCCAAGCCCTTTTCGGTGGGGTGGTATGCGGTGGACGAGGAGGGGCGGCTGTACCGCATCAAGGAGCTGTACGGCTGCACGGGCCGCCCCAACGAGGGTCTGCGCATCGACCCGGTGGAGCAGGCCAAGCGCATCCGGGAAGCCGAGCAGAACGACCCGCTGCTGCGGGGCAGGGTGATCCACGGAGTGGCAGACCCCGCCATCTTTGACGAGAGCCGGGGCGAGAGCATTGCGGCCATGATGGAGCGCAGCCCGCATTTTTTGCACTGGCAGCCCGGGGACCACACCCGGCTGGCCGGTAAGATGCAGTTTCACTACCGGCTGCGGTTTGCGCCGGACGGACGGCCGATGCTGCAGGTGTTCAGCAGCTGCAAGCACTTCATCCGCACCCTGCCGAACCTTGTGTACGACGAGAGCAATGTGGAGGATATCGACACCCGGCAGGAGGATCACATCTACGACGAGTGCCGCTATGTGCTGATGGAGCATCCCATCAGCCCGCCCGAGGCTTCTGCCGCGCCGCCAAGGCCGGACGACCCGCTGGAGCTGCACCGGCAGGCGCGGTTCTACCGCATCTGAAAAACAGGACAGAAAGGAAAGACTATGGAAGATACAAGAGCAGAGAGCCTGCCCATCGGCGCGGCAGAGGCGGCTGCTGCATTGCAGACGCTGCAGCGCTACAAGGCGGGCAAGGCGGCGCTGGACAAGCGCCTGATCGATAACGAACTGTGGTTCCGCATGGGACACTGGAAAAACTATCGCGACCCGCTGATGCCCGGCAAGGCGCAGCCTTCCAGCGGGTGGCTGTTCAACAGCATTGCCAACAAGCATGCCGATGCCATGGACAACTACCCCGAGCCCATGGTGCTGCCTCGGGCGGCAGACGACCAAGCCACAGCGCAGGCGCTTTCCAGCGTGCTGCCGGTGGTGCTGGAGCAGGCGGATTACGAGCAGGTGTACAGCGATGTCTGGTGGCGCAAGCTCAAACAGGGCACTGGCGTTACCGGCATCTTCTGGGACCCGGCGGCGCGCGGCGGGCTGGGCGACATTGCGGTGCGCAGCGTCAACCTGCTGATGCTCTACTGGGAGCCCGGCGTGCAGGATATTCAGGACTCGCCGGATCTGTTCCACCTCAGTTTAGAGGATACTGCCCGGCTGACCGCGCAGTATCCGCAGCTGGCGGGGCACGCCGCCGGGGTGGTGGACGTGCCCCGGTACATCCACGAGGATGGCCAGACCACCGCCAACAAGAGCGTGGTGGTGGACTGGTACTATAAGCGCCCGGACGAGAACGGCAAATTGCGTCTGCACTACTGCAAGCTTTGCAACGGCGTGGTGCTGTATGCCAGCCAGAACGACCCGGCGCTGGCGGCGCGCGGCTTGTACGACCACGGCAAGTACCCCTTTGTGTTCGACCCGTTGTTCGTGGAGGAGGATTCCCCTGCCGGGTTCGGCTACATCGACGTGATGAAGGACTGCCAGAATGCCATTGATAAGATGAACCACGCCATGGATGAGAACGTGCTGCTGGCCTCCCGCCAGCGGTATGTGCTCAGCGATACCGCCGGGGTAAACGAGGAGGAGCTTGCCGACCTGAGCCGGGACATCGTGCACGTTGTGGGCCGCCTGAACGAGGACAGCTTCCGTCCGCTGCAGACGGCTGGCTTGCAGGGCAACAGCCTGAGCTACCGCAACAGCCGCATCGAGGAGCTGAAGGAGATCAGCGGCAACCGCGACCTGACGCAGGGCGGCACCACCGGCGGCGTGACCGCTGCCAGCGCCATCGCCGCCCTGCAGGAGGCAGGCAGCAAGCTGAGCCGGGATATGCTCAAGAGCGCCTACCGCGCCTTTGCAAGGCAGTGCTACCTTATCATTGAGCTGATGCGGCAGTTCTACGACGAGCAGCGGGTGTTCCGTATCACTGGGCAGCGCGGCGAGAGCGAATTCGTGCCCTTCTCGGCGCAGGGGCTGCGCGCAAAGCCTGTGCCCGCCGTGGGCGGGGTGGAGCTGGGCAGCCGGGAGCCTGTCTTTGATATCGTGGTCAGCGCCGCCAAAAAGAGCACCTTCAGCCGCCTGTCCCAAAACGAGACCGCCAAGGAGTGCTACAAGCTGGGCTTCTTCGACCCTGCCAACGCGGATGCTGCCCTTGCGGCGCTGGAGATGATGGACTTTGAAGGGGTGGAAAAGGTGCGCGCCCGGGTGCGGCAGAACGGCACGCTGGCGCAGCAGCTGTTGCAGCTGCAGGGGCAGATGGCAAGATTGACCGCCGCTCTTGCGCAGCAGCCCGGCGGCACCCAAACGGCGCAGGACACCGCCGGTCTGACGGCACAGCTGCCGGTGGCGGCGGCTGCCCGCGCCATGAACTGGAACGGAAAGGAGGTGAAGTGAGATGATCAAGGTATGCTACAGCGAACTGGACGGCCCCAAGGGCCTGAGCCTGCGGCTGGAAGCCGCCGGTCACGCGGGCTACGCGCCCGCCGGGCAGGATATCGTATGTGCAGGCGCAAGTACCCTGATGCAGGCGCTGGTGTACCTGCTGGCAGGGGAGGAGAGTGCCCGCAGTGATGCCTGGGACGAGCCGGAGGGCCCGCGCCTTGCCGTGGCAGCACAGGCACCGGTAGCACCGTGGGTGCAGGGCGCATTTGAACTGGCCAAGGCAGGCTTTACCCTGCTGGCAGAGCGCTACCCGGACAATCTGCGCTTTGCGGATGTGAGCCGCAGCGGACAGCAGAGCATGATGGACTTGCAGCTGTTTGCGGAAGGTGAAGCCGCACCCGCGTTGAGCCCGGAGCAGACCCGGCAGGCAGTGGCTGCGGGTACCCTGAAGCCGGAAGCCCCAGCCGCGCAGCCGGAGGTACCTCAGCAGACCCCGACAGAGCCGGAGCCGCAGCCGGAAACACCCGCACAGCCGGAGCGCCCGATGCTGCCGCCTCTGCCGATGCCGGTGCAGAACACGGTGCGCAGCCTGCACGCCCGCTGGGCGGCAGAGGAAGCGGCCATGCGCCGCAGCCAGCCGGGCTTTGACCTGAAGGCAGAGCTGAAGAACCCGGAGATGCGCCGTCTGATGCAGCTGCCCGGCATGCGGGTGCAGGACGCCTACCGCCTTGCCCACTACGAGGATGCCCTGCGCACCACGGCACAGACCGTGGAGCAGGGGGTAGTGGAGCGGGTGCAGCAGCGCGCTGCGCGTCCGCTGGAAAACGGCCTGCGCCCCGGCGCTGCCGCCTCGGTACGGCCGGACGTAGCCGCCATGACCCGCGCCCAGCGGGAAGCTTTGGAGCGCCGTGTGCTGCACGGTGCACAGATCGAACTTTAACCTGACAGGAGAAAGGAAAAAAGCATGATGAATTTTAACATCCAGCTGTTTGCGGACGCGCAGACCAACACCACCGGCACCATGTCGGTGGAGATGAAGACCTTTTACGAGAAGCGCCTGATCGATCAGGCAGAGCCGCGCCTTGTGCACGACCAGTTTGCGGATTACTACCCTGTGCCCCAGAACGGCGGCAAGACCATCGAGTTCCGCAAGTACGACAGCCTGCCCAAGGCCACCACCCCGCTGACCGAGGGTGTGACCCCCAACGGCCAGACCCTGAACGTGACCACCATCACCAGCGACCTGCACCAGTACGGCGGCTGGACCCCGCTGACCGATGTGCTGCAGATGACTGCCATCGACAACAATGTGGTGCAGGCCACCCGCGTGCTGGCAAGTCAGGCCGGCCGCACCATGGACAGCATCACCCGCGATGTGCTGGCGGGCGGCACCAACGTCATCTACGCCCCGAAGCTGGGCGCAGACGGCACCGAGACCGCCGTTACCAGCCGCAAGGCGCTGGACAAGAGCTGCACCCTGACCCCGAAGCTGTTCTTTCAGGCAGCGGCGCAGCTGGGCGCAATGAACGCTGACCCCATCGGCGACAGCTACGTTGCCATCATCCACCCCTATGCAGCCTACGACCTCAAGACCTGCAAGGAGTTTATGGAGGTGCACAAGTACGCCGACCCCGACACCATGTTCCGCGGCGAGATCGGCAAGCTGGGCAACATCCGATTTATCGAGACCAGCGAGGCCAAAATCTGGAAGGATGATACCTGCCCGGCGGGTCTTGCAGTGTTCGGTACGCTGGTGCTGGGCGCCCACGCCTACGGCGTGACCGAGCTGGAGGGCGGCGGTCTGGAACACATCGTCAAGCAGCTGGGCTACGGCGACGACCCGCTGAACCAGCGCGCCTCTGTGGGCTGGAAGGGTATGCGCGCCGCCGAGCGTCTGGTGGAGCAGTACATGGTGCGCATCGAGAGCGTGTCCAGCTACTCTGCCACCGCTGCCGCCAACTAAGGAGGTGCCCATGGCTGAAAAGAACGTGCGCATCCGGCTGTTCAAGGACAACAGCCGCTACAAGGGTGATCTGTTCGTCAGCGTCAACGGCGTGAACTATAAGATCCGCCGCGGCGTGGAAGTGGAGGTACCGCCCGCCGTGGCCGAGGTGCTGGAGCACAGCCAGCGTCAGGACGAGCTGACCGCTGCCCGCATTGCCGCTGCGGAGAACGCGGCGCAGTAAAATAAGCGCTGCCCGGCTGGGAGAAATGCCCCCGGCCGGGCTTTTTATAAAAAGGATGTGATGAGATGACCATAGGAGAGGCTTTGGAGCGTGCCGAGCAGCTGCGCCCAAACTGCCGCATTGAAACCGAGACCCGGCTGCAATGGCTGCGGGAGGCGGACGCCCTGCTGCGCACAAAGCTGTTTGACCGCACCGCCGCCGGGGCGTTTGACGCCGTGGGCGCAGACCGTCCGTGGGAGCAGCCGGTACAGGATGACCAGACGCTGCTGGCACCGCCGCCCTTTGATGCCCTGTACCCGCACCTGCTGTGTGCGCAGATGGATGCCGCCTTGGGCGAGACCGACCGCTACGCCGGGGAGCAGGCGCAGTACAATGCCCTGTACGCAGAGCTGGCGGTCTGGCTGCGGCAGAACTACCCGCCCCGCAGCCGGGCGCAGTGGCGCTGGTAAGGAGGTGAGGTGATGGTACTGGCAGACAGAATACGGCTTGCCAACACCCGGCAGCTGCTGCGGGCCTTTGGCGGCCTGAACGAGACCTACGGCTGCTCGGAAGCAGAGTACAGCGCCGGAGTGAACTTTTCCACCCGGGATTTCCCCGCACTGAGCACCCGCACCCCGCGCCGCAGACTGCGGGCACTGACCGGGCTGAACGGGATGTACCACCTGAACGGTCTGCTGACCGTCTGCGGACGGGATGTCGTTTATACCCCGGACGATGCCGCCGCCCCGGCGGTGACGAAGCAGGACACCGTGACCGATGGCCACAAGGCGCTGGTGGGCATCGGTACAAAGATCCTGATCTTCCCGGACAAGCTGGCCTTTGATACGGCAGACGGCAGTGTGACCGCACTGGGGGCGCTGTGGACGGCGGCGGGCAAAAGCGTGACCTTTGCCCCCTGTGATGCCGCAGGCAAGACCTATCAGGTGGAGGCCTTTGGCCGGGAGGAGCCCGCCGAACCGGCAGACGGACAGCTGTTTTTAAAGGTAGAGGATGCCGACCATCCGTGGCGGTACGACAGCACGCTGGAGATGTACAGCAAAAACTCCGGCAGCTGGACAGCCATCCCGCTGGAATACTGCCGTATCACGGCGGCAGGGCTGGGCAAGCTGTTCCGGCAGTGGGACACCGTGACCGTGCAGGGCGCAGCCGCCGAAGCGGCAGGGCAGAGCCCGGAGCTGAATGGAGACCAAATCGTGTATGACGTGGGCGAGGACTGGCTGCGGGTGCGCTGCACCCCACAGGGCGAGTATTTCTACGGCACACTGGTGCAGAACGCCGCCGCCGCCCAGTGGCAGAGCATGGACGGCAAACAGCACCGCAGCGTGGAAGCCGCCCAGACGGTATCCATGGAGCGCCGGGTGCCGGAACTGGATTTTGTGACCGAGTGCGACAACCGGGTGTGGGGCTGCAACAGCAAAGAAAACGTTATCTACGGCTGCAAGCTGGGCGACCCCACCAACTGGTTCAGCTACCGGGGCATCGCCGCGGACAGCTACGCCGTCACCGTGGGCAGCGATGGTGCCTTTACCGGGGCAGCTTCCTGCATGGGCTATGCATTGTTTTTTAAGGAGAACACCCTGCACAAGCTGTACGGCTCCAAGCCTTCGGATTTTCAACTTTCCAGCCTGCGCTGCCGGGGCGTAGCCAAAAACGCCGCCCGCAGCCTGTGCGTGCTGAACGAGACGCTGTATTATCTCTCGCCGGACGGCGTCATGGCGTGGGACGGCAGTCTGCCCACCAAGGTGTCCGGTGCGTTGGACGCCGCAAAGCTTTCCAACGTGCAAAGCGCTGTGGGTGGTGCGCTGGATGGCCGGTATTACCTGCACATCTCCCGGGAGGATGCCCGGCTGTTGGTCTACGATACCGAGAAGGGGCTGTGGAGCGAGGAGGACGTCTGCTCCTGCGATATGACCAGCACCGGCGGGCAGCTTTATCTGTGGGACGGACAGGCGCTGTGGGCAGCAGACCCCACCCGCGAGCCGGACTGGCAGAGCACCGACGGCGTGGAAACGGACATCCCCTTTGAGCTGGTTACCGGCGATGTGGGGCTGGACGGCACCGAGCAGCGGTACCTCTCCCAGCTGACTTTGCGGCTGGACGCCGAGTGCACCAGCACAGTAGAAGTGGCGGTGAGCTATGACGGCGGCGCGTGGGAGACAGTGGCCTCCCTTGCCGCCCAAGGCAGCCGCCGCAGCTATGACCTGCCCTTTGTACCCCGGCGGTGCGGGTCGCTGCGGCTGCGGCTGCGCGGCAAGGGGCAGATCACCCTGCGCGGACTTGTGCGCACCATCGCCCCGGCAAAGGGAAAAATATGGGAGGAGGATGCCTCATGGCAAGCATGAACGGCCTGAGCAAACTGGGCCTGCCCAAGTTCAGCGATCACATGGACCCGGAGGATGCCCGGGCACTGCGCAGCTATCTGTACCAGATGCAGGAGCAGCTGCAGTATGTACTGACCAATCTGGATACGGAAAATATGTCCGACACCCTGCGCAGCAAGCTGCAGGGATTATAAGAACGAAAGGAGAATTATATGGCATCCAAAAAGAAGGAGGAACTGCTGCAGCCGGAGATGCAAACGCAGGCACAGCCCGCCGCGCAGTCCACTTACAGCGCCGAGGGGCTGAACAGCCGCGCCGATGTGGAAAAGGCCATGGCAAACGTCAGCTACCGCCCCGGTCAGCAGGTGACCGATGCGGCCGACGCCTTGAAGCAGTGGCAGCAAAACCGCCCTGCAGACTACCAGAGCAGCTATCAGGATAAGATCAACAGCCTGCTGGGGCAGCTGCTGGAGCGGGAGAATTTTCAGTATAGCTACACCCGCGACCCGCTTTACCGCCAGTACGAGCAGCTGTATACCCAGAACGCCCACAACGCCAGCGCGGACGCGGCGGCGCAGGCCGCTGCCCTGACCGGCGGTTACGGCTCCAGCTATGCCACCAGTGCGGCGCAGCAGGCCTATCAGCAGCAGATCGGCGGGCTGGCCAGCGCCATCCCCACCCTGTACAATCTGGCGCTGGATACCTACCAGAGCGGCGGCGAAGAACTGGTGAACCGGCTGGACCAGCTGAACGGACAGGAGCAGAACGCCCAGACCCTGTACGACCGTCAGCTGCAGGACTATTACACCCAGCTGCAGCAGAAGGGCGAAGCGTACAACGACGCCTACGCCAAGGACTACGGCCAGTATCAGGAGCACCTGAACCGGCTGGACACCCTGCACGGCTACTACACCGCGCAGGAGCAGGCGGAAATCAGCCAGCGCCAGCAGACCTTCAATAACATCATGACGGTGCTGGGCGTCATCGGGGACGTGGTGCAGCTGGCCATTACCGGCACCACCGGTCTGGGCACGCTGGCGGGCAGCCTGATGAACACCGGGTACAACATCTACGCCGGCAACCGCGCCTACGAGGCCGAGCGCGCCGACACCCAGTGGAGCCAGCAGATGCAGGAGAAGCAGCGGCAGGACGCACTGACCCAGCAGCAGTACGACAACACCGCCAGCGAGCGCGCCTATCAGGATGCGCTGAAGCAGCAGGCCTTCAACAACAATGTGACCACCCAGAAGCTGAACATCGCGAAGGGCGAGTGGGCGCTGAAGCAGTCCAATGCCCAGCAGAAGGCTGCACAGGCTGCCGGTAAGGCGGCGGCTGCGGGCACAAAGTCCGGCAAGTCTGGCAGCGGAAAGACTACCGGCAGCAGGGGCTCGGCCTCCGGCGACAGCCGCAGCACTGTCAGCGCCGGGGTGCCCTACACGGCAGCGCTGCTGCGCAGTCAGGGCAAGAACGATGTAGCCATCACCTCTGCCCTGCGGCAGGAGGGCTACACCCCCGCCCAGATCGCAAAGATCATACAGGAGATGAATAAATAAGAGAAAAGGCACCCCGGCAAAGCAGCTGCTTTGCCGGGGTGCCGTACTTTTTGTAGTATCCTGCCAAAAAGAAAAAGTCCACTGTTCAAAACAGCGGACTTTTTGGTGGGGTGCCCAGTGGGACTCGAACCCACGGTCTCCAGATCCACAATCTGGCGCGTTAACCGACTACGCTATGGGCACCACATCAATGCGCCCGAAGGGACTCGAACCCCCGGCCCACTGCTTAGAAGGCAGTTGCTCTATCCACCTGAGCTACGGGCGCACGTTGTTATCCCAATGGGTTCCATTATGGCGGCAGTTCTGTGTCGGCACAGGCTGCGAGAGAAATAATACCATACCCATCGCATTCTGTCAAGGAAAATCTGAAAAAAGTTTCAAGTTTTTTGCGCTGTGGACAAAAACAGACGCTCCGGCGTGCACAAAACGGCCTTACAGCAGCCACATCCCGGCGGCGCCCAGCGCAAAGCCCAGTGCAAAGCCGCACACCACGTCCCGCACATGATGCACCCCGGTGAGCACCCGCAGGCAGCAGATGAGCAGGGCAACGCCTACCATCACGCAGCCCGCAGCGGGGTAGAAATACAGCCACACCGCCGCCAGCACGGCGGCGCTCAGCGCGTGGCGGGAGGGCATGGAGTGTCCACGGCTCTCCTTTGCTACCAGCGGGGTAAAGCCGGGCTGCTCGTAGGGGCGGGGGAAGTGCAGCCGACTGCGCAGCAGCGTGCCGCCCCAGAACACCAGCCCCGGTACAAAGACGGAGCGGGCGATGAGCACCATAAAGTCCAGCGCGGCCTGCTTCTGGGTGAGGAACAGCCGCGAGAGCCGGATGTTCAGCAGGCACAGCAGCACCGGATAGCACACAAAGGGCACCAGCGGCAGCCACCGGTCCAGAAAAACGACCAGACGCTTTACGGCCGGATGGTCGCTGAACCAGTGATAGATGGGCTTATACTGTTCTGCGGTCAAAGCAGCTCTCCTCCTGTCAGACCGGACATTAAAAGCAGGTGTCCAGATAGTTTTCCACATCAAAGGGTTCCGGGGTGGAATCCTTGCGCAGGTACAGCGGATGGTGCGGGTGTCCCTTTTTGCTGCGCTTGCCAAAGGTGACCCACGGGATCTCCCGCTCCCGCGTCAGAGCCACCATCTCCCGCATCAGACCGGGCAGGTAGTCCCGCTTTTCGATCAGGGTGCCCCATGCCGCCCACATGGTGGGCTCGGTCTGGGCCAGAACGGCCTGCAGCCAGCGCAGGTTTTCATCGCACAGGGCGCGGTCGGGGGTCTTGTCCATATCGTTGGGGTCGGTGGCGCGCTGGGGGTAGACGTTGAACATGATCCAGCTGTCAAAGCCGTTGGCAGCGGTCAGCCGCTCCACACTTTTTAAGGTGGGGTCCAGCGCACCGGGCTGGGCGGTACTGGGGTTGATGCCGATGCACACCAGCGGGTGCTTGCCCACCCGCCCCAGAACGTAACGGTAGCTTTGGTAGGTGTGGGGCTCGTAATACCAGATGCCGCCGGCGTATTCGCCCGCCTCGAGCACGGGCAGAGAAATGGTCTGCATGATCGTAAACTCCTGTCGGTTTTGAATATCATTCTTATCGTACCTGAAACTACCGGGAAAATCAACCGTTTTAGCCCTAAAATACTGCCTTATTTCTGTTTTTGTGGTATACTGGGGGTGTTCCGGTGCGGCAGGGGGACTGCGGCACCGCGCTTCGCTTACAGAAAAAAGGAGTTCTTATGCTGGAAGATTATAAAAGTGCACTGCGCGCAGGGCAGCGCGCCTATCGTGCCCGCATAGCCCGCGGCCAGTCGCCCTATCTGGCTGTTCTGGACGATGTGCTCAAGGGCGTGGATATCGTGGCGCAGGAGCCGCTGGGGCTGGTGGAGATCCCGTCGGACAGTCTTGTGGGCACCAAGACCAGCGGACGGCACACTGCCTTTTCGTATGACTTTATGCCCCTGCTGGAGCCGGACACCGAGTTTGCTGCCAAGTGGTCGAACCTGTGTGACGCGCACTTGGAAGAGGGCATCCATACTCCCATCATCGCCTTTGAGTACATGAACCGGTTCTATGTGCAGGAGGGCAACAAGCGGGTCTCGGTGCTCAAGTATTACGGCGCCGTCAAGATCCCGGGCACGGTCACCCGGCTCATCCCCGCCCGCACCGAGGATCTGGAAAATAAGATCTACTACGAGTTCCTGGATTTCTATAAGCTGTCCAAGGTGAACTATGTGCATTTCTCCAAGCTGGGCGGCTACAGCAAGCTGCAGACGCTGGTGTGCAAGGCCAGCGGCGAGGCATGGTCGGAGGATGACCGGCTGAACTTTGCCGCCTTCTACACCATGTTCCACCAGCAGTTCGAAGCCTTGGGCGGCAGATCTCTGGGGCTGACCACCGGTGATGCGCTGCTGGTGTACCTGTCGGTGTACCGCTACTCCGACACCTACGACGCCACCCCGGCGCAGGTACGGCAGAACTTGGAAAAGCTGTGGAACGAGGTGAAGGTGCTCACCGAGCCCCACGGCGTGGAGCTTTCGCTGGAACCGCCCAAGAGCCCCGCAGAGCCGCTGCTGTCCAAGCTGAATATCTTCAGCCCCAGCAAGCAGCCCAGCGAGCTGCGGGTGGTGTTCCTCCACGAGTACAACGCCAAGATCAGCGCATGGGTGCGTGCGCATGACGAGGGGCGCGATGCGCTGGCTAAGGTCTTCCCGGACAAGGTGTATATCAGCTGCTACGAGGATGTGAACCCGGAGGTGGACGCGGAGCAGATATTGGAGGAGGTAGCCCACAACAATGCGGACGTGGTGTTCGCTACCAGCGTGCGGATGTACAACGCCTGCCTGAAGGTGGCGGCGCAGCACCCCAAGACCCGCATCCTGAACTGCTCGCTGAACGCGCCGCACCCGCTGGTGCGCACTTACTACCCCCGCACCTATGAAGTGACCTATCTGCTGGGCATGCTGGCCGGTATCATGACCAAGACCGGGCACATCGGCTATGTGGCGGCAAACCCCGTGTACGGCGTGCCCGCTGCGATCAACGCCTTTGCGCAGGGGCTGAAGAGCGTGCGCCCGGCAGGCCGTATCTGGCTGCGCTGGGCCTGCCAGCCCGATACCGCCCATCCGCTGGATTTTGCTGACTGCCCGGAGATCGACATGGTCTACGCCCGGGACAGCCGGGAGCCTGCCGACACCAACCGGGACTACGGCCTGTGCCGCAAACTGCCGGACGGCAGCTTACAGCCGCTGGGTCTGCCGATCTGGCGGTGGGATACCTTTTATGTGCAGATCGTGCGCTCCATTTTTGACGGCAGCTGGGACAACGCAGCCACCACCCGCGCAGTGAACTACTGGTGGGGTCTGCGCAGCGGCGCAGAGGATCTGGAGTATCAGGAAGCGCTGCCCAGCGGTACGCGGCAGCTGCTGGATCTGCTGGAAACGCTGCAGGGCTCGGACAATGTGCACATCTTCCCGGAAAAGCTGTATGATAACGAGGACAACCTGCACTCCCCGGAGAATAGAGTTTACAGCCCCAAAGAGCTGATGGAGATGGATTGGCTGGATGCCTGTGTACACGGCAAGCTGCCCCATTACGATGAATTGGACGTCAAGACCCGTACCGTGCTGGCGATCAACGGGCTGGACAACGTAAAGGGTCTGGAAAAATGAGCCGGCCTGACCGGAAACAGAATGGAGCATACGAACGTGAAAATTCTTGCCATTTCAGATGTCCCGTCCAAGGCGCTGTGGGACTATGACACCCGTGCCCGGCTGGAAGGCATCGACCTGATCCTCTCCTGCGGGGATCTGCCCAAAAAGTATCTGGAATATCTCACAAACTTTACCGCTGCGCCCATCCTGTATGTGCACGGCAACCACGACGGCAGTTACCAGACTCAGGGGGAACCCGGCGGCTGCATCTGCGTGGACGATCAGGTGTACACATGGAAGGGTCTGCGCATCATGGGGCTGGGGGGCTGTCAGCGCTATAATAAAGAGGATACCTATCAGTACACCGAGAAGGCCATGCGCCGCCGTGTGCACAAGCTGGAGCATCAGGCGCACAAAAGGGGCGGCATCGACCTGCTGCTGACCCACGCCCCGGCCAAGGGACTGAACGACGGGGACGACTGTGCCCACAGGGGCTTTGAGTGCTTCAACGAGATTTTGGACGAGTACCAGCCTAAATGGTTCATCCACGGGCACGTACACCTGAATTACGATGCAAAGCTGCCCCGGGTATGCACCCGCGGCAACACCACCGTTATCAACGCCACCGAGCGTTATGTATTCGAGATCCCAGACCCGGACCCGGCCGAAGAGCGTAAGACTCTTTGGCGGATGCTGGGGTTCTGAGCCGCTGCCTATGCAAAAAAGACACCGCACAGCTGTGCGGTGTCTTTTTTTGTTGATGGAGCCTTATGCGGGAATGGCGGGCGCGGCAGCAGTGCGGTGCTGTCTGCGGCCCTGTAAAAGTTACAGTTCCAGCTTGCCGGAAAACTTATTGATGACGTAGTAGGCTGCGCCTTCCTCGGGCTTGACGTACACCTTGCAGGACTGTACGCCGACCTTGTGGGTGGTGCGGTAGTCTGCCTTGGCGCGGTCAATGATGTCGGTGATGTTGTACTGCTCACCGCCCATCTCTACATACAGCTCGGGTGCCAGCGGCGGGCGGCCGCGGCGGGCGGGAGCCTTGGTGGATTTGCGGGTCTTGCCCTCGGCAGCCGGAGCATCGGCTGCGGGAGTAGAAACTTTCTTTTCAGGCATGATGCATAACCTTCCTTCTGTATTTGATCTGGTGCAGCGGGGCTGCACCGGCGGGCTCCAGTGATCTATCGTAAGGCAGAAGCAGTGCAAAAAGCACAGACCCGGCTGCCCCATACGAACCGATACGAAACTATTTGCGTAAAGAAGTTAAACCTATAATTATATAATATGTTTTTGAAATTCATTTGTAAAGCCTTTTTTGCAAAAAACATTGTAAAATCGGTAAGAAACGGCGGAATAAATGGCCGGAGCAGCCTTCCGGTGCTTTTTCCCGGGCAGAGTACGACTTTTCGGCAAAACAAACGGCCATTCTCGGGAAAGCCGGGCGGCCCTACGGGCACAAATACGGCGGGCAAAAACGACCTTCTGCGGGGGCAGAATAAGGTGGAACGGAACTGTCGGTACGCGCAGGGAACGCAGCAGATAAAATGCAGAAGCTGCCGCACCGTATTTTTGTGCGGCAGCTTCTGCTTTTCGGTTTTGATATGTACCCCCAATACTGGGTGTCCAGTATTGGGGGTACATATCATTTTTGCTTATTTCTCAGTCTGTACTCAGAACAGCATTTCCGGCGCTTTCGATTTGTTTAGCGATCATGCTTTCCAGTTCCTGTGTGATCGTTGCACAGTTTGCAACACGGTAATTCCAGAAATAAGAAACACCTTCGCACTCTTCCACGGACAAATCGCTGTTGACCAAAAGCAAGCTTTCTGGTGTCACGTTCAGCTTTTCGCACAGAGAAGCATATTTTCCATAATCAATGCTTCGACTGGAGGATTTGGCTTCTACCCAGAAAAATTTCCCATTGATGGAGAAAACGACATCCAGCTCATGCGTGTTCCCTGCGGATGCCGTTTCTGAAAGAACCACATTGGAGCAAACCGAAACTTCTGCGCCCTGCTCCTCCCGATAGTGGTTCAGGATCTGCTGAACCTGATGCTCTACAAAAAGCTCCAGCCACTTTCCGCTCAAAAAATGCCGGACGGTTTCATTTTGCGCAAGTTCATAGACGATATTCTGAGGGTAAATCACAATGGCTGCAAAAAGTCCCATTTTGTCCCACGTCTGAGCAATCTCCGAAAGTGTGGCAAACGATTTTTTGGACGCACCCTTTGGGATACGGAACGAAAAAGAGCCGTCGTTCTGCATATGCGTTCGGATAAACTGCAAGAAATCCACCACCACCGGGTCGCAAAGAGCTTCACCTGTTTTCCATGCCATCCGCTGAACAGCAATCGGTGGGAGTTTTTCCGGTACGACCTGCTGAACGATTTTATACCCACAACGTTCCAGATGCTCCAATGCGGTCAAAGGCTTCTGGATTTTTGCTTTGACTTCGGGCTTTTCTGCGCCGGATGTATTCTCGGCCAGATAGTTGAACTTCCATCCATATTCCCAAGCAGGCGAACGGGTCAGTACTCCGACCGCATGAAATCCGCTGTCATGCTCCTCCATCGGAAATGTGAACTTGTTCTTATGAACATTGGTTTGGAGCGTTTTGTTTTTCAGTGCTTTCTGATAAGCGTCAAGAAAAAATTCCTTTCCCTTATACGCCAGCTCACTGGAATTATTTGCAGAAAGACCAGCATTTTTTGCCAAAGAGAGGAGCAGACAGGTCGCTTTGGGCAGTTCAAGGATCTGTTCCATCTGCGCACCGTCCGGAATATTTGCATTATCGGACTGCGACGATTCGTCTGCCGGAATCTCCTTTGCTGGTGCAGAAACCTCGGGCGTCTTTTTTGAAGCAATCTCGGATTTCCCGGACTTGGGCAAGGGCTTTGGCTCCGTGTAAACTTCCGCAATGAATGATTCATAGGAATCGATGCACGGAAGTTTTCCAGCCGCTGCAAGTCCTACATAGATTGCAGCCGCCCGCGAGGAATCGCCATAATACTTTTTAGAATCCGCTGCGGCAGCAATATCAGAAAAGGCATTATACCTGCTCAGCTGCGCAGCCTTTTCCGGGAACTGCTTCAACGCGCGGCAGTAGAGCCACTCAAAAAATGAATCCGGGTGCGGCTCTATCGGATACTCACTTCCTTCCAAAGAGTAGCGTAGCAGCTTTCCATTGGTTCGCAGTCGAGTGTCCTTATGGACTTTGGATGGCGCACAGGTCAGAAGGTCAGCGAATGGACCACCATGTTCAAATACCTTGGCAGCTTCAAAAACCGTGCTGATGGGCACATCCTGCGCAACAGAATCCAGACGCAGCAGAAGCCGCAGAGAAGAAACAGCCTCACCCTCCGGCTGAACGGATGCAGAGCTGACTTCCAGAATTGAAACATCCGGGTCTGTTGTATGGACGGCATCATGGACGGCACGGATATTCTGCCGCTTGCTACCTTTTATCCATGTGAATGTCACCGGCTGTTCTTTGCAATAGGGGTAGCCGGATATGGGAAAACAAATGGTTCGTGTAGCCATGAACACCTCCAGCTTTTTAGAACAAACAGGTTTGTGTAAATCAAGTATAGCACAATCCCGGATGTGCTGCATAGCACTATTTTCTGCTTCCGGGAATCTATCTGTGCAAAAAGTGCCGATACCACAGGCATCGGCACTCAGATTAAAAAAGCGTTTTGCAAAAATGCGCAGCCTGCATCCACCGGATGCAGAACACAAGGGGTTTGGGCACAGCCCAACAAGCATTTTGAATTTGGATTTTGAAAAATCCGATTCAAAAATCGCAAGTTGGTACCAAGTTGCACTGCTTGCGACGTAGATGTTTCCGTCAACTGCTGCGTCAGAAATTTTAAATCACTTCAGCTTTGCGAGGATATCGTCTGCGCTCACGCCGCTTGCCAGCAGTTTTTTCAGCACGTCCTCTGCTTCAGCTTTCTTTGCGGATTCCGCTGCTTTGGTTTCAGCCTTGACCTTTTTAGCTTCGATTCTGACGATTTCCTTGTCGATAGATTTCAGCTCTGCCTTCTTGGCTTTCAGGTCAGCTTTCAGCGCATCGATATTAGCGGTGATGGATGCGATTTCAGCGGCAGCGGCTTCCTTTGCGGACTGCTTTTCAGCAATCTGTGCAGCAAAGTCAACGGTTGCTTTTACGGTCTTGGTCTTGTTCTTGCTTCCTTTGGGACGGGGCATAGGGGACACCTCCAATGTTTTTTGATGGTTTCAGTATAACACGCGTTTTTTGTGTTCGCAAGAGGTGCATTTTGTAGAAATAAAAATATATCTATGAGTGAAGTAATAAATCGATTTTGGAATATGCACCGGCGTGGGTCGCTAACTAGTTGGGGGATATCCCCTGCTGGTCGTAGAGCTGTTCAAAGCATTTGGCAACGGCATCTTTTACAGTCGTGATGAAGTTTACCTCACTATGATGTTACAGAAATCCGTGCAGCTATGCATACGCATCTGCGTATGATACAAAAGTATTTTATGATACAGAGAATGTGTGACCGCGTAATGGCAAAGAATATATTTAATAAAAAAGTATCCTCCATAGTGATAATGGAGGAACGACATAGAAATCGCGCGCTATTACGTTGCATTTATTACATCCCTGCCCCTCATGGACACCTGATGGGAGAAAATCCGGTTCATCTCCCGGCGCTTTCGGGTCAGGTCAGAGTGCACATAGCGCTGCAAGGTGATGTTGGCGTTAGCGTGTCCTAACAATTCGCTGAGGGTCTTTACATCGCACCCCGCCTGCAGACAGGTCGTTGCAAAGGTATGGCGCAGCGCGTGCGGACGTACCTGCCGGACAGTTGCCTGTTTCAGATATGATTTGATGCTTTTTCGGTAGCAGCGGGGCTCGGTGGGCTTGGACTCGTTGCCGGACAGAAACCATGCAGCATTGCTGACACATCCGCGCAGCTTTTTCAGCATAATAAGCAGCTGCTTTGGGATTGGAATTTCCCGGCGGGAGGTGCGGGTTTTAGGCGTTTGGATGACCACCTTTGTATGCCCATTTTCACAGGAAATTCGGCAGACCGTCCGGTTGATTTTCAGCGTTCCGAGTTTCAGGTCGAAATCGCCCCACTGTAAACCGCAAATCTCTCCAATACGCAGCCCCAATTCCACCCCTAATAATAAGCCAATTTTGCGGGGCGTGGGGTTCTCCTGTACATACTGATAAAGCCGCTGCTGCTCCGTCGGGGAGAGAGGCGCAGAAATTTGGTCGATGGCTTTGGGCAACGCTACTTCCAACTCCATCGGGCGGATCAGGCGCAAGTGCGCGGCATATTTGCAGATGCGACGCAGCATCGAGAGGCATTCCCGGGCAGAGGAGTTCCCCAGCGGCTTGTGTGCGGCATCTATCGGCGCAATGATCTGCTGCATAGCCTGTTCCAGAAAGCTTTCCTCAAGGGATGCAACTGGCACTTTACTCAAAACCGGAAGAAGATATTTGTGCAGCGTGTACGAGTAATGTGCATAGGTGGATTCTTTTACGGCATTCCGCTGGGAGCGCAGCCATACCTCAGCCAATGCGTCAAAGGTCAGGTCGGTTCTCTTTAGATTGTAGAAGCCTGCCTCTGCTTTCTTTTGAATCAGCACACGTTTGACCTCAGCATAGACCATGCCATAGACGTAGCCCCACTGGATTTTTCCCTCCGGTGTACGCGCTTTGATGTAGCGGCCTTCCCACCGGCCATCCTTGCGTTTGTGAATGTTTTCTCCCCGTCGTGCCATTTCTGTTTCCTCCTGCGTCTTGGACACCCTTCTGACCACTTATTCTGTCCACCTTCGTTTTTTGCTGGATTTTTTATGCAGAACTGGGCAATGTGCAAAAAACTTTTAGCTTCTGCGAGTTTTTTTCTAAGGTCAGGCGGGATGCATTTGTAAGGATTTCTATTGATTCCCAGATATAACCATGATAAAATAAGAGAAGAATTCAAACAACGATGTCGAAAAATCGGTATCCTCCATTATCACTGTGGAGGATACCCCTTTATGCGGGAAGGGGTGAACAAGGTGGCATTGCGTCTGTTTGAGCACAACGAAAAAGCATATCATGCGGCAGTCCGGATGATGGAGCGATATGGCAAAGCCGCCATTGTTCATCCCACCGGCACCGGAAAGAGCTATATTGCGTTCAAGCTGATCGAGGACAACCCGGAGAAAGTCGTGATCTGGCTTTCTCCCAGTGAATATATCTTTAAGACCCAGCTGGAAAGCCTGAAAAGGAACGACCCGGATTTTCCGTTGGCAAACGTTCACTTTTATACCTACGCCAAACTGATGTGCTGTACGCAGGCGCAGCTGGACGAAATAGCGGCGCAAAAGCCCGCCTATATTATACTCGATGAATTCCACCGTGCCGGTGCTGAATGTTGGGGCGAAAGCACGGTGGCTTTATTAAAGTTATGCCCGGATGCAAAGCTTCTGGGGCTGACGGCAACAAACATCCGATATCTGGATAATAACCGCGATATGGCCGAAGAACTTTTCGATAGCCGTGTTGCGAGCAACATGACCCTTGGCGAAGCAGTCGTCAGGGGCATTTTGCCTGCCCCGAAATATGTGACCACGGTCTACCAGTGCCAGAAAACGCTTGCAAAGTATCAGGCACGGGTGGATAACCTGCGAGCACCGGGCATTCAGGATGTGAACCAGAAATATCTGGACGCCCTGCGCCGCGCTTTGGAACAAGCGGATGGTCTGGATAGGGTCTTTGCACATCATATCACGAATAAGGCTGGCAAGTACATTGTGTTCTGCGCCAACAAGGAGCACATGGACGAGATGGTGTCCCATGTGCCGGAGTGGTTTGCAGGGGTCAATCCAGATGTTGTGGTGTACGAAGCCTACTCGGATGATCCGAACACCGACAAAGCCTTTTCGGACTTCAAAACGGACACCAGCAACCGGCTGAAGCTGCTGTTCTGCATCGATATGCTCAACGAGGGTGTCCATGTGGAGGGGATTTCCGGCGTCATTCTGTTCCGACCTACCATCTCGCCCATCATCTACAAGCAGCAGATCGGACGCGCCCTGACCGCCGGGGACACCGCAGCCCCGCTGATTCTCGATGTGGTCAACAATTTTGAGGGACTGACCAGCATTTCCGGTCTGCAAAGTGAGATGCAGGAGGCGGTTCATCGGCTCTATGCCAACGGCGAGGGCGATAAGATCGTGACCGAGCGGTTTGAGGTCATCGAGCAGGTGCACGACTGCCGGGTACTGTTCGAGCAGCTGCAGGCAAGCCTTTCTTCCGGCTGGGAGCACTATTTCTCTGAGGCGAGCATCTACTACGCAGAACACGGCAACCTGAACGTCCCGAAACTGTATACCACGCCTGGCGGTCTGAGCCTTGGGGTGTGGCTGGTGACCCAGCGCCGTGTGCGCGAGGGACAGATCCAAGGCAACCTGACTGAGCAGCAGATCGCACGGCTGGACAGCATCGGGATGGTCTGGGGCAACCGGAAAGAAATCGCGTGGCAGCACGGATTTGAGGTCGCAAAGAAATACCACGACACCTACGGAAACCTGATGGTGCCCGGCAAATACACCGACCCGGACGGTTACCCCTTGGGGCAGTGGATCATCAAGACCCGGCAGCAGAAGCTGAACGGTCGCTTGAAAGAAGAACGCATCGCACAGCTGGATGAGATCGGTATGGTGTGGAACATTTTCGATGCCAAGTGGGAAAAGGCTTATGCGCTGGCTGCGGCTTACTATGAGGAAAACGGCAACCTGAATATCCCGCGTTCCTATGTGACAGCGGCTGGTGAACGGCTGGGACAATGGGTCGCAAGTCAGCAATGGGCGTACCCGAAAGGAAAACTGACGGGCGAACAGGTCGAGCGGCTCAACCGTATCGGGATGTATTGGGGCAACCGCAATGACCGCCAGTGGAACGAAGGATATCAGGAAGCCAAGCGCTACTTTGATGCCCACGGCGACCTGAACATCTCTGCCGATTATGTATCACCGAACGGATATAACCTCGGAAATTGGGTCAAACGGCAGCGGTACACCCGCCAGAATCCTGAAAAAAGCTGCGCTGTACTGACAGAGGAACGGATTGCAAAGCTTGATGAGATCGGGATGCGGTGGGAGAAAGCGGATTCGAGACCGCGCCGGTTGGAGTTGGCACAAGAATCTAAGAGGAAAAGTGAAAATCTGAATGTTTCGGCTAACCACAAAACTGGGGAAGAAATCGGTTTGTGTAGTTAATAGCTCGACCCCAAACAGTTGCTGTAATGTGGGTCGTAAAAAGAAAATCTAAAGGAGTTATTGGAGAGGATTATGTCAAAGTTTCAGCATGATGTGATGTTGAGGGTCGTGAAGATCCTGAATGTTCTGATGATCGAACTGCCGTTTGCGGCCTGCTGGTTCCTGTACTACTCGCACCAGACCTATGCAAATCTGGCATGGGAGGGTCATTTTGCGATTTTAGGTCTGTTTTTTATCCTGTACATTGTACTTGGTAAAATCTACGATGCGTTCTGGATGTCCATGCAGCGGGTCTCGGAGCTTGTGTATGGCCAGATCCTTGGCGCGATGGCAACCGATGGTATTTTGTACATCGTGATCTGCCTGATGTCCGCAAAGCTCTGCAACCTGTTGCCGGGTATTGCGGCAATTGCGGGGCAGTTGGTGATGGCCGCGATCTGGGCATCCTGCGCACATAAATGGTACTACAAGACCTTCCCGCCGCAGAAGACCGCGGTGGTCTACGATGTGCGACACGGTATGGAAAAGCTCATCAACGAGTATGGTCTGAGCCAGAAATACGATGTGCAGGTCACCTTGAGCGTGTCGGAGTGCTTGGCAGACCTGAGCATTCTGGACGGTATGGAGACTGTTTTTGTCAGTGGTGTTCACAGCCATGAACGAAACATTATCCTGAAGCACTGCGTAGGGAAGGGCATCAATATGTTCGTCATTCCCCGCGTTGGCGACGTTATTATGAGTGGCGCTTGGCCGATGCACATGTTCCATCTGCCGATGCTGCGTGTCGGTCGTTACATGGCAAGCCCGGAGTTCTTGTTCATCAAGCGCGCGATGGACATTGTAATCTCGCTGCTGGCACTGATCATCCTGAGCCCGCTGTTCCTGATCACAGCTATTGCGGTCAAATCCGATGGTGGTCCCGCCTTCTATAAGCAGGTGCGTCTGACCAAGGATGGCAAGCAGTTTGAGATTTTGAAGTTCCGCTCTATGCGTGTGGATGCGGAAAAGGATGGCGTGGCACGTCTTTCCACCGGCGACAAGGATGACCGTATTACAAAGGTCGGTCACATTATCCGCGCCTGCCGTCTGGACGAGCTGCCCCAGTTGCTGAACATCCTGAAGGGTGACCTGTCTGTTGTAGGTCCTCGCCCGGAGCGCCCGGAAATCGCTGCGCAGTACTGCGAGGAGATGCCGGAATTTGCGCTGCGGCTTCAGGCAAAGGCTGGTTTGACCGGTTATGCGCAGGTGTATGGCAAGTATAACACCACCCCCTACGATAAGCTGCAGATGGATTTGATGTATATTGCCCATCCCAGTCTGATCGAGGATTTGAAAATCATGCTGGCGACCGTGAAGATCCTGTTTATGCCGGAAAGCACCGAGGGAGTTTCCGAGGGCCAAACCACTGCTATGAGTGGTAAAAAGTGATGACGATATGGCTTGATTTTGTGGCAATATAGACAAAAATCGAGCGGAAATCCACCTGATGCGGCATCAGGCATAAACATAGGTCTTTCGATGACATTATCATTCTGCGAGCCTTGTAGGACGATGAGAATATCATCTGAGACTGAAATCGGTCTTGGAGATAAGAGTGTGTGAGCCACAGGCGGCTGAAATGATGCTACGGTAAAAAGATGTTTATACCAGAGTCCACCGAAGCGGAAAAGATGAGCAAAACCCAGAAAAGTATTGATACTACGGCATATTTCGAGGTTCTGTGGAGTCGGGCATAAACGAAGCGGTTACTGTTGCGGGACGATGAGCCGAAAATGAGGCTCACAGATGATTGTTACAGTAGGTTGAGTTTATGCCAGAGTACACCGAGATGATATGAACGTAGAAAACACCGAAAAGTGTTGATACTACAATGATTTTTCGAGAATGTGACATCAGGAATAAACAAAGGTCTTTCCATAACAAAGGGTTGAAAATCACCGAAAAGGCGATGAAAAGACCTCCGCGCCGATGAGATTCTCACGCAAGCGAGTGTGAGCAAGTTGGCGGTAGATGGGGTTGTTACAGTAAGACAGAGTTTATGCCGGATGGTACGAAAGACTGTGAGCTACTGTCGAGAGGCTGGCGCAGAGCGATGTGAAAAGCACAGGCCAATAGCAACTGTGATGTACACACCGCAGTCTACATAACACGCGCGTGAAGCGCACAATAGTATAAGAGCTTTAGATAAAAGGAACGGCTCAGACTCCTTGAGATTGAGTCTGGGCTGTAATCTTTGATATGCGGAGAGGAACGATAGAATGCTGGTTAGTGTGATTATGCCGACTTACAACTGCGGCAAGTTTATCTTGCAATCGCTTGATTCTGTGATTGCCCAGACGGTTACAGACTGGGAGGTTCAGATTGTGGACGACTGCAGCACCGATAACACTGCCGAAGTGCTGAAGCCGTACTTGGAGAAGTATCCCAATATCCACTACTATGTTCTTCCGCAGAATGGAGGACCGGCGGTTGCCCGAACCGAGGCTATGAAGCGGGCGACAGGCAAGTATATCGCATTTTTGGATAGCGATGACTTGTGGATGCCGGATAAGCTGGAAAAGCAGATCGCCTTTATGGAGCGGATTGGCGCAAAGTTTAGTGCGACCGGCTATGGCTGGATGGACGAGGAAGGAAACGACCTGCACACGGTATTCATTCCTCCGAAGAAAACGGACTACAAAAAGATGATTCGGCTGTCCAATCCAATCGGTAATCTGTCCGTGATGTACAATCAGGAAGCACTTGGCAAGTTCGAGGTGCCTCCGATTAAAAAGAGAAACGACTTTGCCCTGTGGCTCAAGATTCTGAAAAAGACGGATTACTGCTACGGGATGGAGGAAGTTCTTGGTACATATCGCATGGGTCGTGCAGGCTCGGTGTCCAGCAATAAGCTGAAACAGGCAAAGTACCACTGGCAGCTCTATCATGAAATCGAAGGGCACAATGTGGTTCGCAGCCTGTACGAACTTGGCTGCTGGGCTTGGGTCAAGGGCACTGGAATGGGTATTGATAAGAGGAAAGTGTAATGAATCCAATGAGATACATTAAGGCGTTGTTTGGCTTGGGGGATGTTGATGCCTTCTGGATGGCAAGAGAGGAAATTTTGAAACGCCCCGGGAAACATTGCTTAGAAAATTATCTTTGTAAGATTATCAGAAAGCATTATGGTGCGGGCATTCCTATTTTGCCTGATATCAACCGCTTTGCAACGCCACATGGTTTTTACGGGATTTTCATCTCACAGAGAGCGAAAGTCGGCGAGGGTTGTGTGATTTACCAGCAGGTTACGATTGGCTCGAATGACCTCCAAAATTCTCGGGGGGGGGGCACCAACCATTGGCAGCAACTGCTTAATTGGTGCAGGTGCGAAAATTATCGGAAATGTCCATGTCGGCAATAATGTGAGAATTGGAGCAAACGCAATCGTAGTGGATGACGTTCCGGATAATTGTACAGTGGTTATGAACAAGCCGAGAGTGATCGTCAGAGAAAATGAGAAAACCTGAGAAGGAGGGACTCCTTTCAAATGAATAAGAAGGAAGTATATGGCGGGTTACTGTCGTGTATAACGGCAGTCGCTGGAATTGATAATGCGAAGAAGTTTGATACGCTTTTTCGTGATCATAAGAAACTGAATCTGAAGAATCCGCAGACGCTTTCTGATAAGGTGTCTTACATTGAGCTGCATGAGCAGTCTCCCTTGGCGGCCAGTTGTACTGATAAATATGCAGTGCGAGAGTATGTTACGAATAAGGGATTAGGAGATATCCTCGTTCCAATTTATGGGGGGGGGTACACTCGATTTGAAGATATCAACTTGACTGAGCTACCCGACAGTTTTGCAATCAAGGCAACTCATGGCTGCAAGATGAATTACCTTGTGCCGGACAAGTCTAAGTTTGATTCAGAAAAGTGTAAAAAAGAAATCCAAAGATGGATGGACACTACATACGGGACATACTCGATGGAGCCTCATTACATTGAGATTCCACACCGGTTCTACATTGAAAAGTATCTTGAAAAGGCAGATCAACTTGTGGACTACAAGTTTCACTGCCTTAATGGGGAACCGCAGTTTGTGCTAACGTGTAGCAACCGAAAGAGTAACGGCGACAAAGCGATGCAGGTGACATTAGACCTGTTTGACATGGATTGGAAGCCGATTCCTGAAATTGTTTCTTCTGGGTTGGAGCATCCCGGCAACGGTGAATTACCGAAACCGGAAAACCTAGATGAAATGATTCGGATAGCTAAAATCCTGTCAAAAGACTTCAAGTTTGTACGAGTGGACTTGTATGAGCTTGAGAGAAAGGTCTATTTCGGAGAACTGACATTCTCCCCGGCACATTGTGTTTTTCCGTACCTTTCGGACAAGTTTGATTTAGAGATGGGCAAATTGCTGCAGATTTAAGTCGGACGGTTCATATTCCATCTTTGCTGTAAATCAAGGATGGAGGAAAGTTATGAACATAAAGGTTGCTTATGGAAAAGTGCTGACCGGAATTAGCAAAGTATTCAGTGTGGACGCTGCTAAGAAATTTGATACGAGATTACGATTTCACCGGGACCTAAACCTTAAACATCCAAAATCGTTGGCTGACAAAGTGACATATATTGAGTTACATGATCCATCTCCGTTGGCACCGGAGTGTACAGACAAGTATGCGGTTCGTCAATATGTTAAGGATAAGGGATTAGAGAATATTCTAGTCCCGCTTGCTGGTGGACCATGGAGCAAAATTGAGGAAATCAACTTTAAGGTGCTTCCGGACAGTTTTGTTTTTAAAGCAACACATGGTTGCAAGATGAATTACCTTGTACCAGAAAAGAAAAAGCTGGATAAGAATAAATGTGTTGCTGAAATGTCTAAATGGTTGAAAACAACCTACGGAACATATTCAATGGAACCGCACTATCTGGAAATCCCACATCGGATTTATGCTGAAGAATATCTGGCAGACGCTGACAAACTGATTGACTATAAGTTCCATTGTATGAATGGTGTTCCGCAGTTTGTTCTAGTGTGCGGCGATAGGGTTGTAACGGAGATGGAAAATAGTGTAAGTAGACATATCTTTGATATGAACTGGAACCATTTGAGTGGCCTAACCGATGAAACCGCTGATGCTGTGGAAAAGCCGGAACATTTTAATCAGATGATAGAAATTGCTCGAGAACTATCTGCTGATTTCAAATTTGTTCGAGTTGATTTATATGACATAAACGGTAGGGTTTATTTTGGTGAATTGACATTTTCGCCAACAAATGGAGTTTTCTCACACTATACACAAGAATTTCTGAATAAGATGGGAAATAAGCTGCAAATTTAATATTACCGGAGGATCATATGACATTGCAGGTGTTGGTTGCAACTATGCACCAGACGGATCATAGTTTGCTAAAAAAAATGAATATTCAATCTGATGCGATAGTTGTTAACCAGTGTAACCGCAATGAAGTAGAGCGGTTTATGTACAATGGACATCAAATCTTATGGATGTCTTTGAATGAACGTGGAATTGGATTAAGTCGAAATACTGCTTTAATGAGAGCGACTGCTGACATTATTTTGTTCGCAGATGAAGATGTGACATACAAAGACGGTTATGCCCAAATGATAGAGTCTGCCTTTGAGAATAACCAGAATGCAGATATGTTGCTGTTCGATCTGGAAGCTATCGGTGATGTGAAGAATCCAGAGAAGCCGTATGCGTTTCGCCGAGTAAAATGGTATAACTCCATGCACTATGGTGCAGTTCACTTTGCATGCAGACGAGAGAGGGCCTTTGCAAGGGGGTTGTCTTATAATCTGCTGTTTGGTGGCGGAGCAAAATACAGTTGTGGTGAAGACAGCATCTTCTTAGCAAGTGCCCTAAAATCCGGTCTGAAGGTTTGGACAGTTCCGGGGTATATCGGATCTGTGACCCATGGAGAATCTACATGGTTCAACGGATACACAGATAAGTATTTTTATGATAAAGGGATACTTATGGGTACAATATTTGGAAGAATGGCATATCCGTTAGTGATTGCTCTGTTTCTCAAAAATAGGGGGCAGACAAGAGATTACGGCTTAAAGAAGGCGATTGAAAAAGCGTTTGACGGAATTAAGCAAAGATGAAGAAGGTGGATTAGAGCATGTTGAGAGAGAAAGAATACATCTTTTTGTCATTGATGATTCCACAAGAAATAGCGGATGAGGTTAAGCAGTACTCGTCTAATAATATGGCAGACGCTGCAAACGCATTGGAACACAATCTGATGGAAGGATTTACAGCGAATCTTCCGACTCCGCCGAAGGTAATTAATGTACTTCCGATTGGAAGCTATCCACAGTATTACCGAAAAGCGATTGTAAAGAAATCAACATTTCAATTATGCGGTCGTTCCGATCATGAGAATTTGGGCTTTTGTAATATAAAATTTATTCGCAATTTTTTCATAGAACGAGCTGTGTATAAAAGCCTGAAGACATATTGTAAAGCAAAAGCAGGCGAAGTGGTTCTTTGTATTTATTCTGCTTCGGCCGAGTTTTTGGCGGCGGCTGAGAAATTGAAAAAAAAGTATCCAAACGTGATTGTGTGTGACATCATCGCAGATCTTCCTGGTATGACAAATCTCTCAAGCAAGAAATCTGCTTTGCTTCAGTGGTTTATTGACTACAAGGCAAGGAAATCATTAAATCGTTTGAAATGTGTGGATTGCTTTGTACTTCTTACGAAACAAATGGCAGATTACCTGCATATAAAAAAGCCATATTGTGTAGTAGAAGGGATAGCCTCTAAAACACAACAGATTGAGAGAAAAGAAAACGCAGAGAAGACGATTCTGTATACTGGAACGTTGCATCAGAAATTTGGCGTTATGAATCTCGTAAATGCGTTCAGTCAGATTGAAGACCCAGATTACCGGTTGGTGATTTGTGGTATTGGGGACAGTGAACAGGCAATTAAGGACGCAGTGAAAGATGATTCACGAATTTCCTTCCTCGGGCAGCTTCCGAGAAATGAAGTTATAGAGTGGCAGAAAAAAGCAACGGTTTTGGTGAATCCGAGACAGAATAATGAAGAGTTTACTAAATATAGCTTTCCATCAAAAACGATGGAATATCTTTCTTCCGGAATTCCAGTTGTGGCCTACAAGCTGGATGGTATTCCGGACGAGTACGATCAATACATCCAATATGTGGCGGATGACTCCATCGAAAGCCTGAAGAAGAAGCTTGTTGAAGTATGTGAAATGACAAGAGAAGAACGCAAAAAGCTTGGAAATCTTGGACGCAATTTCGTTCTCATGGGAAAAAACAGTACAATTCAGGTGCGTAAAATTTGTGAAATGATAGATTTTGTTTTAAGAGGTAGAAAAGTCAATGACCGATAAACTTCAAATCAAGCGGAGAATTTTCTTTGAAATACTTGTATGGATGATTTGGACACAAACAATATTAATGCAGTATGTTCGGGCAGCAGTTATGAGAATACCGGTTATGGGTTCATATCCTGATGCTGTTATAACTACATTATACGTTATTGCTATCGCCTTGGCGCTTCCTGAATTTAGATTGAGTCCCAAAGATATCCTTTTTGTATTAGGATTTTCTGCAGTATTTGTCTTGGAATGTTTATTCCAAGAAAATCCATATTTGGATGCATACTTTCCAAAATTTCTTATAACAACACTGCCTTTATATTTTGTTGGAGTAGCTTTATCCGAATACGAAAATGAGAAAGACGTGATATATCATCTTTATATTTTGTCAGCAGTCACAATAATTATTAACTTCATTTATAAAGTGGTTTTTGGAACTCCAATGGATGCGATAGTATCACAGTATCAGGGAGATATGGATCTTGCGTACAATTTGTTGCCACACTGCTGCTTGGTTGCATTTTACGCAAGAAGAAAACCAAACTGGTATAATGTAACTCTAACCATTTTCGGGGTTATATATTTGTTGATGCTCGGAACACGTGGTGCGGCATTAATAGTGCTGATCAATATAGCGTGGAATCTCGTCACTGGCAGAAACTCAAAAAAGGTAATTGCAAGAATACTTGTGCTGTTTGCTGCGGTTATAACATTTGTGTCGAGCTCATTATTTGATTCGGCAGTGTTGTGGTTATACATGATGGCGCAGAAGGTAGGGTTGAGTATTCGCATTTTCGATAAAATCCTTGGAGGCTCACAGGGGGGGACATCAGGGCGTGATTTGTTAACTGAAAAGCTGATGGTTTCTGTAAAGGAACATTTTTTGTTTGGGACGGGGTTATGTTCAGACCGAGTGCTGGTCGGGACTTATGCACACAATATTTTAGTTGAGCTGTGGGTCGATTTTGGTGTAATAATTGGAACAGTACTACTTGCGTGGATGGTATACACATTTATACAGAGTCTTTGTAAGGTGTCAAATACCGAAGAAAAAGGATTAATTGTCACATTAATTTGCGCATCCTTCATGAAGTTATTTCTGTCAAGTACTTACCTGGATACTGCCTTCCTGTTTTTACTGATTGGTCTATGTGTTGGAACAAATAGAAAAGCAACGAAAAACGATTCAGGTATTGCTCAAAGTTAGATTAAGGAGAGTAACAATGAATATTGTTCATGTGTGTTTGGCACAGCTGTTTATCGATGGTTTTGGGTATCAAGAGAACCTCTTGACGAGGATCCATGTTCAAATGGGGCATAAGGTTACCGTATTGACCTCAAGCCATATGTTCAATAATCTTTATGAGGCAACAGAACGAAAAGAAAAGAACTATGTTAATACGGATGGGGTCCATGTTATAGTCCTAAACAGAAGCCATCGCTTTGGATACTATTCAAAATTCCGAGACTATGAGGGCATTAAGGAAAGGCTTAATGAGCTTAAACCGGACGTAGTATTTGTACATGGCGGGCAGTCTGTCGCTCTAATGGATGTTATTTCGTATTGTAAGAAGCATCCCACTGTGCGATTCTATATTGATCAGCATGGTGACTATTACAACATGAAATTGAATCGTTGGCAGGATCGTTTTGTTCAACACTGGATTTATGGTTTCTGGATGCGACGAGCAATACCGTATGTTAATAAATTTTGGGGAGTTACTCCATGGCGTTGCCAGTATTTAAATGAGGTTTATAAGATTCCTAAAAAGAAAATAGGACTACTTGTAATGGGAGGCGATGATTCACGTATTAATTTTCAGAATAGACCGAAAATACGTAGTGATATTCGCAGTAAGCTCTCATTGAAGGATGATGATTTTGTTATCATAACAGGAGGAAAAATAGACCGCACAAAGAATATCCATGTACTGATTCAGGCTATAATGGAAATGAATAGGGATAATCTAAAGTTGATTGTATTTGGTCAGCCTGATAAGGAAATGGCTCCTTTGATAGAGAAGATGTCACAGGATAAACATATTTGTAACATTGGATGGATTGAGTCAACGGATGTATATAATTACTATATGGCATCAGATCTTGCAGTATTTCCTGGAACGCATTCAGTACTGTGGGAGCAGGCTTGTGCATGCGGACTTCCTGGTGTTTTTAAAGATTGGTCCGGTATGAGGCATGTGGATGTGGGAGGAAATGCTCAATTTGTTTGTGGTGACAATAAGGAGGAACTAATAAAAGTTCTGTCTGATATCCTGGATTCTCCATTGGCGTACAAAAAGATGAAAGAGGTTGCGCAAAACCAGGCGGCACCATATTTCTCATATGATAGAATAGCAAGACAGGCGATTGAAATTGGCTGAGGAGAGTGGCAGCGTTAGATATAAGGGGGAGGCAGAATATGATCACAATTGGAAAAATCTATACTGAAAAAAGACAGGGAAAAATTAGACTGATCGCAGAAGTCAAAATACCAACTGAAGCGATGAATGCATGGGTACGCAACTGTCCTGACTCTAGTATGAGTTCTCGTTATCAGCGCGAATTTGCAGATTCTAACGGAAACTGGAGAATGTGGTTTGAGGTCGATGAACAATATGAGGAGATGCTTTGCTTAGAACGGTCAGATGCGTTTCTTATAGCTTGTTTGTATTATGCGATGGTTGCGGGTGAAGATATTCAATGTGAAATTCCAGTAACAAGTGAACTTCTTTATCAGCTTAGTGAGTACCTCATACCAGCATTATGTGGAAAGGAAGATACAACTAAAAGAATAAAAATAATAGCAGATGCTGCTGAAATGGTAATCTCTAATAGGGAATTTGTGGGTACTGGAGTTTCTTGTGGAGTGGATTCCTTTTCAACAATACTGTTAAATATGAAGGACTCTATACCAGATAGGTTTAAACTAACGCATTTAACACTTTTTAATACCGGTTCAATGAATTTTGTTGGGTATTCAAAAGGAGAAAGCCTTGAGCAATGGAGAGTAACAACAGAAAAAGAATTCAATGAAAGGATTGCCATTGGAAAAGCGGTTGCTAAAGAGCTGAATCTCGGCTTTATCGCCATCGACAGCAATATTCCGGATTTGTATCAAGGATGTTTTATGATGTCGAATACATATCGGAATTGCTCAGCAGTGCTTGCAACACAGAAAATGTGGAGAACGTACTATTATGCATCAGCGGGGGAAAAGCCGCAGATGCATTTGGATTTAAAAGAAGACAACGATCGGTATGATGCCTTCTTGCTTCAAGCTATTTCGTTAGATGGGCTTACATTTTATTCGGGCGGGTTACCGTATGAACGCATGGACAAAACGGCGATTATATCAGATGATGCTGTCGTTCAGAAATATCTGAATGTCTGCTCGTTTGAAACAGAGAATTGTGGAAAGTGTGAAAAGTGTCTGCGGACAATGATGGCATTGGATTTATTGGGAAAGCTAGATTTGTACAAGGATAGCTTTCATGATATGACATTCTATTATAGAAATAAATGGAAGTATCGTGCCATAATTATGGAGGCAGATGAAAGTAAACCGTTGTATTATAATATGAAAGCTTACATGGAACGAAATGGAATTAAGCTTAATACAAAGTCTAAAGTATACCATTATTTCCTGCCCCTTCGCATATTATGGACGAAAATGCATAGAATTTGGAGTGCAAAGAAATGAAAGAAAGTCGAACAAAGTATACTTTCTTAAACTCAATCACAGGAATGATAGTGAAGATAGTCACTATAGTAGTGGCGTTCGTGACTAGAACCGTATTTATTAAAACGCTTGGAATACAATATGCTGGAGTGTCAGGTGTTTTTTCTAATGTTTTGACGGTGCTCTCTTTTGCAGAAATGGGTATAGGTTCCGCCATCGTTTATGCGCTATATAAGCCCATCGCAGATAACGATGAGGTACAGATAGCAAAACTCATGAATGCATATAAGAAAATATATTCAATCATCGCAGTCGTAATCCTAGCTTTGGGATTGTGTTTGATTCCATTTCTAGGATTCATAATTACAGACGTGCCGGATATCATCGAGGATATTCGATTGATTTATGTTTTGTATTTATTGAACACAGCATCATCGTATCTCTTAATCTATAAATCATCGTTCCTAACCGCTGCACAAAAAGATTACTTGGTTTCAAAGGCGAAAATAATAGTTTCCATAGGAAAAGCAACGGTGGAATGTGTCGTTTTACTTCTGACACATAACTTTATACTCTATCTTTTAATATCAATTTTCACTCAGGTAACACAAAATATTTATATTGCAAGAGTTGCTGAACGTGAGTATCCGGTTTTGAGAGAGAAAACCAACGAAAGATTAAGTAATGATGAAAAAGGCCGATTGTTCAAAGACGTTAAGGCCTTGTTTATGTATAAAGTATCGGGTACAGTTCTGGATGGAACGGACAGCATTGTTATTTCTTCGTTTATTGGTACGTCATTTGTCGGTATACTTGGTAATTACAACCTGATTGTTAATCAGATTTATTCCTTTGTAATGCAAATTTTTACGGCAACATCCGCAAGTATCGGAAATTTGGCCGCAACAAGTTCAAAGGAACACCAGGAGAGCGTTTTTGACAAGATGCTTTTCTTATGTTTTTGGATATACTGTTTCTGCGCAACGAGTCTTTGGACCTTACTAAACCCCTTCATGACGATATGGCAGGGAAAAAATCTTCTTTTCTCATCGAGTATGGTTCTCTTGCTAGTGATGGATTTTTGGATGAAGGGAATGCTGAGTCCAATAAGTCAGTTCCGAACATCCAACGGTTTGTTTGTACAAGGACAATATAGACCCCTGATTATGGCCATGATTAATATTGTGGTTTCTATTTATCTTGTCAAGAGGATTGGTATTACTGGAGTTATCGCAGGAACGATTATATCGAGAGTTACTACACAGAATTGGTATGATCCATATCTTGTCTATAAGCACGTGTTTCAATCAAGTGTTTGGAAATACTATATTAAGTATCTGACTTATGGTGGCATCACATTGGCAACTTGTTGGATTAGTAGCAGTATTTTAGCGGTGCTCCCAATACAGAATGATTTCGTGAAATTATTTGCCGGTGCTGGATTATCTGTTTTCATTCCCAATGCTGCGATTGTCCTTCTGTTTTACAAAACACAGGAATTCCATAGTGTACTGGATTTAATAAAGAAAGTATTGAAGAGGAAGCTGTAATGGAAAAGAAGATAAGACTCATAACATTTCATACTCCACGTAATTATGGAGCTGTACTACAGGCCTATTCTTTGTCAAAGTATCTAGAAAAATATTCCGACGATGTCCAAGTAATTGATTATGATACAGAGCATTTACGCGCTATTTATCCGATAATTCCTAGGGCGAGTAATTGGAAGGGCATCTTAAAGAACATATTATTTGCATATCGCTTTCCTTACGTAAAAAAGAAACAAGTAAAGTTCCATAAATTTGTTGTTGATAATTTTTCTTTGACAGAGAAGTTTACAAACACAGTAGAGTTATATGCGCAAGACTGGAAGGGTTGTTCTTTTGTAACCGGAAGTGATCAGGTCTTTAATCCAAACCGAATTGCTGATGAGAGAAAAGCGTTTTATTTGGATTTTGCGCCGACTGATGAAAAAAGGATTGCCTATGCAGCTAGTTTTGGAGTAAAGGAAATCCAAGATGATAAGAAATCTGAGATTTCTGAATATCTACAGCGTTTTACAGATATTGCAGTGAGAGAAGAAAGTGGCAGGGCAATCGTTGAAAAATTAGTTTGTCGCACGCCAACTGTTGTGCTGGATCCTGTTTTTTTACATGAAAAAGAGTTCTGGAAAAAGATTGGAAAACCATACAGAAAACAGTTTGATAAATACCTATTTTACTATAACCTGATGGAATCGCAGAAGAGCGATTTGATAGCAAGAAAAATCGCAGATGAAAAAGGCCTGAGATTAGTCGCAATTACAGAAGGAACGCTACACATTCATGCAGATGATGTCTTGCGAGATGTTGGTCCAGAAGAATTCCTCTACCTCATGTCTAACGCTGCATTTATTGTTACAGATTCTTTCCATGGTGTGGCATTTTCAATTATTTTTGAAAAACAGTTTGTTTTTTCTGATGAAAAAGAAATGATTAACAGTAGAGGATTAGAATTGCTCGATCGACTAGAATTGAGAACAAGCGCATATAGCAAGACTTACGCAGAAGGAAATGAAATTGATTACAAGAACGTTAAATTAAAACTGCAAAAGTACCTTGATGATGCACGTTGCTATCTCGATAATGCATTTATGTTCTAAAGAGGATGGGGGATATGAAGAGAGTAAAGAGTTCTATAAAAGAGTTCTTCTTTAAACACTTGCCAAACTCTGCAATTATAGTGTTCCATCATATAAATGAGAAAGGGGTGCTTTGCAGTAATTGCGTGCTGAATTATGAAGAATTCTGCTCTTTCGTCGATGAATTTGATCGATATGCTTCGCTCGAGGAAGTTATTAGTTCCCCTCAAAAGCGACAGATTGCAATTACATTTGATGATGGATTGGAAGACTTGTATACGCACGCTTATCCGCTACTTAAGGATAAGGGCATTCCATTTACGGTGTTTATTGTTCCAGAGTTTGTAGACAAAGAAGGGTATATAACTAAGGAGCAGCTACAAATACTTGCTTCGGATCCATTGGTTACAATTGGTTCTCACGGATTGACGCATAAAACGTTTACAAGTATGTGTGAATATGAAATGAAACTCGAAGCAGAAAAGTCTAAGTGTATTTTGGAAAAACTGACCGAAAATAAAATTAGTATGATTGCATATTCACACGGTCTTGTCAATCAAAACGTAATTCAGACGGTTGCGAACGTGTACGAATATGGATTATCGGTCAGCGCAGAACCTCTTAATTGGTTGACAAAAAAAAGGAAATATCAGCTGCCGCGTTTCAATGTCGAAAATGATACAGTTACAGATACCTGCGAGTGCATAAAAAAGCTGGTGCGTCTTTAAAAATGAAAATTGAAGAAATTAAAAATCAGTGTACAGCCTGTAGTGCGTGTGAATCAGTATGCCCAAGGCAGTGCATAAATATTAATTTTGATCAAGAGGGATTTTACTACCCTCAAATTGATCATACGCAGTGCGTCTCATGCGGAAAATGTGAAAGAGTATGCCACTGTCTTAGTATAAACAAAGAGTCTGAAGATAGTATCCGGCACTCCTTTTATGGGATTTCTCAATCAAAGGATGTACTGCAGAATAGCTCGTCAGGGGGAGCGTTCCACCATTTATCAGAAAGCGTTTTGGAAGATGGCGGCGTTGTATTTGGTGCCTCTTTTGATTGTAGTGAGCAGATGCTTGTTCATACGTCTACTATGACGGTGGAATTAGAAAAATTACAAAAGAGTAAATACATTGAAAGCCGAATGAGTGGGATTATTCCAAAAATTCAGAAGGAATTGAAGGTAGGTCGTAAAGTCCTTTTTTGCGGAACACCTTGCCAGGTTAGCGGAATAAAGAGAGTGGTTCCACGTCAGGATAATTTTATTACATGCGATTTCGTATGTCATGGTGTGCCTTCAGCTATGCTTTTTCGTGAACACCTTCAGAGTATGTTGAAACGTGGCGAGGCAATAGTTAATGTTGATTTCCGACCTAAAGATATTTCGTGGATAAGAAAGTATCTAAGAATACAAACGAATCGAAGAACTATTGAAATACCTTACTATTTGGATTCATTCTATTATGGCTTCATGGAGTATAACGCATTTTTAAGAAGAAGTTGCTATAATTGTCAGTTTCGTTCTCGGCATATATCGGACTTGACTATAGCCGATTTTTGGGGATGGCAGAAGTTTAACCCTCAAATGTGTTCAGAAGATGGCATTTCTCTGATTATAGCGAACTCGGAACTTGGTCTGGAGCAAGTGAAGAAGATAAAAGGTATGGAGATTGCAGAAATTGACAATAAATTTTCTGATTACATTTTCGCACCAAAGAACTATTCGGAAGGCAAAGCACTGAGAGCTGAGTTCTATGAGGTCTATGAGAAAAATGGATTTGAGAATGCTGCAAGAAAGACCTATTTTAAAGATACAATAAAAAAAACAGTCAAGTATAGAGTTAAGAAATTGTTGGGAAGAGAAAAATGATACAGTTGAGAGGTATACAATATGTCTGCATTTGATAACGCAACCCTTATGATCACTGGTGGTACTGGTTCTTTTGGTTCTACCGTTCTGAAGCACTTCTTGGATTCTGACCTGAAGGAGATCCGTATCTTCTCCCGTGACGAAAAGAAGCAGGACGATATGCGCCATGAGCTTCAGGCCAAGCACCCGGAGAACGCCAAGAAGGTCAAGTTCTACATCGGTGATGTCCGCAACCCCCAGTCTATCCGTGACGCCATGCCCGGCGTTGACTACATCTTCCACGCTGCCGCTCTGAAGCAGGTTCCTTCCTGCGAGTTCTTCCCCATGCAGGCCGTCCAGACCAACATCATCGGTACCGATAACGTCCTGCACGCTGCTATTGATGCAGGTGTCAAGCGTGTCGTCTGCCTGTCCACTGATAAGGCGGCCTACCCCATCAACGCCATGGGCATCTCCAAGGCTATGATGGAGCACGTTATCTACGCCAACGCCCGTGTGGCTGCCGAGCGGGGCGGCACAACCATCTGCTGCACCCGCTACGGCAACGTTATGTGCAGCCGCGGTTCCGTCATTCCTCTGTTCATTGACCAGATCAAGGCCGGCAATCCCATCACAATCACCGACCCCAACATGACCCGCTTCCTGATGAATCTGGACGAGGCTGTGGATCTGGTTATGTTCGCCTTCCAGCACGCTAACCCCGGCGACCTGTTCATCCAGAAGGCGGACGCTTCCACCATTGGTGATCTGGCAAAGGCTGTCCAGCAACTCTTCGGCGACACCGGTACGAACATCATTGGCACCCGTCACGGCGAGAAGCTGTTCGAGACCCTGATGACCCGTGAGGAGCGTCTGCGTAGCCAGGATATGGGTCACTACTTCCGTGTTGCTGCGGATAACCGTGACCTGAACTATGACAAATTCGTGGTCAAGGGCGAGGTACATACCATGGCAGACGAGTCCTACACCAGCCACAACACCGAGCGGCTGGATGTGGAAGGCACTGTCAAGAAGATCCTGACCACCGAGTATGTCCAGAATGCACTGAAGGGCATCCCGAATGTCTAAAGAAAAGCTGCTGCTGGTTGGTGCTGGTGGCTTTGGGCGCATGGTAGCGGAGCAGGCGATGCTCCAATACGACTGTGCCTTTGTGGATGATGGACAGCCGGTAGGCACTGAAATCTGTGGTATTCCGGTGGTTGGCGGTCTTGCTAATTTGCCGGAACTGCGGAAAGAGTATGATTTGCTGGTAGTGGGCATCGGCAACAATCAGTTCCGAGCACAGGTGTATGAGAAAGCAGAAGCACTTGGCTATGCGTTTCCGAACATTGCTGCTCCCGGTGCCTATATCAGTCCATTTTCCAAAGTCGGCTGTGGCTGTGTGATTTTGCAAAACGCTTGCATCCAGAATGGTGCGTCCGTGGGAAATGGTGTTCTGCTGAATGCCGGAACAGAGGTCCACTGTGATGCAGCGGTAGGGGATTACGCCCTGATTTACACCAACAGCGTCATTCGCACTGGTGCGACTGTTGGCGACTTTACCCGCATTGGCAGCAACTGCACCATCTGCAATAATGCAACTGTGCCGGATGGCGCAGATATTCCGGACTGCACCGCAGTACACTAAGAGGTGAGAGAATGAACATTCTAGTCACAGGTGCCAAGGGCATGGTGGGAACCGCCCTGTGTAACAACCTGAAAAACATCCGAGATGGGAAAAATAAGACCCGCCCGGCATTGAATATTGAAGAAATCTTCGAGTATGATCTGAACTCCACCCCGGAGGAGCTGGACGAATACTGCCAGAAAGCAGACTTCGTGTTCAATCTGGCAGGCGTGAATCGCCCGGAAAACCCAGAAGACTTCATGAAGGGCAACTTCGGTTTTGCTTCTGATCTGCTGAACTGCCTGAAAAAGCACAACAACAAGGCAACCATCATGCTGTCTTCTTCCATTCAAGCCACGCTGGCTGGTCGCTTCGGCAACAGCGAGTATGGCCGCAGCAAAAAGGCTGGCGAGGAGCTGTTCTTCCAGTATGCTCAGGAGACTGGGGCTAAGGTTGCGGTTTACCGTTTCGTGAACCTGATGGGACACAGCCGCCCCAAGTACAACAGTGCCGTCAGCACCTTCTGCTGGGCAGTCGCCAATGACGAGCCCTTTACCGTCAACGACCGCAGCACCGAGCTGGAACTGCTGTACATTGACGATCTCGTAGAAGGAATGTTTGACCTGCTGGAGGGCAAGGAACAGCACTGTGAATTTGACGGTGTGGAAACCGTTCTGAAAGCAGACGGTCGCTACTGCTGTGTTCCCGTGACCCACAAGGTTACGCTGGGCGAGATTGTAGACTTGCTGCAGGAGTTCAAGGCACAGCCGACTACGCTCATGATGCCGAAAATGCCGGACGGCTCCTTTGCTAAGAAGCTGTACTCCCTGTATCTGACCTATCTGCCCACCGACAAGTTCAAGTACGCCCTGAAGATGAACGTGGACAACCGTGGCTCCTTCACCGAGTTGGTCCATACCGCCGACTGCGGACAGGTAAGCATCAATATCTCGAAGCCCGGCATTACCAAAGGGCAGCACTGGCACAACTCCAAGTGGGAGCTGTTCATTGTGGTGGCAGGTCACGGACTGATTCAGGAGCGAAACATCAACACCGGCGAAACGGTGGAGTTTGAGGTTTCCGGGGATAAGATCGAGGCTGTCCACATGATTCCCGGCTGGACTCACAATATCATCAATCTGTCTGAAACGGAAAATCTGGTAACAGTGATGACCTGCAACGAAATCTTCAACCCGAACCGCCCGGACACCTTCTTCGAGCCGGTGTAAGAAAAGATGCTGGTTGACGTTAGGAGAATTTTATGAAACACAATTTTAAATGGAAAAACGATGGACGCACGAAGGTCATGATTGGCTGCGGTACCCGTCCGGAAATCATTCGGCTGGCTGCGGTTATCAAGCGCTGCCGGGAATATTTTGACTGCTGCGTAGTCTATTACAATCAGAATTGGGACAGAAATCTCTCCACCGTGTTCTGGGAGGATTTCGAGTTGAAAAACACCTTCGGGGAGTATGGCCCGGACATTCTGGTGCCCGTGGTTGGCGAGAATCTGGGTGTGACCTGCGGTAACATTCTGGGACGTAGCTATGAGCTTCTGTCTGAGTTGCAACCGGAGGGCTATCTGGTGCTGGGCGATACCAACTCCTGCCTGTCCGCCATCAGTGCCAAGCGGCTGCACATCCCCCTGTTTCACATGGAGGCTGGCAACCGCTGCAAGGATGAGTGCCTGCCCGAGGAAACCAACCGTCGCATCGTGGATGTGATCTCTGACGTGAATATGTGCTATTCCGAATTCGCCCGGAAGTACCTGGCGGATACGGGTCTGCCCAAGGAGCGTACCTACCAGACAGGTTCTCCCATGGCGGAAGTCCTGCACATGAATCTGGAGAAGATCCAGAAAAGCGATGTGCTGGAGCGTCTGGGGCTGGAAAAGGACAAGTACATTCTGCTGTCTGCCCACCGGGAGGAGAACATCGACTCTGAAAAGAACTTCCTGAGTCTGTTCACTGCCATCAATGCGCTGGCAGAAAAGTACGATATGCCCATCCTGTACTCCTGCCATCCCAGAAGCAAGCACCGTCTGGAAAAGAGTGGCTTCCAGCTCGACCCTCGTGTCCGGGTCAATGAGCCGCTGGGCTTCAACGACTACAACAAGCTGCAAATGAACGCGCTGGCAATCGTCTCTGACTCAGGCACTCTGCCCGAGGAAAGCAGCTTCTACCTGTCCATCGGTCACCCCATCGCCGCTGTGTGCATCCGCACCAGTACGGAACGCCCTGAGGCGCTGGAGGCTGGTGACTTTATTCTGGCTGGCATCACCACCCGGGAACTGCTCAACGCCACCGATATGGCCATTGAGATGAAGCAGAAGGGTGTTCTGGGCAAACCCTGCCCTGATTATGTGGACGAGACCGTGTCCATGAAGGTGGTTCGCATCATTCAGGGTTATGTAAACGTGGTCAATAAGATGGTATGGCGTAAGGGCTAAAGTAATTTAGCACAAACAATAAAATGGAGGAAAGAAAAATGTCTCTGTATGAAAAAATTGTCTCCAAGCAGGAAAAACTCGCATTGGTTGGTCTGGGCTATGTCGGCATGCCGATTGCTGTTGCTTTCGCAAAGAAAGTAAATGTTATCGGATTTGATCTGAATAGCGAGAAAATCAATCTGTACAAACAGGGCATTGACCCGACCAAAGAGGTTGGAAATGAAGCTATCAAAGCGACCTCTGTCGACTTTACAGACGACGAAAAGCGACTTCAGGAGGCAAAGTTTATCATCGTGGCTGTTCCCACGCCTGTGAACACTGACCACACGCCGGATCTGACTCCGGTTATTGGTGCATCTGAGATTGTGGGGCGTAACCTGACTAAGGGTACTATTGTCGTTTACGAGTCCACTGTTTATCCTGGTTGCACGGAAGATGTTTGCATTCCGATTCTGGAGAAGGAATCGGGCTTGAAGTGCGGAGAGGACTTTAAGGTGGGATATTCTCCGGAACGTATCAATCCGGGCGATAAGGTTCATCGTTTGGAAAATATCCGCAAGATTGTCTCCGGCATGGATGCTGAATCCTGTGGAGAAATCAAGAAAGTCTATGATCTGGTGATTGAGGTCGGTACCTATCCTGTTTCGAATATTAAAACGGCTGAGGCAGTCAAGGTCGTGGAGAACAGCCAGCGTGATATCAACATTGCATTTATGAATGAACTTGCAATGGTGTTTGATCGAATGGGGATTGACACCAACGAAGTTGTCGATGGTATGAACACCAAATGGAATGCGCTGGGTTTCCGTCCTGGTCTGGTAGGTGGTCACTGCATCGGCGTGGATCCGTACTACTTTACTTATGAGGCTGAGAAGTTGGGTTATCACAGCCAGATTATCCTGAATGGCCGAATTGTAAATGACAGCATGGGTGCATATGTGGCGGATGCTGCTATTAAGCAGATGATTGAAGCAGGTCAGGCTCCGAAAAAATCTAAGGTTGTGATTTTGGGATTGACCTTTAAAGAAAACTGTCCTGACACGCGCAACAGCAAGGTGAATGACATCATCAAGCAGTTGAAGACCTACGACATCAATCCGGTTGTAGTTGATCCGTGGGCTAGTGAGCGCGATGCTATGCGGGAATACGGCGTACAGCTTCATAGTATGGATGACGCAAGGAACGCTGATTGTGTGATTGTGGCTGTTGCTCATAAGGAGTTTAAGGCCCTCAGCCTCGCTGATATTAAAAAGCTGTATAAGGATAGCCCTGACGATGAAAAGGTATTGCTGGATGTTAAGGGACTTTACACGGTGCAGGATCTGAATAATTCTGGCATGCGTTACTGGAGACTGTAATACTTTAATGTCCGGAAAGGATACGATTATGGGAAACTATAGAATTGCAGTTGCAGGTACCGGCTATGTCGGCTTGTCCATCGCCACGTTGCTGTCACAGCATCACGAGGTTATGGCCGTAGACATCATCCCGGAGAAGGTTGATCTTATCAACCACAAGAAGTCGCCTATTCAGGACGAGTATATTGAAAAGTATCTCGCAGAAAAGGACTTAAATCTGACTGCCACACTGGATGCTGAAGCTGCCTATAAGGATGCAGACTTCGTTGTCATCGCAGCACCTACCAACTACGATAGCAAGAAGAACTTCTTTGATACCTCTGCGGTTGAAGCAGTTATCAAGCTGGTCATCCAGTATAATCCGGATGCCATCATGGTCATCAAGTCCACGATTCCGGTCGGCTTCACGGCTTCTGTTCGTGAGAAGTACCACTGTGACAACATCATCTTCAGCCCGGAGTTTCTGCGTGAGAGCAAGGCTCTGTACGACAACCTGTATCCGAGCCGTATTATTGTGGGTACGGATGTGGACAATGCACGTCTGGTGAAGGCTGCTAATACCTTTGCTGGTCTGCTGCAGGAAGGTGCCATCAAGGAAGATATTGACACCCTTATCATGGGCTTCACCGAAGCTGAAGCAGTCAAACTGTTTGCCAATACCTATCTGGCTTTGCGTGTCAGCTATTTCAACGAGCTGGACACCTATGCGGAGATGAAGGGGCTGAACACCCAGCAGATCATTAAGGGCGTTTGCCTTGATCCTCGTATTGGTGACCAGTACAACAACCCCAGCTTCGGCTATGGTGGCTATTGCCTGCCCAAGGATACGAAGCAACTCTTGGCAAACTATGCTGATGTCCCGGAAAACCTGATTGAAGCCATCGTGGAGTCTAACCGTACCCGTAAAGACTTTATTGCTGACCGAGTACTTCAAATGGCGGGTTATTATGGGTATGGCGAGGACAACGAGTATGATAAGGCACAGGAGAAGCCTTGTGTAATTGGCGTATACCGCTTGACGATGAAGTCGAACTCTGATAACTTCCGCCAGTCTTCCATTCAGGGCGTTATGAAGCGCATCAAGGCCAAAGGAGCAACGGTCATTATCTATGAGCCGACTCTGGAGAATGGCAGTACATTCTTTGGCAGTGAAGTCGTGAATGATCTTGAAGAATTCAAAAAACGCAGCCAAGCCATCATTGCCAACCGCTATGATAGCTGCTTGGATGATGTGCAGGATAAGGTCTACACCCGCGACCTGTTCCGCAGAGACTAATACTTATCGCAGCCATGTGTTCCGCCACATGGCTGTGCTGCTCAAGTGTGCTACCTCTCCGTGGTGAGCAGCAGGCAACGGGATCCACTCCCGGCTAAAGCATAGAATCGTCAATTCACTCTTTGCATGAGGAAAAAACTATAATGGGAAAGTATTTTGGAACCGATGGCTTCCGTGGTGAGGCTGGAATCACTCTGACCGCAGATCATGCCTACAAGGTTGGCCGCTTTCTGGGCTGGTACTACAACGCCCTGCGTGAGCGCAACGGCAACAATGAACCTGCCCGTATTGTGATTGGTAAGGACACCCGCCGCAGCTCCTATATGTTTGAGTACAGTCTGGTGGCTGGTCTGACCGCCTCTGGCGCAGGCGCTTACCTGCTTCATGTCACCACTACGCCCAGTGTTGCCTACATTGCCCGCGTGGATGACTTTGACTGTGGCATTATGATCTCTGCCAGTCATAATCCCTACTACGATAACGGAATCAAGTTGATCGACTGCTACGGTGAAAAGATGCCAGAGGAAATCTTGCTGTTAGTCGAGGATTACATCGACGGCAAACTTCATGTGTTCGATAAGGACTGGCCTGAGTTGCCCTTTGCTCACCGGGAGCACATTGGCTGCACTGTGGACTATGTTTCTGGTCGTAACCGCTACATGGGCTATCTGATCAGCCTCGGCATCTATTCCTTCAAGGGTGTAAAGGTTGGTCTGGATTGTGCCAATGGCTCCAGCTGGAACATCGCAAAGTCTGTATTCGATGCTCTGGGAGCTGATACCTACGTCATCAATGCACAGCCCAACGGTATGAACATCAACAACAATGCAGGTTCCACCCACATCGAGGGCTTGCAGAAGTTTGTGGTGGAGAAGGGTTTGGATGTTGGTTTCGCCTATGACGGCGATGCTGACCGTTGTCTGTGTGTAGACGAGAAGGGTAATGTCATCACTGGCGACCATATCCTGTACATCTACGGCTGCTACATGAAGGAGCGTGGCAAACTGCTGACCAATACCGTCGTTACTACGGTCATGTCCAACTTTGGCCTGTATAAGGCTTTTGATGAGCAGGGTATTGGCTATGCTAAAACGGCTGTAGGTGACAAATATGTTTATGAGTACATGGCTAAGAACGGCTGCCGTATCGGCGGTGAGCAGAGTGGCCATATTATCTTCAGCAAGTACGCCAGCACTGGTGATGGTATCCTGACCAGCCTGAAGATGATGGAAGTAATGCTTGCTAAGAAACTGCCCATGAGCAAGCTGGCTGAGCCCCTGAAGATTTACCCGCAGGTGTTGGAGAATGTTCGTGTGACCGACAAGAAGGCCGCACAGGATGACGAAGCAGTGCAGGCAGCAGTCAAGGCCGTAGCCGAGGCACTGGGCGATACTGGTCGTATTCTGGTGCGCGAGTCCGGCACTGAGCCTCTAGTGCGCGTGATGGTAGAAGCCCCTGATCATGACACCTGCCAGAAGTACGTGTCGCAGGTCGTGGAGGTCATCAAGAGCAGAGGCTACGGAGTTTGAGTGCAAACCTGAAACGAGGATGCGGAATCCTGCTGATTGCATCTGTGGTTCTTCTGTCTATCTTGGCGTTGCTGCCTGATGCGGATGTTGACCACGATGCAGGATATACTTCCTCAGAGCTGAGTATCCGAGAAACCGTAGATGGAAGCGTGACCAGCACAAGCTATGTGAATCCTGATGGGGTAATCACAGATGCCATTGATATGGGCTGTGCGACCGTGTGTAGAATGCGGGATGATAACGGCCGAGTTGTGGAGGAACGTTATCTTGATGCAAGCGGAGACCCAGTGGCAAGATATGGCGATTATTACGGATTATCGTATGAATACGATGAAACGAGTACGATAATCACATATCTTGATGCCGAAGGTAATCCGATAATACTCAGTGACGGATATTCTATTATTGTAAGAACGCAGGATGATGGCAGGGCTTCCGATGATTTCTACTACGACTTGAACGGACAGCAAGTACAGTGCTCCGGTGGATACTATGGGCTTCATCGTGGGTATAACTCTGATGGTCAAAACATTAGTTTGACCTTTTTCGATAAAGATGGTCATGCGGTGAGCACTTCATCTGGATATGCGATTAAGACATATCAGCGTGATATGGATGGTACCATTGCCGGTGAGCAGTATTTTGACATAGAAGGGAACCCAGCGAGGTCTTCGCTTGGTCAGTATGGCGAGTTATACCAACGCAACGAGCAAGGATACATTGGTCAGATCACCTATCTTGGTGCAGATGGCAAACCCACCCCTACCAATGCAGGCTATACTATCCTCAAACGTACCTATCATAGAGATGGAACAGTAGATACGGATATGTATTTTGATGCGAATGGCAATCCAAAGGCATTGTCTAAAGGGCAGTACGGCATCAAACGCAGTGGCAAGGTGAACCTTCTGCTTAACAGAAATGGCAACGTTATGCTGTGTGTGGACAACCTTCTGAATGGCTTCCCATGTATGGTAGTTGTTGTGGTCTGCTTATTGATGATTGTTCTTCCGAAGAGTTTAAGCGTCGTACTGACGATTGTTTATGTAGCTTTCATTCTTTATGAAACACTGATGTTTCGGGAGTCGGGGGATGCAAGAACGAACTTTGTTCTATTTTCCTACGCTGGGAAGTTTTTGAAAGAGCAATCTGTGAGAGTGGGGGTCATCAATAACATCTGGCTGTTCATTCCACTTGGAACGGGACTGTATAGGTGGTTTCAAAAGAAGTGGGTGTTGCTGATTCCCTTCGTGATGTCTGTGGCAATCGAAACGACCCAGTATGTTACGGGACTTGGCATCGCAGAGTTCGATGACGTGTTCGGTAATACGATGGGCGGTTGGATCGGTGCGCTGGTGGCTTGGATGTGGTTGAGCAGAAAAATGAGCGTGAAAAATAGAGCATAAGGAAGTATACATGTCTAATTTTCTTCGTTATCCTTGAAAACGAGACCTATATAGTATATATTTGAGCTGTGAGAGTCATTCGTTATGGATGCTCACAGCTTTGCCGCTCGATACTTTGCACACCTCTACGCGGTGGGCGGCAGGCAACACAGTATGGATGCTGTGGCTAAGATGCAGAGAATAATAGGTTTAGGCCAGTCGAGCTGGGGTCGCTGAGTTTGTTTGCCATAGTTTTAGTGTCCATAGTCTGTGTACTGTCTTGCCCCTTTCAGAGATATCTAACAAGTGTCGCCGTGAAATACAAGGAGGAAAAGTCTATGAAAGCTAAAATGATAAAAGTTTCTGCCACTGTCACCGCCGATGTTCTGTTTGTTTTGCAGGCTGTGGGCACTAATCTTTTGGCAATAGCTCTGCTGGCCTAAGCCTATTGTATTACAGAGATTTTTAGAAAAGAGAGGAATAAAACAAAGATGAGCAGCTATACTGATACGGAGCGACACGCTATTGCAGAAGCCGGTAAATTCGATGCAGACGATATCTTGGCCTTTGGCCCGCATTATTTTAGTTGCGGATGGAAAAAGGAGACGTACTATAATTTTAACTATGCAGTTGCAATAGCTCTTGTAGGAAAACTTTACGGGGATAGAGAATCTAAAAATAGCGATTACCATAAAGGTGTGGAGTACATAGCTGATGCAGTAGGGGTTTCCAAAAGGCAAGTTAAAATTTTAAGAAAAAAAGTTAAGGGGAAACATGGATATTGGTTTAAAACTCCCTATACAACGGCTAAGATTATCCAGAAGGTAATAGATAAACTGCGTGAACAAGAAGGTGAAGCGAGTGTGCGTACTTTCCTCAAGAAGAGCGAAAGTGAAGTATATAGAGAGATTTTGATTGCGGAACAATATGGAGCAATCAAGGCTGCATGCAAGGGGAACAGGGCGAAGGTCATTAGCTTGGCTAACGATTTGAGATATATTACCGTAAAGGTAGGAGATATTGCATGAATGGTGATTTTGATCCAAATGGACATAAGAACCTTGAACTATTTAGATACTATCTAAATAGAGATCTCCAGAAAATAGATAGTAGCATTCAGGATAATCGAGGCGAATTAAAAGGATATTTCATTGCTAGTCTGGTAGATATTTTAGTGGTTTTTCTGTTTAGCGAAAACTGGATTGATTTTGGCAAAAAATGGATAGACGAAGAAATACTGATAAAACTAATAACGATTGTTGTATTAATTGTTTTGTTTATTGGTGTTTCTTGGAGTTCCAACAAAATATTGCAATATTGGCATTTGAAAAGGAAAGAATCAGGTCGAGAAGAGTATATTGTTGATGAAGCAAAACAAAGAGTGATTGACGGATTTGACAATATTGCATGTGATGGTCTATTAATATGTGAGAGCTATATGGAAAGATATGGCCTTACAGAAAAACCTTATGTTAAGGAATTCTATTTTTATGAAATTATTCATCATTTGACTAAATCGACTGACCTGTTTGAAGAAATATATGGGCATATAGACCTATATGTTTCATCGAAGAAAATAGAACTAATTGACACATATAGAGTCAATAATTATATAGATTTTACCAAGAAAATTAATGATTTTTTGAGAAGCGAAATGAAAGAATTTACAAAAGATGATGAGGTAAAGAGGGATATAGATAACCTTGATGCCGTAGTTGCAAAGTGGAAACACATTGATGGATTGGGCAATAAAATAGAATGTAACGAATCGAAATCGGTATCGGAATAAGGAGTCCACATCATGGAAGAAGTAGAAAAGTTTCTGAAAGAAGCCGAAACATATTATCTGGCAACGGTAGAGGGCGACCAGCCGCGTGTCCGTCCCTTTGGTACAGCCCATATCTTTGAGGGCAAGCTGTACATCCAGACGAGCAAGAAGAAGGATGTTTCCAAGCAACTGCACGCCAACCCGAAAGCAGAGTTGTGTGCATTCAAGGATGGCGAGTGGATTCGCGTTGCCGGTGAACTGGTAGAGGATGACCGTGTTGAAGCACGGCAGTCCATGCTGGATGCGTATCCTGGGTTGAAGAAGATGTACGCCGCCGATGATGGCAACACCGAGGTGTTCTACTTCAAGAATGGTGTGGCTACCATTAGTTCTTTTACCCATGAGCCGAAAGTAATCAAGTTCTGATAAGGCAGCCGTGTGGACAAACTGAACTCCAGAAGTTCACACGGCATATTCTTGAGCACGATATATAGTTTGTGACGGAAATAAAATGAGGTGAAAATCAGTGAGTAATACACGCGCGCGCAAGCCCGGCGGTGGGCGGAAGCCATCAAAGCCGGAGTACAGTGCAGACGAGAACCTAGCACAGCAGATGGAAGCAGCTGCTGACCTTTATACGGACAAAATGAGCCTGCAAGCCATTGCAGACGCCCTGTCCCTCAACCCTATCAAGGTTCGGAAGTTGCTCATCACAGCCGGGGTCTACCAGTCGGACACGGCAAAGCTCGTCCAGCAGACGTTCGGTTCTTTTAGAAGCACGCAGAGTTATTCTGCTGCTGTTACCTCCACTATGTCGGCTTTGCAGCTGTCCCGTCCCTCTGTGACCTCTTATCTGCCGTATGAGAAGGGCGTGTACTTCCCGGAGGAAGCTGAAGCGGCGAATATCAGTGCCGGGGCAGAGC
>ERZ1026890.171-NODE-171-length-48732-cov-106.411488_pt1 | contig 48732 bp, 30 predicted proteins | sample MGYA00380175_ERZ1026890 | MGnify/ENA primary metagenome ERZ1026890 (study PRJEB33269, sample SAMEA4719811) | human gut metagenome | biome: human-associated habitat; feature: organic feature; material: feces | place: Cameroon | collected 2013-10 ...
TGCAGCGCAAGTATCTGGATTATCAGGTGAACATCGGCAACCGCATCATCGCCGTATTGCAGAGTGGCGAACCGGATGCAGCCTTCAAGGCTCAGCAGCTGAGCGAACCCAAGAGGATGTTCCAGAATATGATAGATGATCTTTTCAAGGATACCGGAAAGACCATCATCCGAACAGCCAATGAAATCCGATTCAACCAGATGGGCGAGCAGCTTCTGCCTTATCAGCTTTCGGCTGGCGAAAAGCAGATTCTTGCCATTCTGCTCACCGTGCTGGTGGAGGACAATCAGTCTTATATCCTCTTTATGGATGAACCGGAAATCAGTCTTCACCTGGAGTGGCAGAAGCAGCTCATCGGTCTGGTGCTGAAACTGAATCCGAACATCCAGATTATCATGACCACCCATAGTCCTGCCGTGGTCATGGATGGCTGGATGGACCATGTAACGGAGGTGGATGATATTACTATCAAGTAAAATAACGGCTTATGGCTAAACGTTTAACCGATAACATCAACTCGCTTTACTTCGAGGCCGCCAACAAGATGACTTCGAAGAAGGCTCGGCGCAAGATTGTGGCTTACGTCGAGAGCTACGATGATGTCTTCTTCTGGAGGTCGGTGCTGGGAAAGTATGAGGATGACACGCGTTATTTTGAGATTATGTTGCCTACCCGCGATAACCATCTCGACCGTGGCAAGAAGGCGGCTATCGGAAATATGCTCAAGGGGGTGGGCAAGGATATGATAGCCTGTGTGGATGCCGACTATGACTATCTGCGCCAGGGTACCACCGAGGCTTCCCAGCAGATGCTGGAGAATCCTTATATCTTCCATACCTACGCTTATGCCATTGAGAATTTCCAGTGTTATTCCAAGGGTTTGCACGAAACCTGCGTGATGGTGACGTTGAACGATACCCATATCTTCGATTTCGAAAGATTCATGGAGGCGTATTCCCGTACGATATGGCCGCTCTTCGTGTGGCATCTTCTCTTCTATATCCGTCATCGCAAGATGTCGATGCATTTTGACATGGCTGAGTTCGACAAGGTCATCGTATTGCCATCGGTAAGAATCCAGGAACCTCAGCAGGCCATCAATTATCTCGCCAAGAAGGTAAGAGCGAAGCTTTTCCAGCTGGAGCGCCGCTTCAAGAAGTTCAAGGATGAACTGCCGGATATGATTCAGTATCTGAATGCCTTGGGGGTGAACGAACATAATGCCTATCTGTATATACAAGGTCATCATCTTTTCGACCTGGTGGTGAGTCCGCTGGTTCAGAGTGTCTGCGATACCCTGCGCAATGTAAGGGAGAATGAAATCCGTGACAGGGCGGTTCATTCCGAGCAGGCACGCACCGAGATGGCATGCTATGAGAACAGTCTGGGCAAGGTGAAAATGATGATGAAGAAGAACACCTTCTACCAGTTCTCTCCGGAATTCCAGAAGATACAGGCGGATGTGGAGAAGTATCTGGAACAATCATCCTGAAATGAAATTGCAGAAATAAACTCTTTATATCGAAATAAAAAATGCGAGCTGGAAATGGCCCGCATTTTTTTATTTTGATATCTTATTCTTATACGTATGTCTCGAGGAACTTCAAGGTTCCTTCTACCTTCAATGTCTGGGTAGAGGCAGGAACTACGATGCTCTCGCCGCCCTGCAGGGTAATCTCGTTACCCTCGTTGTCGGTAATCTTAGCCTCACCCTTCAGGCCAATCAGAATCACGAAGCTGTCCAACTCTGAATAATCCAGGGTCATTGGCTCATCGAGATCATAAACGGCAGTGGTGAAGTAAGGGCACTGCACCATGCTTACACCCTGGTTCTTGGCAGGAGTGTAGTTCTGGCGATAGTCTGGCAATACGGTGTAGTCGATGCACTCGGCAGCCTCCTTGGTGTGGAGCTGGCGATAGTTGCCATCCTTGTCCTTGCGCTTGAAGTCGTAGATGCGATAGGTAACATCGCTGGTCTGCTGAATCTCGGCAACGAAACAGCCTGTTCCGATGGCGTGGATTCTGCCGGCAGGGATAAAGAAGCAGTCGTCCTCCTTCACGTTATACTGAGCCAGGGCATCGGTGATGGTATCATTCTCCACCATCTCCTTATACTGCTCAGGAGTAATCTGCATCTTCAAGCCGTTGTAGAGCTTGGCATCCGGCTCACTTGGCAGCGCATACCACATCTCGGTCTTGCCGCGCTCCTTACCCTGCTTCTGGGCAATCTCATCGTTAGGATGCACCTGGATAGAAAGGTCGGTGTTGGCGTCGATAAACTTGATGAGCAGCGGGAACTCATTGCCGAAACGCTTGTAGTTTTCGGTTCCAAGTAAACTGTCCTTCAACTCGGCAACAACCTCATTGAGCTTCTTGCCCTTCATCTCGCCGTCGGCTACGATGCTCTCGTTGCCAGGAACTCCAGAAATTTCCCAACTCTCGCCAACTTTCTCCTGCTTGATGTCAAGATGCTTGAAAGCGATAATCTTGTTGCCACCCCAAATAGTGGACTTCAATAGTGGTTCAAATTTTAATGGTTTCATAATTTTTATTGAATTAGTTGATAAAATGTTTCTAGTTATAGAACTCTTCATTCTTCACTCTTCACTTAAACTCTAGTTCTCCCTCCAGAAGGCAGGGGTGAAGATCACCAGTACGCTGAATATCTCCAGACGTCCGATGAGCATCATCAGCGAGCAGAACCATTTTGCCACATCCGGCAGTTCGCTCCACGACATCGTCGGACCAATCTCCGTACCCAGCGTAGGACCTACGTTGCCCACACAGCTCAGGGTGATGGTGATGGCATTGGTGTTGTCGATGCCCATGGCTATCATCGTGAAGGAGATGACCAGGCAGATGATGAGATACGTGGTGAGGAAGGCGAGCAGCGTTACCCGCTTCTGCATCGGCACGTTGACACCATCAATCTTCAGCGGCAGCACGGCGTTAGGGTGCAGAATCTGTCGGAACTCATTCTTCACCATTCTCACCAGCATCACGCCACGGATGCATTTCAAACCTCCACTCGTACTGCCCGAGCAGGCTCCGAAGAACATGCAGGCTGCTAATACCACCCAGGTAACGTGAGGCCAGAGGGCTGCATCGTCGTTAAACAATCCCGTGGTGGTGATAAATGATACCACCTGGAAGACGGCACTGCGGAAGGCATGCTCCACATCGTAGTTGCGCATCACCATCAGCTCTACCATAATGAAAGCCGTAAAGGCAGTGACGAGGAGCATATAGAACTTGAACTCCGAGTTCTTGAACAGGTCCTTGATCTTGAACTTGATGACTGCTGCATAAAGCAGGGTGAAGTTCACTCCCGAGAGGAAGCAGAAGAAGGTGCAGATGTATTCCAGCGCCGGAGAATGGAAGAACGATGTACTGCTGTTGTGGGTGGAGAAACCACCCGTAGCCGTAGTGGTCATCGCATAGTTGAAACTGTCGAAGAGATTCATTCCCGCCACATAATAGGATGCGATGCAGGCTATGGTGAGCACCAGATAGATACTCCATATCCATTTTGCCGAGGTAGAGAGTCGGGGATGCAGCTTGGTCTTGATGGGACCCGTAGCCTCGGCGGCAAACACCTTGGTCTGTCCGCCTACGAGCGACGGCAGCAGGGCGATGGTGAAGAACACGATACCCAAACCGCCTATCCACTGGGTGAGCGATCGCCAGAAGAGCAAGCCGTGCGGGAAGCATTCCACATCATCCAGGATGGTGGCTCCCGTGGTGGTGAATCCCGACATCGTCTCGAAGTAGGCATCCGTAAAGTTGCTGATGTAGCCGCTTATCATGAAGGGCAGGGTTCCGAAGAGACTGAAGATAATCCAGGATAGCGACACCACGAGATAGGCATCGCGGCGCGACATCGAGTTGTCGGCTCCATGACCCCTCCATTTCAGAATGAGTCCGCCTCCGATGGTAGCGAGTGTTGATATCACGAAGGCGAAGACATCTTCCTGCTGATAGTAATAGGCTACCAGCAGAGAGATAAAGAGCAGGAAAGCCTCTATGAAAAGCAGTTGCCCCAATATCTTATATATCAGTTTGCTATTTATCATATAAAATGCTTCTCTTTATCATATAAAATACTTCTCTATCTTCTTCATGTTGATGTTGTGGCAGAACACCATCACCGAGTCGCCCGGTTCTATCTGGGTATTACCCGAAACGAGCATTCCTTCGCCGTTTCTCACCAGTCCACCGATGGTTACACCGATAGGCATCCCCAGGTCTTTCACCGGTTTTTGGGTTACCTTGGAACCCTCCTTGGCGATGAACTCAGCCACATCGGCGTTGGCGCTCATCAGGAAGCGCACGTTCATCACGTCGGCATCGAGCATCATCTGATAGATATAGCTGGCGGCAATCATCTTCTTGTTGATGATGGTACCGATATCCAGGCTCTCTGCCATGCTTACATAATCCACGTTCTCTACTGCCGCCACGGTTTTGCGCACACCCATTCGCTTGGCTGTGAGACAGGCCAGGATGTTGGTCTCGGCATTTCCGGTCAGTGCCACGAAAGCCTGGGTGCTTCTGATTCCCTCTTCCGTAAGCAACGGAATGTCGCGGCCGTCGCCATGGATGATGAGGGTGTGGGTATCGTCGAGGATATCGTTGAGATATTCGCAGCGCTCCTCGCTCATCTCTATAATCTTGCACTCCATGTATTCCGGCATCTTCTTCACGGCTCTCACGGCTGTGCGGCCGCCACCCATAATCATCACGTTCTTCACATCTACATAATGTTCCTTACCTACAATCTTGCGGATGTAGGGAATGTAGTTGCGGGTGGTCATGAAGTAGGCGAGGTCGTAGAGCTTCAGCTCGTCGTTACCGCCAGGGATGATGGTATCGCTGCCTCGCTTGATGGCTACCACATGGTATGGGTCGTTAGGACCGCTGATGTTCTTGAGCGGTTCGTTGAGAATCTCGCAGCCCTCACGCAGTTTGATGCCGAGCATTACGAGTGCTCCGTCGTGCACATCCCAGCGCTGGCGCACCCAACTCATCTTCAATCCGTTGTTGATATCCACGGCAGCCAGCATTTCCGGGTAAATCAGTTTGCTGATGCCCAGTTCCCTGAAGAACTCCTGTGCCTGCGGTTCCATGTACTCGGGGTTATCCACTCGTGCCACGGTGCGCTTGGCTCCCAGGTTCTTGGCAAGGATGCTTGCCGTGATGTTCATGCTTTCGATGGGAGTGACGGCGATGAACAGGTCGGCGTCGGCAACTCCGGCATCTCGCAGAGTACTCAGACTGGTAGGCTTGCCCAGCATGGTGAGCAGGTCGCAGTCTGATCCTATGCTGGCCAATCGCTCCTCGCTTTCATCGATGAGCGTAATCTCTTCCCTGCTGCGCGACAGGAGTCGTGCCAGGTGAGTTCCGATGGCGTGAGCGCCAGCTATGATTATTTTCATTTCCTATTATAATATGATAATGTATATATATAATAATGTATATTACAATACAGCCTTCAGCGTTTCTTTGATGCTGTTGTTGTCAAGATGCACGATTTCTCTGAGCTGGTTCACGGTGCCATGCTCCACAAAGTCGTCTGGCAGTCCCATTCTTGTGATGGTTGGCTGGTAGCCATGGTCGCTCATCCATTCCAGAACGGCAGATCCCATGCCTCCATTTCTTACTCCATCCTCTATGGTGACGATGTGCTTGAACTTCTTGCCCACCTCTTCGAGGAGGCTATTGTCGAGCGGCTTCAGGAATCGCAGGTCGTAGTGGGCGATGCTCAGAGGCTTGCCTTCGCATTGTTCCTTGCCTTCATCGCTGGCTTCGCACTGCTCCTTGCCTTCCGCCTCCAGTTCGGCGATGGCCTTGGCAGCATCGTTTCCGATAGGACCTATGGTAATCACGGCGATGTCGTCGCCATCCTTCAGCTTTCTTCCGGTACCCGTCTTGATTTCCTCCATCGGGTTCTTCCAGTCTACCAGCACGCCGTTGCCGCGAGGATAGCGGATTACGTAGCTGCCATGGTTAGGCAACTGTGCCGAATACATCAGGTTGCGCAGCTCATGCTCGTTCATCGGCGAAGCGATGGTGAGGTGAGGGATAGGGCGCAGGGCTGCCATGTCGAAAGCTCCATGATGGGTAGGACCATCTTCTCCCACCAGTCCGGCACGGTCCAGACAGAGTACCACCGGCAGATTGAGCAGTGCCATATCATGGATGATGTTATCGTAGGCACGCTGTGCAAACGAACTGTAGATGTTGCAGAACGGAATGAGTCCATCTTTCGCCATACCTCCCGAGAAGGTGACGGCATGTCCCTCGGCGATACCCACGTCGAAGGTACGGTCGGGCATCGCCTTCATCATGATGTTCATGGAGCATCCTGTAGGCATGGCTGGTGTCACACCTACTATCTTCGGGTTCTGCTGGGCGAGTTCCAGAAGCGTGTTGCCGAAAACATCCTGGTATTTAGGCGGTTTGTTGCTGGTGTCTGCGATGAGGCGCTCACCAGTTTCCGGGTCGAATTTGCCCGGTGCATGCCAGATGGTAGCACTCTTCTCGGCTGGTTCGTAACCCTTGCCCTTGGTGGTATGCAGGTGGAGCAGCTTCGGACCCTTCATCTTCTTGAGCTGTTGCAGCACTCGTACCACTTCCTTGACGTCATGACCGTCGAACGGACCGAAGTATCGGATGTTCATTCCCTCGAAGATGTTCTGCTGATGGCTCAATGCCGATTTCAGCGCATTGTTCAGGCGGATGATGCCCTTCTTGCGGTTGTCGTTGAGATAGCCCTTGGAGTGGAGCCACTGCGAAGCCTTGAAACGAAGCTTGTTGTAAGTTTCATTGGTGTCGAGGTTCAGAAGATACTTCTCCATGCCTCCCACGGCACGGTCGATACTCATATCGTTGTCGTTGAGGATGATGAGCATGTCGTTAGGAGTGCTTGATACATTGTTCAGGCCCTCGAAAGCCAGGCCGCCACTCATGGCGCCATCGCCGATTACAGCCACCACGCTGCGATCAGACTGTCCTAGTTTGCGTGCCGCCACAGCCATGCCGAGTGCCGCAGAAATAGAGTTGCTGGCATGTCCGCAGGCAAAGGTGTCGTATTCACTCTCCAGTGGAGTAGGGAACGGACGGATGCCGTGAAGCTTTCTGTTGGTACAGAACACCTCACGTCTTCCTGTCAGTATCTTATGTCCGTATGCCTGATGGCCCACATCCCAAACGATTCGGTCGTTCGGGGTGTTATATACGTAGTGGAGTGCCACTGTGATTTCAACCACGCCAAGAGAGGAGGCAAAATGACCAGGGTTGACGGAAACCTCGTCGATGATGTCTTCTCTTAATTCTTTGCATACTTGTGGCAACTGGTCGATGCTCAGTTTGCGCAAATCCTCAGGGTATTTGATGTTACTTAATAGACTAAACTTACTTTTGTCCATATTTCCTTGTTATTTGTACATGCAAAGGTAATGCTTTTTTTTAATAAATAACATTTTTATTGGGATATTTTCGCTTTTTCCGATAAATCTTTGTATTTTTCTACTCATAGTGGATTACTTGTAGATGAACTTTTCTGAGAATTGCTGTCCGTTAACAGAAATGTTGAGTATGTAGATGCCATGTGAATGAGACGATAAAGGCAGACAGATGTTATATGTCTTCTTGCTGGATTCTTTAAAACTCTGTTGGCATACCATCATTCCGTCAATGGTATGGATATTACAATCTATCTTTGCTCTTGAAGAGCAGAACATGGCAACATTTACATTACCATCGGAAGTCACGTTTACCGAATAATCAATAAATGTACCATTAGAAAATACATGTCTGGAAATACGGGGACGGCCATTGGAGGTAGCTTTTGCTCTCTCTCTCTGAGAAATATTTCTTGATTTCTCGTATTCATTGTCTTTCAATGATTGTGGAGAGTAATAATAAGCTACTTTAAATCCAATATTGTTACCCTTAACATGAGAGTCTAAGGTTTCGTAAATCGGATAAGACTCCCCTTGTGCATACCATCTGTATATGTTTGTTTCCACCAGATTGGAATCCACAGCAAGGTGTTGTATGATGCTATCATGTGTGTAGACGTCAACACTGTCAACCAACAAGCGTAAGGCCTTTGCGTGCTCAATGTTTTTGAGATATTGTTGTCCTGTGTGTTTCTGGATATGTACCCTTGTCACACCAGTAATCGTATCACCTGATGGAAGTAACATTGTACCGAGTCCATCAACTTGGCATTCATATGTTCCATAAATACGAGAATATACTGACTCTGAATATATGGCATATCCATTGAAATACCCCGTTGCCATGCTGTTAAGTACAAAACTAGGCGGAGCAATCAAGTCTGTTAGTTTGTAGCTAATTTTCGATTGGTTGTTCTCATAGCCATCCAAATATGTGCCAGTTTCGTTTTTATGACAAAAATAACGGGTATTGAGTCCATTAATTATAAGTCCATGTTCATCATGGGGATTGGAGGTGATTGTCAACCACGAGGCATTGTCAGATAAATTGATGTCTGTCAAGTCCCAAATAGCACCTTTCCCTTTTTGGTCAAAATGTTTGAAGGTGGCTTGCTGACGCTCAATCTTGTCTCCTATATGATATGTATGATTACAAATGTTCTGTTCCGTTGTGGAGAGAACCTGTTTGTCGCTGATACGCTCCGTAGTCTGCACGTAGTTCTCTGAAGACACTTGGGCCTTTGTTGACAGGGCAGTAAGCCATGCCAACAAAAACAAGTAACGAAAGTTAACTTTATTCATCATAAGCTTATTGTTTGTATTTGTATTTGAATGATGAGGACACGATGCCGTTATGATCCTTGATGGCAGATAATCTGCAGAAAGCGTCATAAGAATAAGTCGTAGATTCTCCATTCGGAGAAATCATCTCCACCATCCCTATTTGGGGACTGAAACTGAAGGTTGCGACACTACAACCAACCAACTTTGACAATTTGTTGTGTAAATCCCTTGCACTTATAGTTGGCGCGGCTGCTGTTTCCAATGCTTTTACGGCAGAGTCGCCTCCAAGGAGATTCCTTACGGCTGGATAGTCCGCACCTCTTATCACGGCAATGGGATAGTTGCTGTAATACCCCCATATATAGGTGACCACATCGCAGTTGTTTTCCTTTACCACACGAGGCTTCCCTGACGAGTTGTAAGAAAGCACAGCGTTAGCTTTGAATGAGGAGAAGGCATAGTTGTCCTTTAACAGACTAAACGAACTCCTAGTTATGGCTCTTTCTGTATCTAACGAGTATTCCGTGATAATATTGCCATTGTTGTCATATAAATATCGTTGTGAGTCGATGACATAAGTGCCGTCTTCATTTGATATTGATGTCAGACATTCTATGGGAATCTCAGTGATGTGCTTGTCTGCCAAAGTCTTCATATTGGCTTGGGAAAGAGCATTCTGTGGATAGAATGTTTCTGTAGTGAAGGTAGTTCCTGTCTCAGACTGACTCTGGACCGAGATGGAGTCCAAGGTGTTGGTCTGTCCGTACTGGGTACTAGTTTTTATGGTAACACAGTTATCACCATGATATTCTTTTTGGCTGGAATTGGAAGAAACCAAGGCGAACTGGACCGATGGATATAGATATATTTGCATGCACCCTCCTCCTAAGGCTTCAGCATATGCATTTTCTGACGCCAAAGCATTTCCACCAGTAACCTCGTTTGGCCCGCTGTAGATGTTCTCGATGACCGCACTTAGAAGTCGGGAGTCAACACATCTCCACTTATAACTGTTATCTGTTGTCTTGATAAGTTTTCCCTTGGAATCAAACACGCTATCAGAAAGCAACATTCCATTTCTCGGGTCGGGCACTTGACGGCAATAGGTAAGCATATTGGTGCCCCAAGGTCTGTTTCTGTAAGTAAAAACCTCTTTACCATTTGTCGTTCCATTGCTTTCCTGTTTGATGGTGACCCTCTCATAGCTGACCACAGGCGCATCTGGAACAGCATTGCTGCCGCTTACTTCCGCATAGCGAATTTCTTTAGCTGTTGCAGGTTTTATCTGGTTCAATCCTTCATCTTGATACTTTCCATTTTGGTAGACTAAGATTTTTCTTCTTGCATAGATGGCTGGGACTGACAATCGTCCTGAGGAAGTTAAGTCAGGATAGGTATATCGATATTTTGTCGTAGTAAAGTTTCCTTTCCCATCATTTTCAGATATGGACTTTACCCTCATGCCTGCACCGATGGATGTATATGTGGATTTTTCTAGTTTGATATTGCCTCTTATCTGGTAATATTGCTGGGGACGCACTCCAATGTTTAATGAAGCCCCGCCAGCAATCTGCAGTTTGTACTTCCCAGGGAAAAGAGTTAAAGTCCTTGATTTTGTTATGTTTCTTGTCCCCACTGTGTCGCTTGGAACTGCGCTCAGCACATCACAAGCACTAACCACCTCATGTGGACCATTTCTGTCATAAATGGTGCTATAATGATACAACTGAAGAGGGTTGCTTAGAATATATCGCCAGGAAGGCTGCTCGGCAAGGTTGGATATCATGTAGCTTAGGGTCATCTTGTACATCCCCTCTTCTGATATATTAAACGTACTTTCGTTTAATGATGCCCCAATAACCTTTCCATAGCTTTGATTGGTGGCGTAGATGTCCACATCCTTGAAACTTTTTCCGCTTGTCGTCTTTGCTGTGTCGAAATACTTATAGTTGGAGAAGCGATGCCCTTCATAAGTGATACTTGTAGTTCCGCCTGTCGGATAAGTAATGAAAGAGAGCATTCCCGCAGAGGCACAGCTTTCATTGAAACGTCGGTCTGCACCTGTAAAATATACCGTTTTAGGGAAACCATCTTCCACGTCTGAAGTCAACTCTTCCCAATGTTTTGGAAGAAGGGTGTGGTAACGACCATTGAAGTTTTCTTTCCCATTGTAATATCCCCAATAATCAATGGCTGCGGAAGCCTTACAAGGCAACTCGTTATTATAGCCAAACGAGTACTTTGCCACTTGTTTGCCATTCGAGTCCTCCTCGCTGTAATTGTCCAGTCGCAGTCTATAATACATAAAGTCGTCAGAGTCAAACCATCCGTCGTAAATGGACGAGTTGCCTAGATTGTCAAATAAATCCTTTACCGTGTTGCCTCCAGTGGTTACTTTAGAAAAATAACTGGAGCTGAAACTAAAGGACTTCAATAGTTTTTTCTGAGAACCATTCTTTTGGTAGATTTCTATCTTTGACAGTTTGCGACTGTTCCCATCCAGATCCTTACGAAAGTCACTGGATGGGATGAACTTTACCAATGCTTCGTCGGATTCTATTTCCGAGAGACGAAGAGCTCTTGTCCGATATAATTGTGAGAGACTACGATCCAGAAGGTTTGAACCTTCTTGCTTGACTTCACGATAGCTCGAACCAATTGCATTGGCAGGATATTCATGGCTGTATAAGTTTTCTGTTATTTTGTATACAGAGGTTATTGTACCGTTGTCGACATATCTGAGTTGTATGGTATGTCCTGTGGGAGATTCTATTTTTGTAAGAAATAGCGTATAATCCTGATACACCATTCCTGGGTCAACCAAATATCCCTCTGGACTACTCTCCTCCTTTGCGTTGAAGGAATATTTTACTCCTTTTCCATCAATGATGGTGGGTGACATGATGGATCCTGTAATCTGAAAGTTTTGGTTACGGCCCGTAATGAAGAACTCATTCTTCATCCTATCCCATACATAAGAGAGACTGTTGCCCATGAAATTAGCATGGAAGGTGGGAGTTTCACCAGCCTTGTTGTCTAGGATGAAATGATACAATTGACTAGACAGGTCATTGTACTTATTGCCCTCAATCTCTAGCGTCTGCTTAAACCAATTTTTACCATGGCCACCTCGCCAATTAGGGTGGCATCCATCCATCTTGTATCGCATTTGTGGAAACTCACCATCCAGGGGAATGTATGTTATGGACAGTTTGTTGGCAAAATAATCCCAATCTTTTTGAAACGATTCTCCATATTGTGTAGAGCATGCGGAAGTTGTCGTAGTGATGGCTCCTCCTGCATTCAGTAACCAATTTAATCCAACCCAAGTAGCCTCTTGGTCTACTCGTATGGCATTGCCTTGGTAGTCCAAGCTGATAGGCAGGCTGATGTCGCCGCTCACCAATGTATAGATTGGTATAGAGAAAGCCAAGCTGCCAGTATAGTTGCTCACGGGAATGGTGGATATTCTGTCAAAGGCAGCTGCCTCTGGTGACTTTGGGGAGTAATCACGATGATTACCATCCGCTCCAAATGTTGGAGCGGAGAGTATGATGCTGAGTACTATAAATAATATCTTTTTCATGACTTCACAATATATACTTTTAAATTGTTGCTAAGTATGGAACATTCGAAGTTCCATACTAAATTGCGAATAACGCAATTTACATGGCTTGTCGATTTTAGAACCTTTTCAAACTCATTTTTCTCTTCTTGTGAGAATTCATCCCATTGTATTATGTTTATGCTATCAACTAAAGCATCAAATGGGGAGTTGTATTCTTTCTCCACTAGGAAATCCCAATTCTTATAAAAAACAAATATTTTAAATAAAAATGAAGAATCGCAATTTTGCTCACGTTTAACGACATACAGTTCTATATGGATGCCATTTACTAGATATGATTCATTATAAAAATTCGTCATATAACTTCTGGCATTCATAACATATTGTTTAAATTCGCGCAAATCAAATTTTATATCTTCGATAAGTTTCGTCTTGGATTTAATACCAATATAAGGATAAGAAAGATGTTTTGCCCAACAGAGTAGAAGATTGTACTTGTTTTTACAAGATTTTAGTCCCACTCTTATATCTTGCTGCTCTCCAAATTCGGTTATAATTATATACTTTTCCATTGTTTAATGTCCTTTAGAGTTTCTACTATGGCTTTCACCTATGGCTCTTTCAGTATCTAACGAGTATTCCGTGATAATATTGCCATTGTTGTCATATAAATATCGTTGGGATCCGATGACATAAGTGCCGTCTTCATTTGATATTGATGTCAGACATTCTATTTTTTTTATATCATTACTTCCATTGTATTCTAATTGATTTCTTTGTTATAAATATTTTTGCTATTATGGTTCTTACGGACCATATTCCCAAATATTAATTGTTTCTTTATTTATTGTTTTTGTACATTTCATCAAGCTTTTTAACCCACATCAAAGTGATGGTATCTTTTGGAGGGATATTGTAGATTTCAACCAAGACATTTCTTAGGTCTTTGTAAATGGTATCGTTAGGGTGATATTCATTCATAAGTAAACCATAGAAAATGTCTTCTTTTTTTAAATGCCCGCCAGATAATTCTTTAAGTAATTCATAATCTTTTATGCTCTTCTCTTTAATAATTGCAGATTTTATCTTGTTAATATTCCATTGAGGGCTGACTGGTTGCTTTACTCCCAAATTCCATTCAAACTTAGGGCGTGCTTGAAAAATTCCCCCCAAAAACAAACCTATAATGATGCCTAAGGCAACATTATGCATATTTCTTATTTTGTCCATTTTATCTTATAAATTTCGTTTATCTTATTCTCATAGAATTTTGCTTTTCTCTGATTTCTTTCGAATAATATTCCTTTTTCGTAATATTCCTTTAATTGAAAACAAGAACTTGAACTTCCGTTTTTTGCCCCATACAATAAGTAATATCTCATCATTTCAGACAATAATAAAGTGTTGTTCTTTTTAAAATCTTTAATAGCGTCGAAAATATTATAAGAAGCTTCGGGATAAGAATATTTGTCTGCCATGATTAATGCATAATATAAGAGTTCTTTAGAACCATTATGAATACTTCCATAATGATATAAGAGTTCTGTATATGAATCTTCGTTTCCATATAGAAGAACAGAGTCTGAGGTAAGTTTAAATTCTACAGAATCCAATATGAATACATCTCTGCTATTGGTAACAATATATTGCTCATCCGTTTTTGTTGTACTATTTTTAAGCAAATAAGCATTAAAAAATGAAAGAGCAAATCCCAATAAAATACCTAATACAAGTTTTATTTTTTCCATACATTTATATGATTAGATAGTTCCTTTATTAAATTAAATTTTATTCTAGGGTATATAGAGCCAGGGTAGTCATGTTTCCCATATGTCATCGATTTGATTTCTCTACCAGCTTTATAACTTTTCCAAATTCCGTTGTTTTCGAGGTATGAGCCTAGATAACTTTTGGTATTCTTTTTGGTTAGCACATTAACTGGAGTCGTTGGAGCAATAATAATCACGTTGTCAAATTTCTTGCTATTTGATATAGCTTTTGCAAACTTAGAAGCAGAACAGCTATGTAATACTATTGTTATAGGTGCATTACCTTCTCTAGTTTTCCATATAAAGCTATTTGACTCTAGAAATTTTTCAAATTTTTCAGCGTTGTCAACTACTTCTTTGTTTAGAATAATACTATTGCCATTATCATACCCATGCGCCCAGATGTTTATGACATTTGGATCATCCTTAAAGTTTTTTATTTCAGGCTCTAGTCTTTTATAATTTCTATCTTTCTGCGATAGAGCGTCTAGCTTTTCAAGCCCCTTTATATCAAGATATCGCGTAGGATTATTACCGCAATATACATAAGGGACATGTGAATAATCTTTTTCTGCTAGCTTATCTAATGTGTTCCAAATAACGATAGCCGCATCATAGTTTCTTGCCCCATAGTCATGCCAATCCAAACCGTTCATTCGGTCCAGTTCCTTACCGTTGTATTTATATCTCTGAACATCGCCATTCGTGCTGCTCCCCATCAACGCACCTGTAGGATAGTAATCGTTGGTTTGCTCGATAACCCCGCTTTCGTTCACAACAACACGGTTGTCACCCAGATGGTCTTTGAGATAGTAATGGAAAGAAAGGTTGCCGCCTTTGTCATACTTGGCATAGCCTCCGTCATTCAGTACCATCGTCTCATCACCATCATAAATGATGTTTCCGCAATAGTTGATTACCTTTTGCCCATTTACTGCATTTGCTGATGCTGCATCGGCAGATTGCATGACTGGCATCTGAGGCAATGTGTTGGTCATTGCCGTTAGTGTATATAGAACGGAGTGCTTGTTTCCCTCAGCATCATATACGTAACTAGCTTTCCTTCCATCATTATATAATATTTTCTGTGGCAAGTTGTTGATGTCGTATGATATCGAGCTAATCCCCTTGTTCTTGTCCATCACCATGTTGCCATTGGCATCATAGCTATACTCCGTAGCCTCCTTCGTACCATCCACAAAGTGGAAGGCACCTGCATGATATGGACCACTCACCGTATCATCAACCTTGGTAAGTTGATTACCGTTGTAGCCATAGCTAAGGTAGGCACGATGATTGCCATCCGCTCCGAATATTGGAGCGGAGAGTATGATGCTGAGTACTATAAATAATATCTTTTTCATGACTTTACGATATATACTTTTAAACTGTTGCCAAGTATGGAGCATTCGAAGTTCCAAACTAAGTCTTTTAAAGTTTCATTTAATTCTTTGATATTATAAATGTTCTTCCTAATTTCGGCACGTTCTTCTTTAGAATAATAGTGCCAAGATAAGTATCTTGCCCAATGTGAAATTGTGGTTAATGGCAATTCTGCTTTGCTTTTGGAAATATAAATTCCACCTTTGAAATACGCAATAATTAAATTACGTTTAGATTCAGTACTTCCTTGTAAAATGGAAGATACATCTAAGAAATGTCCATCTATTATTCTGTTATTTTGAAAAAAAAACATACAATGAAGCCCTTGCATTCTACGAATACAAGCGGAAGATGCAACCCCAGTAAGATATTCTTCCTGTATCTTCTTACGAGCAGCAGAACCTATATAAGGAAAACGCAATGTTTTTATCCATTTTAACACTACATTTTTCTCATTTTCAGCTTCTAATATCTCTGTTTTTACAATAAGTCCTGTTTGATAATCTGTTAAAAACAAATACTTTTTCATTAGCGATTCCCCTTCTGATTTCTACTATGATTTTCACCCTTATTATCTTTTATTCTTTGCAAATGTTTTAATTGTTTTCTAGCTTTGTTGTACTCTGCTACTTCTTCTTTAGTTTTGCTAGTTTTCGAATGTAACTGCTTAACTTTCTCCTTTAGTTGCTCATATTTTTGTCGATTAACCTCCTTTCTTTTTTGATTAGCATGAGGAGAATTCTTGTTGCCCGATGAAACATTGCTTTTCTTTCCTCTGTTGTACCCTTGTGCCTTGTTGCTGTTGGAGTTAGCCATCATGACATAGCCTGTTATACTTGTAGCCAAGCCTGCTGTTGTTATAGTCTTTCCTACAACAGTTATTGGTGCGGCAACTTCAGCACTAGTACCTGCTGTAACCACAATGGCTGTAGTACCAACCGCTGCTACGGCACTGCCAAAGGTGGTAGCTTTCCCACCCCAATTAGTAAAAGAATTGGCTAATCTGCTTGCTGTTTCATCAGACTGTCGTAAAGAATAGTTGTAGTCTTCGGGGTCCGTTGGGGTATAGGTGTCTCGAAGTCTGCCTGAAAAAGGAATGACGTTAGTAACAGCACCGATAATGTACCCAATTGTACGGTCTTTACCGTCCTGTCCATCAGGGTCTGCCATGCGCATCGGATTATTGTAGACATATACATAGCTGCTAATGTCTGGATGTATTTCCTGCAAATTATCCTGGCTTCTCCATATTCCTAGTGCTGCATCATAGTTTCTTGCCCCATAGTCATGCCAATCCAAACCGTTCATTCGGTCCAGTTCCTTACCGTTGTATTTATATCTCTGAACATCGCCATTCGTGCTGCTCCCCATCAACGCACCTGTAGGATAGTAATCGTTGGTTTGCTCGATAACCCCGCTTTCGTTCACAACAACACGGTTGTCACCCAGATGGTCTTTGAGATAGTAATGGAAAGAAAGGTTGCCGCCTTTGTCATACTTGGCATAGCCTCCGTCATTCAGTACCATCGTCTCATCACCATCATAAATGATGTTTCCGCAATAGTTGATTACCTTTTGCCCATTTACTGCATTTGCTGATGCTGCATCGGCAGATTGCATGACTGGCATCTGAGGCAATGTGTTGGTCATTGCCGTTAGTGTATATAGAACGGAGTGCTTGTTTCCCTCAGCATCATATACGTAACTAGCTTTCCTTCCATCATTATATAATATTTTCTGTGGCAAGTTGTTGATGTCGTATGATATCGAGCTAATCCCCTTGTTCTTGTCCATCACCATGTTGCCATTGGCATCATAGCTATACTCCGTAGCCTCCTTCGTACCATCCACAAAGTGGAAGGCACCTGCATGATATGGACCACTCACCGTATCATCAACCTTGGTAAGTTGATTACCGTTGTAGCCATAGCTAAGGTTGTCAATGAGCCCGTACTTGTTGTCGTCTCTCAAACCATAGCGTATCAATGACAGGATGTTTCCCATCTTGTCATAAGACAGGCTTTCGTCATAGTGACCTATGTTGTCCGATAAGAATTCTCCTTCCTCATAGTCGGCATCGGTCAGCATGTCCTGACGGTTGTAGGAGAACTTGTAGCCTTTCTCTATGTTGTTTCCAGTTTTCCAACTCATGGCAGATATATTGCCATTGTACTGTGCGGTTCCAGGTATAACAGAGCCATTTGCTTTGTTATAGGCAAGCGTTTGGGTTAAGTTCGTGCTACTTATCTCAGTCTTCCAGCTCCGAATGTTGTAGGAGTTGTTGATGCATTCTTTCCCCAATAATGTCTGTTTGGCGATTCTTCCATAATCGTCATATTCTGTTGTTGATAAGACTCTTTTGGCGGAGCCATTGATGGAATAGCTAACCATTATCTGTCTTCCTGCGTGATCATAGGCATATTCGTAGCATTCCTGTATGGCTTTCTTGCCACTTGCGCTATGAATGTGCTTGGTTTTCAAAGGGGAACCTATGTAGTTATAAGAGGTGTAGAAATGTTCACTTCCTCCAAGCAAGTTGCTGGAATGTGTTTGTACCACTCTTCCCTTTAAACCATAGTACATAGAGGAGATTTCATGTCTATTCGTACCATCTGATGTATATACTTTCTTCCCAGTCAAGAATCCCTTAGCATTGGGGGAACTGTTGGAAGGAAACGCAGCGTCCAATGCTTGGGCTGCGTTCAGATGCAAAATGCTCTGCTCTGAGGCGTTTTGCTTCTCTATGAAAGTATAGTCATCATAGAAATTGGTAATGAGCAGGGACTTGGCGGTAATCGTAGTGCCATTCAGCTGGTAACCGTCCAGGATGCCTGCCCCCGTGTATAGCGCATAGACATGGATTTTACTGACATCACTTATAGATGCAGTAGTGCCTTGTACAGCCAATCGTCCAAGTTTGTCATAGACGCAAAACTCCCAAAGTCCTTTCTTCCTCAGATTACCATCCTGCAAGTATGTCATCCTGCCGCTAAGGTCATACTTCATATAGATCGGCTCGCATCCTGGCAGCTTCTTCCATGTGCAATTCCCCTGTCCGTCATATTTATATTGGTAGGCATAGAGGTCAAGTGACGGCTCCTCCTGATAATTGGGAGGAAGCACAAATGCCAGGTTTCCACGGTAATCATATATATAATAGGTATCGGCTGCCTCATCGATGGAGCAGATGGTACGCTTGAGAATTACGTTGCCCGCGATGTTCTTGAACTCGTAGCTCTCATTGCCGTTTTCGTCAGTGGTCTTGGTAACGTAGAGCCTACCCTCAGGATAATACCCCTTGTCTTGCAACTGTCCTTGCATGGATACACGGTAGTATTTGCAGTTCAACGGATATTTAGAGGTGTTTACGAGATAGTCTTTCTTTAGGGGATGGCTAGTCCACTCAGCTCCAACTCCCTCCACTGTGTTTATTCGATTGAGTGGGCTTCCATCATATTCTGTTAGGGAGAAGGCATGGCTATCCCTGTATTGGTTATTTCCCTGGGAGCGAGCCGCAGAAATGCTGAGGAAATCGGAGGCGTCCTTGACAGGCAACCATGTCTTCCAATCACGTCCTAGTCCATCATATTCTTTGAGATGTATCAGGTTGGCTCCATCTGGAGTCTTCTTTTGTTCCACCATCTCGAAGGGTCTTCCCAAGCCGTCGTAGTATTCCGTGGTGGAGAGGACCTGTGTGTCGCTGATGCGCTCCGTAGTCTGCACGTAGTTCTCTGAAGACACTTGGGCCTTTGTTGACAAGGCGGCAAGCCATGCCAACAAAAACAAGCATCGGATTTTTACTTTACCAATCATAGGTTTGTTGTTTGTTGTTATACAATGTGTAGCCAATACGATACTATCGTAATTTTGGCTTAGTATTTCGCTTGCAAATATAATAAAAAAACGTAATGTATTTGCAGAACTCCTTATTAATTATGAAAAATTTAACTTGTTTTTTTAGAAAATGGCTTTTATTCGTAAGCGACTCCGCATTTTTCGGCATAAAAGTTTGGAAAGTACGCAAAATAGTGTTATTTTTGCACAAAAAACAAATAAAGATAAAAGATTATGAGAAAAAACGTATTGCTGATTGGAGCCTTGATGATGGCTTCCATGTCTATGATGGCGCAGAACAAGGTTGGCGGCATCAGTGAATCTATGATTCAGCAGATGGCGAAGAGCCAGACTGGCGGTGCAGCCAACAAGGCACTCTTCAATGCCATTGCTGCTAATAACATCGATGATTTGGTAAAGAACCATGCCAACGAGGCTCCTGTTGATACTCATTTCAGCATCGAGACACCAGCGCAGAGCATCCACAACCAGAAGAGTTCCGGCCGCTGCTGGATGTTCAGCGGTTTCAATGTGCTCCGTTCTAACTTCGCCCTCAACGACAAGCAGGGCAGAGTGGTGGAGTATTCACAGGATTATCTCTTCTTCTACGACCAGCTGGAGAAGGCTAATCTCATGCTGCAGGGCGTCATCGACCTGGGCAAGAAGAGCATCGAAGACCCTCAGGTGCAGTTCTTCTTCAAGAACCCTCTCAACGATGGTGGTACCTTCTGCGGTGTTGCCGACTTGGCTAGCAAGTATGGTCTCGTACCAATGAGCGCCCAGCCAGAGACATTCTCTAGCAACAATACATCAAAGATGAGCCGCCTCATCAGCAGCAAGCTGCGTGAATATGGATTGGAACTTCGCAAAATGGTTTCACAGGGCAAGAAACCTGCTGCTATTCAGGCTCGTAAGGGTGAAATGCTTGCTCAGGTTTATCACATGCTCTGCCTTACCCTGGGTGAGCCGGTGAAGGAGTTCACTTATGCTTTCCGCGACAAGGATGGCAAGCAGATTGGCGAGGCTAAGAAATATACTCCTAAGAGTTTCTATGAGGAAACCGTGGGTAAGGACCTGAACGGCACCTTCCTGATGGTGATGAACGACCCACGCCGCCCATACCACAAGACCTACGAGGTGGAGTACGACCGCCACACTTACGATGGCCACAACTGGAAGTATCTGAATCTGCCTATGGAGGAGATTGCCCAGCTCGCCATCGCTTCGCTGAAGGATGGTCATAAGATGTATTCAAGCTACGATGTGGGCAAGCAGCTCGACCGCAAGCGTGGCTATCTGGCACTCGACAATTTCGACTATGCCAGCCTCTTCAACACATCTTTCCCAATGAACAAGGCCGACCGCATCGCTACTTTCGAGAGCGGTTCTACCCATGCCATGACCCTGAGTGCCGTGGATCTCGATGCCAATGGCAAGCCTGTGAAGTGGAAGGTGGAGAACAGCTGGGGTGCTGACAATGGCTTCAGCGGCTGTTTCATCATGACCAACGATTGGTTCAACGAGTACATGTTCCGCCTGGTAGTGAACAAGAAGTATGCTTCAGAGAAGCTCTTGAAGGAATTCGACCAGAAGCCAACCATGTTGACTCCAGACGATCCATTGTTCCAGTTGGAAGACTAAACCTATAATATATTATGTTAGAGAAAAATAAGCGTGAGCGCATCATCGCGCTCGTCAACAAGGAAGTAGTGCCTGCCATCGGTTGTACCGAACCGATGGCGGTGGCTCTCTGTACAGCTCAGGCAGCCACCACTCTGGGTAAGCGCCCTGAGCGAATCCAGGTGCTCCTGAGTCCTAATATGCTCAAGAATGCCATGGGTGTGGGTATCCCAGGCACGGGTATGATAGGCTTGCCTATCGCCGTATCGCTCGGTGCCCTCATCGGAAAGCCTGAGTATGAACTCGAGGTGCTCAAGGATTTGACTCCCGACAGTCTGGAGAAGGGTAAGCAGTTTATCAAAAATGCCGACATCAACATCAAGCTGAAGCAGGGAGATGTGGATAAACTCTATATCGAGGTGAGCTGCTATGCTGATGATGCACAGGCCACAGCCATCATCTCCGGTTCTCATACCAACTTCGTGTATGTGGAGCGCAATGGCGATGTGGTCTTTGATAAGCGTGATGGAGCGAAGGGTGATGAGGCTGATGATGATATCCAGCTCAATTTCCCGATGGTCTATGAGTTTGCTACCACCGCTCCGCTTGATGAAATCTCTTTCATCCTCAAGACCAAGGAATATAATATGAAGGCTGCCGAGGAGTCGATCAAGGGCAACTATGGTCATTGCCTGGGCAAGACGATGGACCGTCCTTTGAGTCATGGCATCTTTGGCAACAACATCTTCTCGCACATCATCTCCCGCACCGCTTCTGCCTGCGATGCCCGTATGGGTGGCGCCATGATTCCGGTGATGAGCAACAGTGGAAGTGGCAACCAGGGCATCTGTGCCACCAACCCTGTGGTAGTTTATGCCATGGAGAATGAGAATACCGAGGAAGAGATGATTCGGGCACTGATGCTCAGTCACTTAACGGCTATCTACATCAAGCAGAGTCTGGGCAAGCTTTCAGCGCTTTGCGGTTGTGTGGTAGCCAGTACGGGTAGCAGTTGCGGTATCACCTATCTGATGGGTGGCGATTATACCCGCATCTGCAATTCGGTGAAGAACATGGTGGCAAACCTCACCGGTATGATTTGCGATGGTGCCAAGCCAAGCTGTGCCCTGAAGATTTCTTCGGGTGTGAGCACCGCCCTTCTTTCTTCCCTTCTTTCGATGGAAGGCAAGTGCGTAACATCTGCCGAGGGTATCGTGGATGATGATGTGGATAAGTGCATCCGCAACCTCACCTCCATCGGTGCCGATGCGATGAGAACCACCGATGATATGGTGCTCGACATTATGACGCATAAATAAAGTCAGTGAAGAAATCAATAGAATTTAGCTATGGTACAAAATATAAAGGAGGTTCCATACGGCGTGTCTGATTTCCAGACGATGGTGGAACAAAACATATACTACGTGGATAAGACCATGTATATCCCAGAGTTGGAGAAGCAGGCACGTTACCTCATCTTCATCCGACCTCGTCGTTTTGGAAAGAGCATCTTTTTGGGCATGCTCCATGCCTATTACGATATTCGTACCAAGCATAAGTTCCAGCAATGGTTTGGCAATCTTTGGATAGGCAAGCATCCTACGCCTTTGCAAGGTCGTTATCAGGTGATGCACCTCGACTTCTCTCAGGTGGGCGGTAATATCGACAACCTAGAGGAGAAGTTCAATTTCTATATGGGTGTACAATTGGATGGCTTCGTGCGTGATTATGCAGAATTTTATTCTGATGAGCTGAGGCGGAAAGTAAATGCCACCCAGGATGCTGGAGGCAAGTTAGCTTTGATACAGAGTGAGGCAAAAGTCAAGGAGTATCCCCTTTATCTTATCATCGATGAATACGACAACTTCACCAATACTGTGCTCAATGAGCAGGGCGAGAAAGTATATTGGGCGATGACGCATGCCGAGGGGTTCTATCGAGATATTTTCAAAAAGTTCAAGGGCTCGTTTGAAAGAATTTTCATTACGGGTGTCAGTCCAGTGACATTGGACGATGTGACGAGTGGTTTCAACATCGGCTGGCACATCTCCACCAAGCCTGAGTTTAACCAGATGCTAGGTTTCTCCACCGAAGATGTGTGCAACTTCTTCAATTATTATAAGAGCACAGGGGAGATTCGCCAAGATTGCGATGTGGATGCCGTGGTCAAGGAAATGAAGCCATGGTATGATAACTATTGCTTCTCTAAGAATGCCTTGGAAACCCAAAGCAGGGTATTCAATTGTGATATGGTGATTTACTATCTGCGCAATTATATGAGTAGAGGAGAGGCACCTGAGGAGATGATAGACCCGAATACCAAGACCGACTATAACAAGATGAAGAAGCTCCTTCAGCTAGACAAGATGGATGGCGACCGCAAGGGAGTAATCCGCATGGTGGCTGAGGCTGGAGAACTCGTGGCTTCGCTTTACGAGACATTTCCGGCTCATAAGATTACAGACCCAGAATATTTTCCTAGTCTGTTGTTCTATTATGGCATGCTAACCATCAAGGGCATTTTGGGAAGCCAGCTCATTCTTGGTATTCCAAACAACAATGTGCGCAAGCAATATTATGGCTTCTTGCTGGATGAGTATCAGAATGTGCGACATATTAACATAAGTAATCTTGTCACAATGTACACCTATATGGCTTTTTATGGCAAGTGGCGTGAGGCGTTGGAATATATGGCTGATGCTTACGGCAAGGTGTCGTCTATTCGTGATGGTATTGAGGCTGAGCGCAATCTGCAAGGTTTCTTCATGGCTTATCTCAGTTTAAATTCTTACTATTATACTGCGCCAGAACTGGAGTTGAACCATGGCTATTGCGACTTCTTCCTTTTACCCGACCTCACACACTATCCAACGAAGCATAGCTACATCATAGAGTTGAAGCTTGTTCCGAAAAGAGATAAGGGCGAAGACGAAAAGCATTATGAGGCAAGGATAGAGAAACAATGGCAGGATGCCAAGACTCAGATCTATCGCTATGCCGAGGCTCCAAGAGTGGAGGTTTTTCGCCAAGGCACACAGCTGCATAAAATCATCATGCAGTTTGATGGCTGGAAGTTGAAGCGGATGGATGAAGTATAAGGAAGAATATTGTTTGAAAAGAGAATTGGTATTTGATAGAAAAGGCTCGCAAGAAATTCTATTATTGGAATCTTGCGAGCCTTTGTTTTTGTGTGCCAAGCGAATTATTGTTTTACAAATATTTTATTGGTCTGCTTTCTTGCTTTTATTATGATGATAGGCTCTTCTGTCGTAATTGCTATTTCATTAGATGCAGCTTTGCATGTTTGGATGAGCAAACCTGAAGCATTGTAACATTGTATGATTTCTCCAATATGGAGACCAGTGATAGATACTTTTCCTTTTTCTTTTGAAGAATATACTAAGTCTGTGTCTATGACATCGTTGATGCCTGCTGTTTCTATAGGAAGAATCTGGGCAAAGTCTTTCCAATAATCAGCGTTTTTATAATCTTTGAGACTAGCTTTTGGAACATATAAGATTCTATCTTCTGGACATTTCTCAAATGTGTCATAAGTTGCTGCAGGTGGAGTCGTTGCTAATGAATATACAGTTCTAAGATTTGTGCAACCCGAAAAACTTTCATAATCTAACTTTTCTAAAGTTGCTGGAAGTTGCACTGTCTTTAAATTTTGACAAGCGCCAAAGGCTACAAATGCGATAGATTTTACTGAATTTGGAACAATTATACTTTCTATGTCAGAATTCCAAAATGACCATGCGTCGATAAAGGAAAGTCCATCAGGCAAGTTGACTTTTTTAAGACGAGAGTAGGCAAAGGCATGCTGGTTAATACCTTTAACATTGTTAGGGACAGTAAATTCAATTTCTTTCCTTCCTATTGGGTATTGGTAGATTCTGTCCTTTTCTTTACTAAATAGTATTCCATTTACAGAACAGAATTTAGTGTTATTTTCATCAACTAAGATTTCTGTCAAATTCTTACAGCAATCAAATGCGTAGTTATATTCTACCAAAGAAGCTGGTAGAGTAACATTAGTAAGACTGACTTCATAAAAACTTTGGTCTCCTAATTTCGTTAATGCATTTGGTAAAGCAATCGATGTGATACTTTTACACCTCGCAAAGCATTGTCTTCCAATTTCTGTAATAGATTGGGGAATATTAATTTCTTGTAATGATGTGCAACCTGCAAAACTTCCTAACTGAGTAAGACCTTCTGGTAATTTTACTGATTTCAAGTTTTTACAATCGATAAAGTTCCCAAAATAGTTGGCTATAGGGGTAGGTATCACAACCTCCTCTAATCCACTCATTCTGAAGCAATCTGGACCTATATACTCTAGAGAATCTGAGAGTTTAATAAATTTCAAGTTGTCACATGCGTGAAAAGCCCCCTGCTGTATATGTTTAACAGAATTTGGTACTATCATACTGTCTATGCCACAATTAAAGAAAGCTTCAAAACCAATATCTTTTAATGTGTTAGGTAAATGTATCCTTTTAAGTTGTTTGCAATAGGCAAAGCAGTTAGCGGGTATAGTAGTAACACCATATGGAACTGTATATGCTGTATCTTTTTTTGCTGCTGGATATGCATAAATTTGCGAATGATCAGCACTAATAAGTACGCCTCCGCTAGACTCAAATTGAAGATTTCCGCTTTCAACATTAAATGCTACAAGGTTTGGGCAAGCATAAAAACAACCTACACCCAATTGTTTCAAAGATTTAGGTATGTTTATATTTGTTAATTGAAAGCATCCTACAAAACATTGGTCTCCAATAGAGGTTACAGATTGTGGTATGTCAATGCTTTGTAGAGATTCACAACTAACAAAAGTTTCTTCACTCAATTTCGTGAGGTTGTCTGAAAGATGTATATATTTTAAATTAATGCAACGCTCAAAGCAGCCTCCACCAATATCTGTTATCGAGTTTGGCATAATCACGCTTTCTAGTTCTTCACAATTAGAAAATGCAAGTTCTTTGATTGATGTAACGGGGTACAGTTTGACTTTATGTGTTTCTTGATTTTCAATAAACACATAATCTGGAATAATAATGTTGCCTTTGTAACTTTCTGTCTCATTTGAAATGACACTAGCTTTCTTCGTGTAAGTGGTGTCAATTTCAAAGTTTACACCCTCTTGTTCTATGATGATTTGGGCAAAAGTTCTTGAAGGAAACATACTAATGGCAGCAACCAGCAATAATAAGATTTTGCAGAGATGCTTGCTGTAGAATATAGATGTAATGTTTGTCATAAAATTAATTCATAAAAAAGGCGTGCAACCGTTCGTGACTTGTTTACTATTCTGGTTACCGCCAAGTGACCTGCACATACAACAAGCACAGAACGGCTCACGCCATATATGGCATGAACCTTCCATCTGCTTGTCCTCGTATGTGCGAAAATTGGCGGTATTCGAATAGTAGAGAACAAGAGCTAAAAGCTCAATATTTTAAAAATCAATATGTTCTTTTCAAGTTCAGAACGGAAACGCTGATTAATACTTGTGTTAAGTAATCTCTTAGAAAAGGAGTTCCTAGAACTGCTCTCTTTAATTGCGTTTCATTCTTTTATTTCTGTTTCTTAATTTGTCAATGTTTAAATGGTTCAACATCTTGTTAATAACACTCATGGATTCTTCTGTCGCTTTTAGTAATATAAAAGTACGAGAACAATTCCCAAAATCTTCACAAAGAAGAGATTTGCTGCAAAGATAACTAAAATTCCGTAAAAGACCAACATTTTTGGGCAAAAAATGTAATTTTCCATTTGTTTTTGTAATTTTGCATGGCTAACAATATAGTATGACGTCATGAAATATCCAATTGGTGTACAGGATTTTGAGGCATCCGAACAGATGGTTATGTCTATGTGGACAAAACCGACCAGAGAACGAGAATACCGAGGAAGAGATGATTCGTGCACTGATGCTCAGTCACTTAACGGCTATTTATATCAAGTAGAGCCTGGGCAAGCTTTCAGCACTTTGCGGTTGTGTGGTAGCCAGTACGGGTAGCAGTTGCGGTATCACCTATCTGATGGGTGGCGATTATACCCGCATCTGCAATTCGGTGAAGAACATGGTGGCAAACCTCACCGGTATGATTTGCGATGGTGCCAAGCCAAGCTGTGCCCTGAAGATTTCTTCGGGTGTGAGCACCGCCCTTCTTTCTTCCCTTCTTTCGATGGAAGGCAAGTGCGTAACATCTGCCGAGGGTATCGTGGATGATGATGTGGATAAGTGCATCCGCAACCTCACCTCCATCGGTGCCGATGCGATGAGAACCACCGATGATATGGTGCTCGACATTATGACGCATAAATAAATTGGAATATAGTATATTCAAAAGGCTCGCAAGAAGTTTTTGTTTCTTGCGAGCCTTTCTTGTTTTCAATTAATCTCTTCCATTCGTTTCAGGTTCCATCCTTCAAACTGCATGATAATTTTATGCAAGGTGGTACCCTGACGCAGCGCTTCCACCCTAGGAGCTTCAGCATATTTCCTGATTTGCTCCACCGCCTGCTGCCACTGTTCCTCAGCCTTCGCCTCGAAATCCTTCTTGGGTAGCACCTTGAGTTCCAGAATATAGCTATGCTTGGTAGCATAATGGGTCAAATCCGGCAAAAGGAAGAAGTCGCAATAGCCGTGATTCAGTTCCAACTCTGGGGCAGTATAATAATAATCGTTCAGATTCAGATACGCCATGAAGAACCCCTGCAGGTTTCGTTCCGCCTCGATTCCATCACGTATAGAGGATACCTTGGCATAGGCATCAGCCATAAAGCGCAGGCCTTCTTCCCACTTGCCATCATACGCCATATCGTAATAATAATCCGTCAGCTGGTTGGTATTCACATACGCTTTTGCCTGATATTCTTCCTCCAGATAACCGTAATATTGCTTGCGGACATTATTGTTAGGAATCCCTAATACCAGTTTTGAGCCACGTGTGCCCTTGATGGTCAGCATGCCATAATAGAAAAGCAGACTCGGGAAAATCTCAGCCTTCGGTATCTGGTAAGCAGAGAACGACTCATAGAGTTGTGCCGAAATCTGTCCTTCCTCAGCAATCTTGCGAATAATACCTTTTCGCTCACCATCCAGTTTATCAAACTGCAACAGTTTCTTCATCTTGCCATAATCGGTCTTGGTATTCGGGTCGATCATCTGCTGAGGAGAACGTCCGTAATCCATATAATTGCGAAGATAGTAAAGCACCATATCGCAATTAAACATTCTGATACTCTTATTCAATGCTTCTTTTGCAAAGCAATAGTTATCATACCAAGGCTTCATATCGTTGACGATAGCGTTGATATCACTATCAGCCGGGATACAGCCATGATCTTTATAATAGGTAAACATCTCGATGACATCGGCAGTAGAGAATCCCAGCATCTCGTCAAATTCCGGTTTGATAGAGATATTCCATCCTATGTTGAAACCACTGGTTACATCATCTAGCGTAACAGGACTGACACCCATCATAAAAATGCGTTCGAAGTTGCCCTTGAATTTTTTGAAGACATCACGATAGAATCCATCTGCATGAGTAATGGCATGATACACTTTCTCGCCATGCTCATTGAGAACCACATTGGTAAAGTTATCATATTCATCTACTATCAGATAGAGAGAAAATCCCTTCTGCGCAGCCTCATCATGAATAAAAGCCAACTTATCCATGGCATACTCCGCCTTGCGCACCTTCTCTCTCGTTTCCTCAGAATAAGACTCGCCATAGCGGCGCATGAAACCATCCAGTTTCACGGAACAATAGAAGTCGAAGTTACGCTCCAAGGAATCGATATTACCACTTACCTGCGAGAAGTCGAGAAAAAGCACCTGATACTTGCCCTGCAACTCCGTAGGATGCTGTCCTATCCAGAGCTTTCCAAAAAGTGATTGAAACTTAGCACTTTGGTTACAGTCATAGTAAGAGTGGAGCATACTCAAAAATATGCTCTTGCCAAAGCGACGAGGACGGATGAAGAAGAGGTTACGGGGCTGCTTCTCCAACTCGGGTATAAACATCGTCTTATCGACATAATACAAATTCTGCTCCATCACCGTGACGAAATCTGCCACTCCGTATGGTACTTCCTTAACTTTTTCCATATCTTATTTCCTTTCTTAGTGCAAAGATACAACTATTTTTTTAGATACCAAGCTTTTTAAGAAGAAAAAGGCATCCCAATGGTTTACGGGCAACAAGAGCATTGGAAAACTTTACCAGAATCTCCTAACCCAATTGCGATAGAGACGAAATATGGAGATGAGGGACTATTCAAAAAGGTCACTTAGCGTTATTTCGTTTTGGATAATGTCAATTCGCCTTCGGCACCCTTCTTGTCCTTGTCCTTGTTCTTGTTCTGTTTCAATACTATCTGGATCATACTTTTTCCTTTCGCTTTAAAATTGTTATTTTATTTAGTTCTTGTAACTCGTGTTGATGCATCTCCTTCTGAATTACGGTGCAAAGATACGGCTTTTTTTCGACTCACTCTGAACTTTCGCGAAGATTCGCGAAGATAATCGAAAAAAAATTGTTTTGAGCTCAGAAATGACTAAGCTAAATCTCTCAGTGACTAAGCTAGAAATCTCAGTGACTAAGCTAGAAATCTCAGTGACTAAGCTAGAAATCTCAGTGACTAAGATAGAATCCTCAGTGACTAAGATACGCCCCCTGTTTTTGTGAAGGCAGGGCTGTGATGTGAAGGCATGGTCTCAAAAAACTAGTTTTCTACTACTAAAAACCTATATCTAAAACCTTGATATTCATTTCGTTTACCTTTATAACACGCTGTATATACAAAAGTCTTGGAGCCTAGGGTTCACATCACACCTTCTTCTTAAGATTAAAAGAAATTAAAAAAATGCCTTTTTCTTGGAGATAATCGTGGATAGGTGTGTATTTGCACCATCCGATAATCGCAGATAGGTGTAAATTATGAGAAGAAAACTACTATAATATTATTGAGAAATTGCGTATTTTCTAATATTTCCACCAAAAAGATTTGCGTATTTTCTAATATTTTCACTAAAAAGATTTGCGTATTTTCTAATTTTTTTGTGTTTTTGCACCGCCAAAAGACATAAAATCAAGAAGTTAAAGCTTTCGTAAACAATAGAAAATAAAATGAATAGAATTTTTAAACGAAAATTATATGATAGACTCCTGCAATGGAAGAATACGAGATACAAGAATTTGTTGAAACATCAAGATTAATTAAGTTTTTAAAAAAAACTACCCGGTAATGATTAAAAAATAACTTAGTACAATTTTTCATAACTAAATTTTTTAACCCACATTGCAAGAGAGTGTGTCATAAATCTAGATAATGGCAGCTGAGGACGGGCTGCATACTCAAAAGATCTTAGAGGGTGTGTCATATAAGTATCTTGCCTAGGGTATAGATAAGGCACGGATTACACGGATTTATGCCGCTAATGTAAATAATACGATTATAGCCTCATGAAAAAATCCGTGTAATCCGTGTAATCCGTGCCTAAAAACAGCAGAGGGCACCCTCTTATTAATTGCTAAACAATGAATCAGAACCAGTTAAACTAATCATTAAGTTCAATGTTCAAACTGATAACTTTCTTCTTTATACTTCATCCATCCGTCTTAGCTTCCAGCCATCAAACTGCATGATAATCTTATGCAGTTGCGTGCCTTGGCGTAAAGCCTCCACTCTTGTTGCCTCAGCATAACGATAGATTTGGGTCTTGGCATCCTGCCATTGTTTCTCTATCCTTTCCTTGTAGTGCTTTTCCTCTTCGCCCTTATCCCGTTTTGGAATAAGTTTCAGCTCTATGATGTAGCTATGCTTGGAAGCATAGTGGGTGAGGTTGGGCAAGAGGAAAAAGTCACAATAACCATGATTCAACTCTAGCTCTGGGGCTGTAATGTAATAATTACAGAGGCTGAGATAGGCCATGAAGAAACCTTGTAGGTTGCGCTCCCCCTCAATGCTATCTCGTACAGACGATACCTTGGCGTAGGAATCTGCCATATATTGCATGGCATCCCTCCATTTTCCCTCGAATGCCATATAGGTAAACTTTGTCTTCAACTCTTCGGTATTCATGGATTGTTCGTCTTGATACATCTCCAGTAAGTACTGATAGTATTGCTTGCGAACATTATTGTTCGGAATGCCCAGAATAAGCTGTTCGCCAAACGTACCCTTGATGGTGAGCATGCCGTAGTAGAATAGCAGGCTAGGGAAGGTGTCTGGTTTGGGAATTTCTTGGGCAGGGAAAGTCTCCTTGAGGGTAGCTATGATTTCTCCCTTCTCTGCAATCGTCTTGATGACACCCTTGCGGTCGCCGTCGAGTTTGTCGAATTGCAAGAGTTTCTTCATCTTGTCGTAGTCGGTCTTGGTGTTGGGGTCTATCATCTTTTCTGGTGCTTGCCCCTCGTTTACCCAATGTCTCAGATAATAGAGTACCATGTCACAATTAAACACTTTGCTCTGAGTGGTTAAAGCCGATTCTGAGAAGCAATAATTGTCATACCATGGCTTCATGTCCTTGATCATTCTCTCTGTGTCGCATTCTTCAGGCAATTCTCCTTCTCTTTTGAGATATTGGATGAGATTTCTGACGTCATCCTCTGAGAAACCTAGCATCTGGTTGAACGCTCTCTTGGTGGAAATGTGCCAGCCGATATTGAATCCACTAGTCACATCATCCAAGGTTACCGGGCTTACGCCTGTCATGAAGATGCGGGCAAAGTTGCCCTTGAACTTCTTGAACACATCGCGGTAGAAGCCATTGGCATGGGTGATGGCATGATATACTTCCTCACCTTTTTCGTTGAGTATGGTATTGGTGAAGTTGTCGTATTCGTCGATGATGAGATAGAGGGAGAGTCGCTGACGGTCGGTTTCCAGGTTGATGAGCGTCAATTTCATGTTGGCGTCCTTTGCATCATGTACTTTCTTGATGAAATCTTCCGAATATACATTGTTGTAGTAATCCACGAAGTAATCGAACTTGGCTCCACAGTATTCATCAAAGTTCTTTTCCATGTTGTCGATAGTTCCGCCTACTTGCGAAAAGTCGAGGTGGAGCACCATGAATTTACCTTGCAATGGCGTGGGGTGTTGACCAATCCAAAGACCTCCGAACCATTTCTGGAACTGCTCGGGTGTAGTTTGGCAGTCATAATAAGCGTGCAACATACTGACGAAGATGCTCTTGCCGAATCGGCGAGGGCGAATGAAGAAGAGATTGCGTCCTTCCTTCTCCAGCTTAGGTATGTACATACTTTTATCTACGAAGTATAGGTTTTCATTGGCAACGGTCAAGAAATCCGACACTCCGTATGGCAATTCCTTTATGTTCTCTTGTTGGGTCATGACTTAATACTTTAAAGTTTTTGCAAAAATAAGGTTTTATTTTCTAATCACCAAAGAAAACAAAAGAAAAATGTATTTAGAAGCGAAGAAAGAATAGTGAAGAGTCCTTTTACTGATACAAAAACGGCTCGCAAGAAATCGAAACTTCTTGTGAGCCGTTATTATTTGCTAAACTTTGAATCTGAACAAGTTAAACTAATCATCAAGTTCAATGTTCAAACCTCAAAGCTCAAAGTTTTACACGAGTGTAGCTACGATTTCCTCACGAGTGCCTGGGAGCATGTCGATAACTGGAATCTCTGGCATGGTGTAGCAACCTGGCTGGAGACGGAATGAAGCGCGAGCCACGTTAACCAAAACCTGAGCGGTGAGAGCAGGGTTGTTGATGCTCATGTTGAACTCGAAACGCTGGTTCTGAGTCTTGCCAGATACACCCTTGCGAACGAGGTTCACACCATGACCCATATCCTTTACATCATCTACTGATGCTACAGCGAATACGTGAGTCTCATCATGAGCGAAGTATGGGTCTGCCTTGATCTCTGCTGTAACATCCTCAAGCTTAGCACCTTCCTCCAACTCTACATAAACCATACGGCGGTGGATACCCTCGCCCAATGGGATAGTAACAGAAAGTGCTTCCTTCACACCCTGCTTGCTACGAACGCAAACTGAGTGACCCATGCTCATACCAGGACCAAAGTTGGTGTATGTCAAGCCCTTTGGAGCCAAGCTTTCCATCAATACACGTACAATAGAATCAGAACCTGGATCCCAACCGGCAGAGATTACACTCACCTTGCCAGCCTTCTTGCAGTTCTCCATCTGCTTAGTACGATAGTCGAGGATACCTGTATGAATATCGTAGCTATCTACGGTGTTGATGCCGAGGGCAACAATCTTTTCTGCATATTCTGGGCAAGAACGGGTAGGAGTTGCAAGGATGGCAACATCAACGTCTTTCAACTTTGTGATGTCATCTACCACCTCATAATCTGCCAATTCTGCAGGTTTATCCTTAGCACCCTGGCGACGTACGATACCTGCAATCTCGAAATCTGGAGCTGCTTCGAGAGCCTCTACTGTAAACTTACCAATGTTGCCGTAACCTACTACGGCTGCTCTAAACTTTTTCATCTGTTATTCTTTTATTTCTTTTATTTTTATTGTTGTTTCCGTTTTCGTGTGCAAAAGTATAGCTTTTTCTTGAAATACGTGACGTTTTAATAGATTTTTAACTCATAAAAGTTGCAAAAGGTAATAAAATCATGATTTTTAGGTAGGATGGAGGGGGATTTGTAAGGCTTATGGAACAGATTTCTTATAATTTCGTGATTTCATCGTGAAATGAGATTTCTTTATTTAAGCCACCCGATATGTTAATTTAAAACGCCCGATAATATATCCTGGCTTTCGTACAATATTTCCCACCACCTCTCGTTTATAATTTATAATTTATTTATTAAAGAGGTGGTGCTTAGCGTCACTTAGCATCACTTTGCATTATAACATATAGGAGAAATCAAGATATGATAGAATATATTCATGGCGATTTAACCGAGCTGACCCCAGCCATGGCCGTGGTAGAAACGGCTGGAGTGGGATATGGACTCAACATTTCGCTCAATACCTATACCGCCATTCAGGGCAAGCAGGAGGTAAAACTTTATGTTCACGAGGTGCTCGTGGCTGGTGGAAGAGACGACTCTTTCACCCTTTTCGGTTTTGCTACCAGGCAGGAACGTGAACTCTACCGGCTGCTCATCACCGTATCGGGTGTAGGTGGCAACACGGCGAGAATGATTCTCTCATCCATGTCGCCTGCCGAACTCTGCAGCGTGATTTCCACAGGCAACGACAAGATGTTGAAAACCGTGAAGGGCATCGGACTCAAGACGGCACAGCGCATCATCCTCGACCTGAAGGATAAGATTGTGAGCCTCGGCATCGCCGATGAGTTGCCTGCCAACGGCGGCAATGTGGCGATGGTGAACAGCGACATCAAGGATGAGGCTGTCAGTGCCCTTACCATGCTCGGCTTCTCGCCGGCACCTTCGGCAAAGGTAGTGGTGGATATCCTGAAGGCTCAACCCGACCTGCCTGTGGAGCAAGTGGTGAAACTCGCATTGAAACAAATTAAGTAAATGAAGATAAGACAACGAATCATATATCTGGCGATGGCGTGGCTGATGGTTTCTACCTTCGGCTACGCCCTCGCTTTGCCTTTTCTGCAGGATGATAGAACCAGGCAAAGAAACCAGGGGGCACAAAACAGACAGGCTGCTCCGGCTTCGAGACCATCGGCACAGAATGGGAATCAGAACAGAAACCAGGGCCGCAACGGTAACAATTCCGCAAACGGAAACAATGCCGCAAAGGATGGGGATGAGAAGTCGGGCATCAATGCCCAGCCGCTTCAGATAGCTGAAGATTCTATCCCAGATTCCCTGCTGCATACCCGCTGGCAGATTCAGCGTACCCAGCCGTTCTCGCTGAGCGACCTCTACCAGAGTCCGCTCGACCTGAAGCGTCCGGATGCCCTGAAGTATGATGTGATCTACAACGATACCATCAACCGATACATCATCGGCAACAAGATGGGCAACACCTGGCTCTCGGCTCCTATCATGCTCACTCCGGCGGAATATCTCGCATGGACTGAACTGAACGAGCGAAACGCTTTTTACCGAAAGAAGAACGACGAGATATACCAGGCTAAGGGCAAGGAGAAATTCGACTTCACCGATATGCACTTCGACCTGGGACCGGCTGAGAAAATCTTCGGTCCTGGCGGCATCCGGGTGAAGACGCAGGGTTCTGCCGAACTGAAGTTTGGTATCAACAAGAAGAATATCGACAACCCTTCGCTGCCTATCCGCAACCGAAAGACCACGATGATGAACTTCGATGAGAAAATCAATCTGAATCTGAACGGTAAGATTGGCGACAAGATGAACCTCAACCTGAATTACAACACCGATGCCACCTTCGACTACGATGCGCAGAACATGAAGCTGAAGTATGATGGCAAGGAGGATGAGATCATCAAACTGGTTGAGGCGGGTAATGTTTCCTTCCCTAGCAACTCGTCGCTTATCAAGGGTGCCAGCAGCCTCTTCGGTCTGAGAACCGATATGCAGTTTGGAAAACTCAAGTTGCAGACTGTGTTCTCGCAGAAGAAGTCTGCCTCTAAGAGTGTATCGAGCAAGGGTGGCGTGCAGCTGACACCTTTCGAGTTGAATGTAGCCGATTACGAGGAGAACCGCCACTTCTTCCTCTCCCGATTCTTTAGAAACCATTACGATGACTGGATGAAGAAGTTGCCTAATCTGGTAACGGGCGTCACCATCAACCGTGTGGAAATCTGGGTAACCAACAAGACGGGAACCACCACGAATACCCGAAACATCATCGCCCTGACCGACCTGGGCGAAACCGAGAAACTGAGCAACCCGATGTGGTCGGCAGGAGGTACCAAGGTGCCATCTAACCAGGCAAACACCGAGTATGCGGCGATGACGGGGCAGTTTGCGGCAGCCCGTGACAACGACCAGGCTTCTTCCGTACTTGAAGGCGGCGGACTGGTGGGCGGCAATGACTACGAAAAACTGGAGAGTGCCCGACTGCTCTCTTCTTCAGAATACTCCGTGAATACGGCAATGGGATACGTTTCCCTGAAAACCGGATTGCAAACCGACCAGGTGCTTGCCGTGGCTTACGAATATACCTACGGCGGCGTAACCTATCAGGTGGGTGAGTTTGCATCGGATATCACAGATACCAAGCAGGGACTCTTCGTGAAGTCGCTGAAGAATACCAGCTGCAGTCCGCAGCAGGGCAACTGGGACCTGATGATGAAGAACGTATATTATCTCGCCTCGCAGGTGGAGAAGGAAAAGTTCCGTCTCGACATCAAGTACCAGAGCGATACCACGGGTGTCTATCTCAGTTATATTCCCGAGGCGCAGGTCAAGAGCCAGCCTATCATCCGCGTGGTAGGAGCCGACCGACTCGACAACAACAACAAGGCGCGCAGCAATGGTTACTACGACTATGTGGAGGGCTACACCGTATCCAACGGTCGTGTGTTCATCCCGAAGGTAGAGCCGTTCGGAAGCTATATGCGTGATTATCTGGTAAAGAACGGCGTTGCGAAGGAGCAGGCAGACAAGTATGCCTTTACTGAACTTTACGATAGCACGAAGACCATCGCCAAGCAGTTGGCCGAGAAGAACAAGTATCTCATCACGGGTCAGTTCAAGGGTTCGGCTGCCAATGTCATCTCCCTGGGTGCCTACAATGTACCGCAGGGTTCGGTGGTGGTAACGGCAGGTGGCGTAACCCTTACCGAGGGTTCCGACTATTCCGTGGATTACAATGCCGGCGAGGTGACCATCCTCAACCAGAGTATTATCGATGCAGGAACAGCAGTGAACGTATCGCTGGAAAGCAACACCGACTACGGACAGATGCGAAAAACGATGGTGGGCTTGAACTGGGAATATGATTTCTCCAAGAATTTCCAGATAAGCGGTACGCTGCAGCATCTTTCCGAGCAGGCGCTCACCAACAAGGTGGCGATGGGTTCGGAACCGCTGAAGAATACCATCTGGGGTGTGAACCTGAACTGGAAAAAGGAGAGCCAGTGGTTGACCAATATGCTCGACAAGATTCCGTTCCTGCATCTCACCCAGCCATCCTATATCACCTTCCAGGGCGAGTTTGCCCAGCTCATCGCAGGCGAAGCAGGAGGCACACAAGACAACGCCTCTTATCTCGACGATTTCGAGGGAACCAAGGAAACCATCGACGTGATGACTCCTTCTTCATGGATTATTTCGAGTGTGCCATCCCTCAACTTCAAGGAAGATTACAACGACAAGTCGGGCTTGACCAGCGGCTTCCATCGCTCCCGCCTTGCCTGGTATTGCATCGACCCACTCTTCACCCGTCGAGGCAGTTCGCTGACTCCAGGTCACATCAAGAGCGACCTGAAGCAGTTGAGTAATCACTATGTAAGAGAGGTGTATGTAAAGGAGCTCTTCCCATTGCGCCAGCAGAGCACCTATCAGGGAGCCACCAACACCCTGAGCGTGCTCAACCTGGCTTACTATCCATCGGAGCCGGGTCCGTATAACTTCAATGTGAACGACCTGCAGCCCGACGGAAAGCTTCAGAACCCTCAGCGCAACTGGGGTGGTATGATGAGAAAGCTGGATACCAACAACTTTGAGCAGGCTAACGTGGAATACATCGAGTTCTGGATGCTCGACCCATTCATCTACTCCAAGGATCAGGCTGATGCCGCCGACTATGGTGGCGACTTCTACATCAACCTGGGAGAGGTGAGCGAGGATATTCTGAGAGATGGCAAAAAGTTCTACGAGAGTGGTATGCCGGTGGATGGCAGCGACAGCTTTACCTATACACAGTGGGGTAAGATTCCTACCCAGAGCACCGTGACCTACGCATTCGCCACCACCAGCGGCAGCCGTGCCCTGCAGGATGTGGGTTTCAACGGACTCACCGATGGCGAGGAGCAGGAATTCTACAAGAGTGCCTATCTCGACCAGATTCAGGGCAAGGTGAACCAGGCGGTGTTCGACAGCATCTTTGCCGACCCGGCACGTGATGACTACCACTATTTCCGCGGTTCCGACTGGGATCAGCAGAAGACATCCATCCTGGATAGATACAAGTATATCAACAACCCTCAGGGCAACTCGCCTGATAGCGACAGCCGTACAGAGAGTTATGATACATCCTATAAATCAACCCCTGATGTGGAAGATATCAACCAGGACTATACACTCAATGAGTATGAGAAGTATTACCAGTATCACGTGAGCATCCGTCCGGAGGATCTCGTGGTGGGCAGCAACTTCATCGTGGATAAGCGAGAGTATAGCCAGACCTGGCGCGACAATACGAAGTCGGCAGTAACCTGGTATCAGTTCCGCATCCCGGTGGATGAGTTCGAGAAGCGTCAGGGCAACATCAACGATTTCTCCAGCATCCGCTTCATGCGCATGTTCCTCACCAACTTCAAGAAGCCTGTGGTGCTCCGATTCGGAACCCTCGACCTGGTGATGAGCAAATGGCGCACCTACGACCAGCCATTGGGAGCTGCCAGCGGCGGAACCCTGGAGGCGAGCACCGTGAGCCTGGAGGAGAATGCCGAGAAGACACCGGTGAACTACGTGTTGCCTCCTGGCATTGAGCGAGAGAAAGACCCTAGTCAGCCACAGCTGGTTGAGGCCAACGAACAGGCACTGAGCATGGTGGTCAAGAACCTGAGCAACGGCGAGGCAAAGGCGGTATATAAGAACTCTACCGTGGATTTGCGTCAGTACAAGCGCATCCAGATGTTCACCCATGCCAATGCCCTGGAGCAGAACACCACCAACCTGAAGGATAATCAGCTGTCTGTGTTCCTGCGTCTGGGTAGTGACTATAAGAACAACTACTATGAGTACGAGATTCCGCTGAAGGTGACAGAACCTGGCAAATACGTAAGAAACAGCACTGCTGACAAGAAGAAGGTATGGCCAGAGGAGAACATGCTGAATGTGGCTCTCAACATCTTCACCAGCCTGAAGAAGGAGCGCAACAAGGCGAAGGCACAGGGCCTGGCTTCCTATATGGCGCCATATTCCGTGTATGATGCCGAGCATCCGAACAACAAGCTCACCATTGTGGGTAATCCTACCCTGGGCGAGGTGAAGACCATGATGATTGGTGTGCGCAACAACTCGGGCGAGGAGAAGAGCGGAGAAGTTTGGATCAACGAGCTCCGACTGCTGGAGCACAACAACAAGGGCGGTTGGGCAGCCAATGCCAACCTCAACGTGCAGCTCTCCGACTTCGGTAGCGTGAATGCCACTGGAAGATATATGAGCGAGGGCTTTGGCGGACTGGAAGACGGCGTGGCAAGCCGAAGCACCGACAACTACGGCACCTATAGTGTGACCACATCGCTGGAGATGGGTAAGTTCTTCCCTGACAAGGCGAAGGTGAGCATACCTTTATATTATAGTGTGACCAAGGAGAAGACTTCGCCGAAGTACAATCCGCTGGATACCGATATGGAACTGAAGGATGCCCTGGATGCCACCGGCTCGAAGGCGGAGCGAGACTCTATCGAGAACATCGCCGTAACCAAGGTGACTCAGACCAACTTCTCTGTTTCCAATGCCCGTGTGGGTATCGCTACCAAGCGTCATCCGATGCCGTACGACCCGGCCAACTTCTCGCTGACCTACAGTCATGCGCATCAGCGTACCACCGGTGAGACCACGGTTTATGAGAACCGTGACAACTGGCGAGGCGCCCTGGATTATTCCTGGACTCCTGTGTATAAATCGTGGGAGCCGTTCAAGAAACTCAAGAACAAGAGCAAGTGGCTCGATATTCTGAAGAAGTTCGGCCTGAACTGGCTGCCTCAGAACGTGGCATTCAATACGGAGATGACACACGAGACCTACGAGCTGGAGGAGCGCGATATGGAGAGTACGCTCAATTCGCAGCTGCCGCTTACCTATAGCGACCAGTTCCTCTGGAACCGAGAGTTCTCCATGCGTTGGGACTTGACCAAGAACCTGCACATGAACTTCCAGAGTGCTACCCATGCACAGGTGGATGTGCCTTATCCGGAGGTGAACACCGACCTCTATGCCGACCAGTATCATGCCTGGAAAGACTCGGTGTATAGAAGTTCGGTATGGAACAGCGTGAAGAGCTGGGGTACCCCGCTCGACTACAGTCAGAACTTCACCGCTTCGTATAAGGTGCCGCTCAATCTGCTGCCAGCCTTCGACTGGCTGAACACCGATGCCAACTACAGCGCCAACTATTCGTGGGAGCGAGGCATGGAAGATGAAGAAGGCCACTCGTATGGCAATACCATCAACAGCCAGCGCGAACTGACCCTGAACGGCAACTTCGACCTGGTTCGTCTCTACAACCACATCCCATTCCTCAAGAAAGTGAACGAGAAGTATGAGCGTTCCAAGAGCAAGAGTGAACTGACGATGAAGAAGAAGGAGCGGGAGGCCAAGAAGAAGGCGAAGGAAAAAGCCAAGGAAGAAGAGAAGAAGGCGAAGGAAGAGGCTGAGAAGAATGGCGGCAAGGAGCTTGCCGGCACCGATGCCAAGGATGGCAAGGACGCTAAGAATGGCAAGAATGCCAAGACCAACGCCAAGGATAAGGGCAGAAACGACCTGGCAAAGAAGCTTCCGAAGAACAAAAAGGCTTTCGAGAAGGAAGTGACCCTCTTGCCTGATACCACCCTGCTGGTAAAGCATGGCAAGAATAGCAAGCGACTTATCATCTCGGCGAAGACGGCAGATGGCAAGATGTTCCACCTTAAATATAAAAAGGTGGATAACAACCAGATTAAGCTTCTCTCGAAGGTGGATAGCGCCTTGAAGCTGAAACTTACCGTCTTGCCGAAGGAGCCGCTTGACAACAAGAAGTGGTACAAGGCAGCCCAGTTTGCATCGCGTCTGGCAATGATGGTGCGCAAGGTGAGCTTCACCTATCGCAATAGCTACCAAATGACCCTGCCTGGCTTCACTCCTAGCGTGGGCGATGCCTTTGGTCAAAAGAAGGTGGGACAGATGGCACCAGGACTTGACTTTGCCTTCGGTATGATTGACGACGATTATATCCAGAAGGCTAGAGATAACGACTGGCTGCTCTTCAACGATTCCATCGCTACTCCGGCAGCAACGAGCAAGACCGACAACTGGCAGTTCCGTGCTACCCTGGAACCTGTAAAGGATTTCAAGATCGACCTCTCTGCCACCCACACCAAGACCACGCAGAAGAGCATACAGTATATGTATGAGGGCACGCCGACCACGCAGAGCGGAACCTTCCAGATGACCACCATCTCGCTGGGTTCAGCCTTCGAGGGAATGGGCAATGCCAACAGTGGTTACAAGAGCAAGACTTTCGAGAAGTTTGTCAACTCGCTCGAAGGCTTCCGCCAGAGGGTAGAGGCGCAGTATGCCGGAGCGGTTTATCCGGCTGGTTCTGTGCTGAGCGGAGGTAAGTTTGATGCATCCCGCACCCCGGTTAACAAGTACAGTGGTGATGTAATGATTCCTGCCTTCCTCAATGCCTATACATCGATGGGCGGCGGTTCGCTCTCGATATTCCCAACATTGAGCAGGTTGTTGCCAAACTGGACTGTCCGCTACAGTGGACTCGGCAAGTTGCCTTGGTTCTGCGACCACTTCAAGAGTGTGAACATCAATCATGGTTACAAGAGTGTATATGCTGTGGGCAGCTATAACAGTTTCAGTACCTATCAGGAATTCATGAATGGCTTGGGCTTCATCAGCGATGCCTCTACGGGCAATCCATCGCCAAGCAGCATGTTCAACGTGTCGCAGGTGAGCATCAACGAGGCATTCTCGCCATTGCTCGGAATGGACATGACGTTTAATAACAACATGACCCTGAAGGCTGAGTATCGCCAGACCCGCGTATTGAATCTCAGTATGACGAGTATCCAGGTGAACGAGGCCTTGAGCAAGGATTGGGTGATAGGTATGGGCTACCGCATCAACGACTTCGACCTGTTTGGTCCTAGAGCCAAGAAGGTGAAGAGAACGGGCAAGAAGAATCAGCAGGACAGCAAGAGCACGCAGAAGTCGAAGGGTGCCAACCACGACCTCAATCTCCGTGCCGACTTCAGTTTCCGCAAGCAGGCAGCCATCGTCCGCGACATCGCTTCGATGACGAGCAGCGCCAGCAGCGGTAACAATGCCTTGAAGTTCAGCTTCACTGCCGATTACACCCTGAGCAAGTTGCTCACCATGAGTTTCTACTACGATCGTCAGACCAACACCCCGCTGCTTTCGAGCAGCAGTTATCCGACGACCACGCAGGACTTCGGCTTGAGCATCAAGTTCTCGCTGACGAGATAAACGAAAAAAGCTCGGATGCAAATCTGATAAACGAAAAAAGCTCGGATGCAAATCGCATCCGAGCTTTTTTTATGTTTCTTCTATTCTTTATTTATCTTTCTTGTCGTAAGCGTGAACAGGGTAGTCGATGGTATAGTGGAGACCACGGCTCTCCTTGCGCTCTATTGCCATGCGGGTGATGAGATAACCCACGTTGATCATGTTGCGGAGTTCGCAGAGCTCCTTGCTCACCTTGACACGCTTGAAGAGATTCTCGGTCTCTTCATAAAGAAGGTCGAGGCGGTCCCAGGCACGCTTCAGGCGAAGGTCGCTGCGCACGATGCCCACGTAGTTGCTCATACATTCGCCCACCTCCTTGACGCTCTGGGTAATCAATACCTTCTCCTCGTTGGTCAGGGTACCCTCGTCGTTCCAGGCAGGAACCTTCTCGTTGAAATCGTATTCATCCACATGCTCCAGACTGTGCTTGGCAGCCGTCTCAGCATAAACCACTGCCTCGATAAGCGAGTTGCTGGCAAGACGGTTGCCACCATGCAGACCGGTGCATGAACACTCGCCCAGGGCATAGAGACGGTTGATGCTTGAACAACCGTTCAAATCAACCTTGATACCACCACACATGTAGTGAGCGGCAGGACGCACTGGGATGTAATCCTTGGTGATGTCGATGCCGATGCTCAGACACTTGGCGTAGATGTTAGGGAAGTGACGCTTGGTCTCCTCCGGATTCTTGTGGGTTACATCCAGGCATACATGGTCAAGACCGTGAATCTTCATCTCCTTATCGATGGCACGAGCCACGATGTCGCGAGGAGCCAGACTCAGACGCTCATCATATTTCTCCATGAAGCTCTCGCCGTTAGGCAGACGCAAGATGCCACCATATCCACGCATTGCCTCGGTGATGAGGAAGGCAGGATGAGTCTCGCCCGGATGATAGAGGGCTGTAGGGTGGAACTGAACGAACTCCATATCAGCCACCGTACCCTTGGCGCGGTAAACCATCGCCTCGCCATCACCTGTGGCGATGACAGGGTTGGTAGTAGTCTGGTAAACGGCACCACATCCGCCGGTACACATCACGGTAACCTTACTCAGATAAGTATCCACCTTCTGGGTCTCGGGATTCAGCACGTAGGCTCCGTAACAGTTGATATAAGGAGTGCGTCGGGTAACACGGGCACCCAAGTGATGCTGGGTGATAATCTCCACGGCGAAATGATTTTCCTTGATATCGATGTCAGGGCAGTTGCGCACTGCCTCCATCAGTCCGCGCTGGATTTCAGCACCCGTATCATCTGCATGATGAAGGATGCGGAACTCGCTGTGTCCGCCCTCACGGTGGAGGTCGAACTTGCCGTCCTGCTGCTTGTCGAAGTTAACACCCCACTGCACGAGCTCTTCGATCTGCTTCGGTGCCATGGTGACAACCTGCTTTACAGCATTGTAATCGCTGATGTAATCACCAGCAATCATCGTGTCTTGAATGTGCTTGTCGAAGTTATCCACTTCCAAGTTGGTAACTGACGCAACACCACCCTGTGCAAATGACGTGTTCGCCTCGTCGAGAGAGGTTTTGCAAATCATGCACACTTTACCTTTATGCGCTCTGGCTACTTTCAGGGCGTAACTCATACCGGCAACTCCTGAGCCGATAATCAGAAAATCATACTTATAAACCATCTGAGTTTATTCTTATCTAATTTCTATCTATAAGAAGAGACCTTTTCTTTGCATAAAAAGCCGCTTTCTCTAGGAATTAATTCTTAATTCGTTGCAAAATTACTAATTTCTCTTTAAAATGAGTAATAAGAGAGGGAATTTTTGTAATTTTGCAGCGAAATTTAAGGTAATATAGTCTTTTAGACTATCAAAAGGTAGTAAAATATGACTTTTTTGCGGATATAATTGAATTGAAAATGACTTTTTAACAGAATAGGATAGAATAGGTATGGCAGATAGAACTTTTCACAAGCGCTTCTCGGTGACGGCTCGCATCGGGGTGGCAGTGTTCGCCCTTCTTGCCGGATATTTCTTCTGGGTCAAGATGGCGATTATCGGCATCTTCCTGGCCATCATCATCGTGGGCATGATAGAGCGCATTTTGAACACCACCTATACATTTAAGAAGGTGAAACCTATCGACAGGGACGACGAGATGGAGTATCTCATTATCAACGAGGGCAGGTTTTCATCGAACAGGAATGTGCCCGTGTGCGATATCATCAGTGTGCATCAGGCCAAGACCTTTATGGGGCTGGACCATTGCATGGTGATAGAATACGGAGCCAAGAACATGGTGGCCATTCAGCCGGACAACGAAGAGGCTTTCGAGAAAGAAATTAAAAAACGACAATGAAAAAGATAAGATATATGATGTTGAGTCTGATGGCGGCGATGCTGATGGCAATGCCTATGCAGGCTCAGAATGTGACGAATGATGAAGTGGTGGAGATGCAGGACGACACGGAAGTGGCTGACTCCACAATGTTAGACTCGCTGGCTGCCGATACGCTGAGATTGCCTTGGCCGGAATCGGTGAAGGTGGGTATCGACAATCTGCTGAAGAGCAAGATGTTTGAAACTTCGCAGGTGGGTATCATGGTTTGGGACCTGGAGGATGACTCCTGCATCTACAAGCACAACGAGCGTCAGCTGATGCGCCCGGCTAGTACGATGAAGCTCCTTACCGCCATCACGGCGCTGGACAAGTTGGGCGGGTCCTATCAGTTTAAAACCCAGCTGAAATATACGGGAACCATCGAGGAGGGTGTGCTCCATGGCGATGTATATTGCGTGGGCGGCATGGATCCCCGTTTCAACAGTGATGACCTCTCGGCCTTTGTCAACAGCCTGAAGGAGATGGGCGTGGATACCATCCGTGGCAAGGTGTATGCCGACCGCTCGATGAAGGATGCTGATCTGTTGGGCGAAGGCTGGTGCTGGGATGATGACAACCCTGTGCTTTCGCCTTTGGTGTTCTCCCGAAAGGATATCTTCATGGATAGATTTCTGGCTAAACTGAAGGATGCGGGCATCGAATACGAGGAGATGTATGCCTCTTCCAAGGCATGTCCTTCCAATGCCTTCACCATCTGTACCCGTTTCCACACCATGGACCAGGTGCTGCACAAGATGATGAAGGAGAGCGACAATCTCTATGCCGAGAGCATGTATTATCAGATAGCGGCTTCTACGGGCAATCGTCCGGCGAGTGCCAAGAGTGCCCGCAGCGTGGAGCGCCAGTTTATCAACCAGAAGCTGGGCTTGGATGCATCACGCTATAAGTTGGCAGATGGCTCGGGTCTTTCGCTCTATAACTATCTGAGTGCCGAACTGGAGGTGGCAATGCTTCGCTATGCCTTCCGCAACGACAATATCAAGCAGCATCTGATTCATTCGCTGCCGATAGCGGGTGTGGATGGCACCCTGAAGAAGCGTATGAAGAGCGGCAGTGCCCACGGCAACGTGAAGGCTAAGACGGGCACCCTGACGGGCATCATCTCGCTGGCAGGCTATTGCACTGCTGCCAACGGTCATGATCTCTGCTTCTCTATTATTAATAATGGTATCATGCATGGCAGCAATGCCAGAAACTTTGCTGACAAGGTTTGCAAGCTGCTGTGCCAACCGTGATTTTAGTTAATAGTTAATAGATTACAGTTGATAGGTTATGGAGGAAATTAGAATATTTGTAGATTCTATGATAACATGGGCGGGTATCACGGGTGATTACGTGCCTATGCTTCGTCATATATTGCTCACCATCATCGCCGTGTTGCTGGCGATGCTGAGCGATTTCCTTTGTCGCAAGATATTGGTTCCGCTGATTTCGAAGATTACGGAGAAGACGGAGTTTTCTTGGGATGATGTGTTGCTGAACAGGAAGGTGCTCACCTCGGCTTGCCACATCGTTCCGGCTGTGGTGATATGGTCGCTCATGCCGCTCATCTATCTGGAATATCCTATATTCAAGGAGATTCTGGAGCGTGCCACGGGCATCTATATCGTGGTGATGTCGGTGCGTACGGCATTGGTGTTCATCGGTTCGTTCAAGGGATTGGAGAACAGCGAGGAGCGCCGCTCTTCGGCCCAGCAGTATTTCCACACCTTCTGCGGTGTGCTCAGAATATTGATGCTCTTCGTGGCTGGAGTGGTGGTGGTAGCCATCCTGCTGGGTAAGAATCCGATGACTCTGTTTGCCGGTTTGGGTGCCACCTCGGCTGTGCTGATGTTGGTGTTCAAGGATACCATCCTCGGATTGGCTGCCGGTGTCAGACTGACGAGTAATGATATGCTCCACAAGGGCGACTGGATTACGGTGAAGTCGGTGGATGCCAATGGTATTGTAGAAGAGATGTCGCTCACCACGGTGAAGGTTCGCAATTTCGATAACACCATCGTTACCATTTCGCCAGCCACGCTGGTGAACGGTTCGTTCCAGAACTGGATTGGTATGCAGAAGAGTGGGGGAAGAAGAGTGAAGCGAGTGGTTTACTTCGATTTCCGCAGTGTGCGATTGGTGGATGATTCCTTAAAGCAGACCTTGCTTGCCAAGCATTTTGCTACGGAGGATTCCTTTAAGTTGAAGGAAACGTTGCAGAAGGCATTGGCAAAGGATGGTATTCATGTTTCTGAGATTTCTGCAGAATCGGCAGTTCCATCTGATGCGGAATTGGAGAAAGAGGGTATTAAGGAAGGGGCTGACCTGCTGAATCCTGCTGCTCTGGCTCCAACCAATCTTCAGCTTTATCGTAGATTCATGGAGAAATATCTGCGTCAGCGCCCTGAGGTGAATACGGAGTTGACCTTGATGGTTCGCCACATGGAAGCCACCCAGTGTGGTCTTCCTATCGAATTCTATTTCTTCATCAAGGATAAGGTTTGGGTTAATTACGAGCATATCCTTGCCGACATCATGGAGCATGCCTATGCGCTTGCCAATGAATTCGGCTTGAAGATTTACGAGCAATATCCGGAGCAGTAATTACTTTGAACTTTTTTTACTTTGAACATTGAGATTTGAACTTTGAACTTTATGAATAGCTTTTCTGCTGAAATACTCCGTTGGTTTCGTGAAAACGGCAGGGAACTGCCTTGGCGCGAAACCCGCGACCCTTATGCCATCTGGCTCAGCGAAATCATCCTGCAGCAAACCCGCATCGCCCAGGGATGGGAATATTGGGAACGCTTTATGCAAACCTATCCCCAGGTGGAAGACCTGGCGGCAGCCAGCGAAGATGATGTTTTGAAGCTCTGGCAGGGTTTGGGCTATTATTCCCGTGCCCGCAATCTTCATGCCGCTGCCAGGCAAATCGTGGCTTTGGGTGAATTCCCTAATACGCTGGATGGCATTAAATCGTTAAAGGGAGTGGGTGATTATACCGCCGCTGCCATCGGCTCCTTTGCCTTCAATCTTCCTGCCGCAGTGGTAGATGGCAATGTATATCGTGTGCTTTCCCGATATTTCGGAATAGATACACCCATCAATTCCACCCAGGGAAAGAAGGAGTTTGCGGCTTTGGCGCAATCGTTGTTGCCTGCTTCAGAGGCGGCAGCCTATAACCAGGGAATGATGGATTTCGGTGCCATTCAGTGTACCCCTCAATCACCGAAATGCCTTCTTTGTCCGCTTGCCGAAACCTGTGAGGCTTTGCGAAACGGCAGGGTAGAGGAACTGCCAGTGAAGAACAAAACGGTGAAGGTGAAGACCCGTCATCTCTCTTATGTGTATATCAGATATAAGGCGCCAGCTCTGGAATCGCATGCTGAGGCTGAAAATCATGTTGAGCCAGAAAATCCTGCTGAGGCTGAATCGTGGATTGCGATTCATCGTCGTGGTGAGGGGGATATTTGGCAGGGATTGTGGGAGCCGTATAATATATCGGATATGAAGGAATTGCCTTCTTTCGTGAAGGATCCGATATTGCTGGCAAAGGATGTGAAGCATGTATTGACCCATCGCATTCTTCTTGCCGATTTCTATCTGCTGGAGGTTGAGGAGCGTCCTTCTCTTCCCGATGATTACATCTGGATTAAGGAAAGCGATATAGAAAATTACGGTGTGCCGAGATTGATAGAAATCATGCTGGAGAAGATTCATCAGTGATAAAGTAGTGGCTTCCGTTTTATAGTACGTTAAAAAAGAGGGTGTGTCATTATTCATCGGATTACGCAGAATAAACGGAACCTTAGCCGCCTTTCTCGGATTACTCACGGATTTTAAACGGAAACTCGACCTGACGGTCGTGGCGATACCCCCTATAGCTGGAAAAAGTCTGCCATTACTGTGCAATCGCAAGCCGGCCTATACGGCGCTAGCCCAATGGCCGCAAGGCCAAATCCGTTTTAATTCCGTGCGTAATCCGTGAAGCAAGAATGTTCCGTAAACTCAGCGTAATCCGATGAAGAAAAGAGATAAAGATGAAGATAAGAAAAGAGATGAAGATAAGAAAAGAGATGAAGATAAGAAAAGAGATGAAGATAAGAAAAGA
>ERZ1026890.177-NODE-177-length-47533-cov-22.863052_pt1 | contig 47533 bp, 47 predicted proteins | sample MGYA00380175_ERZ1026890 | MGnify/ENA primary metagenome ERZ1026890 (study PRJEB33269, sample SAMEA4719811) | human gut metagenome | biome: human-associated habitat; feature: organic feature; material: feces | place: Cameroon | collected 2013-10 ...
AGGGTCTATATGCCACGATGAACAGGTGGCGTATAGACCCTTGATTATATGGTGACATTCGTAATCTACATCTCCGCTTTCTGTTTTTTATGAATTGCTCAGATTCTTAATGATTTCCAAAGACAGCTGGGTAGCTTTGGCAACCTGTTCGGCAGAAAGTCCCATTGCCAACAAACGTTGTGCTGTTTCTGTGTTGGCCTCATGTTTGCCTTCTGCTCTACCTTTCTCCATGCCTTCAGCAATTCCTTCTTCCTTACCTTTCTGGTAGCTGTCATCTATGAGGGTTCTTTCAACGCTTACGGAATCCCAGAACTTGTCGTAGGCTCTGAGCTCGGCATCCGTGAAACCGGAAATCTCCAGCTCTTCTACGGCTTTTCCTATCTCCGGATCATTGAGCAGGTCGGAAGGAATCTCCTTTGTGTTGGAATTGATTTCCGTGAGGAAACGGAGCCACAAGACCATCATACGCTTGTCGGCAATGGAATGAGGAGTGAACTTCGGGAGTTCTATGAAGGTGAAATGCAAGCCCTCGATGACCTTATTGCTGTCCTTGTCGTGCACGATGCGGTAGTTGTGGATGAAATCAGGAGTATCATGCGCAAAGATATCATTTATCAGGTTGAGAGAATACACAGGTTGAAGTTCGCTGTATTTGCCTCCCTTTTTAGCCTGACTCACATAGAGCTTGGATGCATTGAACAGTACCCGCTGCTGGAAGGCATCAGACCATTCCATCTGCATCTCCACGCAGAACTTCCTGCCTCTGACATCTGTGCAGAGTACATCCACTATGGTGTTCTTGCCCCCTTCGAGCTGGGGCACAAGTTCTGTAGGCAGATACTTTATCTCATGTATCTGCTCCTCTTCGCTGAGTGGCAGGAGTGCGTTCAGAAGACTGATCAGTCTTTTTGGGTGATTGCCGAATATCTTCTTGAACGTAAGGTCTGCTTTAGGGTCTAAGTATTTCATAACCATCAGTTTTAAAAATCTCTACAGCAAAGTTACGGTTTTATTTTCATATTATTTTGTCTACTTACTCAAAAATTATTAATTTTGCATCACGTTTTGAGTATACTTAAAAATCATTATAATGGAGATTTCATACAAATGGCTTAAGGAGTACGTCGATTTCGACCTTACGCCGCAGGAAACAGCTGATGCGCTGACATCATGCGGACTTGAAGTAGATGCTCTTGAGGAAGTACAGACAATAAAAGGTGGTCTTAAGGGACTGTTCGTAGGCAAGGTGTTGACTTGCGAGATGCACCCCAATTCTGACCACTTGCATATAACCACCGTCGACCTTGGTAAGGGCGAACCGCAGCAGATTGTCTGTGGCGCTCCTAACGTGGCTGCTGGCCAGAAGGTTATCGTAGCCGATCTGGGCTGCGTGCTTTACGACGGCGACAAGGAGTTTGTTATCAAAAAATCGAAGTTGCGCGGCGTCGAGTCGAACGGCATGATTTGTGCCGAGGACGAGATTGGAGTGGGAGAGAGCCACGACGGCATCATTGTGCTGCCGGAGGACGCTCCTGTAGGACAGCCCGCTGCCGAGTATTATCATCTGGAGAGCGATTGGGTGATCGAGATTGACATCACCGCCAACCGTTCTGACGCATTGTCACACTGGGGTGTGGCACGCGACCTCTATGCTTGGCTCAAGCGCAACGGTCATGAGACATCGCTGCATCGTCCTGACTGCACGGAATTTACAGTAGACAATAACGACCTCCCCATTGACGTGGAGATTGAGAATACGGAGGCTTGCAAGCGCTATGCCTGCGTGTCTATCACGGGTTGTGAGGTGAAGGAGAGTCCCGAATGGCTTCAGAACAAGCTGAAGGTCATCGGTCTGCGTCCTATCAACAACATCGTGGACATCACCAACTACGTGATGATGGCTTACGGTCAGCCGATGCATTGCTTCGACGCTGACATGGTGACTGGCCACAAGATCGTGGTTCGCACCCAGCCGGAAGGCACCAAGTTTGTCACTCTCGACGGCGAGGAGCACACTCTCGGCGAGCACGACCTCAGCATCTGCAACGCAGAGGAGCCGATGTGCATTGCCGGAATTTTCGGCGGCAAGGGTAGCGGCACGTACGACACCACCACAAACGTGGTGCTGGAGAGCGCCTACTTCCATCCCACATGGATTCGCAAGAGTGCACGCCGTCACGGTCTGAGCACCGATGCCAGTTATCGCTTCGAGCGTGGCATCGATCCCAACGGCACCATCTACGCCCTCAAGCAGGCAGCCATCCTCTGCAAGCAGCTTGCAGGCGGTAAGGTGAGCATGGAGATTAAGGACGTTTATCCTAACCCGATGGCTGACGCCCGCGTACAGCTCGACTATGAATACGTTGACCGCCTTATCGGTAAGGCCATAGGTCATGACATGATAAAGGCCATCGTGGAGAGCCTTGAGATGAAGGTTGTGGAGGAGACAGCAGAAGGACTGCTCCTCGACGTTCCCGCATACCGTGTGGACGTACAGCGTCCGTGCGACGTGGTGGAGGACATCCTGCGTATCTACGGATATAATAATGTGGAGATTCCCACACAGCTGAAGAGCTCGCTCACCATCCTTGGTGAGGAGGACAAGACATATCACTTGCAGAATGTTATCGGAGAGCAGCTCGTGGGTTGCGGATTCCGTGAGATTCTGAACAACTCGCTCACTAAGACATCTTATTATACAGAGCTCAACAAGTACACCGAGGAGACCACCGTCAAGGTGATGAATCCGCTCAGCTCCGACCTCGGCGTAATGAGACAGTCGCTGCTGTTCGGCGGTCTGGAGAGCATCTGCCGCAACGTCAACCACAAGATGCCTAACCTGCGCTTCTTCGAGTTTGGCAACTGCTATCACTTCTCGCCGGAAAAGAAGAACGACGAGGATCCGATAAAGGCTTACACGGAGGAAATGCACCTCGGAATGTGGATTACGGGTAAGCGCGTGGAAGGTTCGTGGACTCATCCCGACGAGCAGTCGTCATTCTATGAGCTGAAGGGTTATGTGCTTAACATCGTAAAGCGTCTGGGCGTAAATCCCGGCGTCATGGTTTGCGAACACTCGGACAACAACGTCTTCGGCAAGGCGCTTGTATTGAAAACACGTGCAGGAAAGGTGCTCTGCGAGATGGGTACGGTATGTCATAAGATTCTGAAGAAGATGGATATCGCTCAGGATGTCTTCTATGCCGACCTTAACTGGGACAACCTCATGCGTGCCATCAAGAAGAACGAGACTCTCTATCACGACATCAGCAAGTTCCCGTCAGTAAGCCGCGACCTCGCATTGCTCATCGACAAGAGCGTACAGTTCGAGCAGATTGAGCAGATTGCCCGTCAGACAGAGAAGAAGCTCCTCAAGAGCGTGGAGCTGTTTGACGTTTACGAGGGCAAGAATCTGCCGGATGGCAAGAAGAGCTACGCCGTGAACTTCATCCTGCAGGACGAGAGCAAGACGCTCACCGACAAGCAGATTGACGCCATCATGACCAAGCTTATCAACAACCTCAAGCAAAAGCTCGGCGCAGAACTGAGATAAGAGCTACGCAAGCGAAACGAGTAAAGAAAATACAAAATAATAAATAATAAATAACAAATAAAAAATGGGAAGAGCATTTGAATATCGCAAGGCTACAAAGCTGAAGCGTTGGGGCCACATGGCCAAGACTTTCACTCGTCTGGGCAAGCAGATTGCCATCGCTGTTAAGGCTGGCGGTCCGGAGCCTGAGAACAATCCCTCACTCCGTTCTATCATCGCCACCTGCAAGCGTGAGAACATGCCGAAGGACAACATTGAGCGTGCCATCAAGAACGCTATGGGTAAGGACCAGAGCGAATACAAGGAAGTGACATACGAGGGATATGGCCCTCACGGCATCGCTGTCTTTGTGGACACTCTTACTGACAACACCACACGTACCGTAGGTGATGTTCGCTCGGTCTTCAACAAGTTTAACGGAACACTCGGCACCACTGGCTCATTGGCTTACCTCTTCGACCACAAGTGCGTGTTCACCTTCAAGAAGAAGGACGGCGTAGACATGGAAGAGCTTATCCTTGAGCTTATCGACTTCAACGTAGAGGACGAGTTTGATGAGGACGAGGAAGAAGGCACAATCACCATCTACGGCGACGACGTAAAGGCTTACGCTCAGATTCAGAAGTTCCTTGAGGACCAGGGCTTCGAGGACATCGGCGGTGAGTTTACTTACGTGCCTAACGACCTTAAGGACATCGACGCTGAGCAGCGTGCAACCATCGACAAGATGGTGGAGCGTCTTGAGGAGTTTGACGACGTGCAGAACGTCTACACCAACATGAAGCCGGAGGAGGTTCCTGCTGAGTAAGGTCAGACTTTTCTGAAAGAACAAGATAAGAAGGGGCGGTTGTCTGAACGATAGCCGCCCTTTATTCATTAATAAACATCCAAAAACAATATCATTATGAACCACTTGGACTATATGACGGAGGGCACATGCAGCCGCTCCATCACCATTGACGTGGACGAGAATGGCATCATCCGCGACCTCTCGTTCTTCGGAGGATGCAACGGCAACCTGAAAGGCATCTGCGCACTTGCCATCGGAAAGAAGGCATCGGAGATAAAGCAGACGCTGAAGGGAATAACCTGCGGCATGAAGCCGACAAGCTGCCCTGACCAGCTGGCAAAAGCGCTGGAAGAAATGGGCTACTAAGATATACTGTACGGTTGTCCGAATAAAATTGAAATTTTATAGACAACAATAAAAAAATATGTGTACCTTTGCTTACGTAAAACCTACTAATAAACAAAAGACCACTGCATACATAATCTATTAAGACGTAAAGTGCAGCAATTACAGGTCTGAATCTAATCATACAGTTATGCTAAAACAAATAATCAATGGTCGCGTTCTTACTCCACAAGGCTGGCTTGAAGGCGGCTCTGTTATTATCGACGGCAACAAGATATTGGCCGTATCGAACAGTGATCTCCATATCGTAGACGCAGAAATCATTGACGCTAAGGGATGTTATGTAGTGCCTGGCGGAGTGGAGATGCACGTACATGGCGGTGGCGGTCGCGACTTTATGGAAGGCAGCGAAGAGGCTTTCCGTGTGGCCATCAAGGCGCACATGAAGCACGGTACCACATCCATATTCCCGACACTTTCTTCTTCAACGGTGCCTATGATTGAGGCTGCTTGCGAAACTTGCGAGAAGCTCATGGCAGAGGAGAACAGCCCCGTGCTCGGACTTCACCTTGAGGGCCCTTATTTCAATCCCAAGCAGGCTGGCGCACAGATTCCTGAATGGATAAAGGCTCCAGTACCGGAGGAATATGAGCCGCTGCTCGACAAGTATTCATGCATAAAGCGTTGGGATGAGGCTCCTGAACTTCCCGGTTCGGTGGAGTTTATCCAGTGCTGCCGCAAGCACGGCGTAGTGGCATCCATCGGTCATACACGTGCCACATACGAAGACGTCGTAGCCGGTCATAAGGCTGGTATGATGCACGCCACACACTTCTATAACGCCATGCCCGTAGTATATAAGGAACATGAGTTTAAGGTGCCTGGCACAGTGGAGAGTGTTTACGCCCTTCCCGATATGACCATAGAGCTGATTGCCGACGGCATACACGTGCCCCCGGTGATGCTTAAGGTGGCTTACAAGATAAAGGGAGTGGAGAAGACCGCGCTTATCACCGACTCGCTGGCTTGTGCAGCAAGCGAAGAAGGAGTGGCTTTCGACCCGCGCGTCATCCTTGAAGACGGCGTCTGCAAGCTGGCTGACCATTCAGCCCTCGCCGGATCAATAGCCACCATGGACCGCCTTATCCGCACCTGTGTGCAGATGGCTGGCATTCCGATGGAGGACGCATGCCGCATGGCAAGCGAAACTCCGGCAAAGATCATGGGCGTATTCGACCGCAAGGGATCGCTTGAGGACGGCAAGGACGCCGACATCATGATGTTTGACAAGGATTTAAAGCTCACTTACGTGATGCAGATGGGTAACGAGGTTACCAACGAACTCTAAACCGAATCGTTATGTTAAAACAATTTGTCAATGGTCGCATCCTCACGCCTAAAGGATGGCTTGATGGCGGCTCCATCGTTACGGACGGCAACAAGATCAGGGCTGTCTCGAACATCAACCTGCACGTTGTAGGAGCCGAAATCATCGATGCCAAGGGAGGCTATATTGTTCCCGGCGGCATTGATATGCACGCGCATGGCGGAGGCGGTCGCGACTTCATAGAAGGCTGCGAAGACGCTTTTCGTGCAGCGGTGAATGCGCACCTGAAGCATGGCACCACCTCTATATACCCCACATTGTCTTCATCCACTGTCCCCACTATGGAGGCAGCCTGCAATGTATGCGAGAAGCTGATGGCTGAGAAGGACAGCCCGGTGCTCGGACTGCATATCGAGGGTTCGTATATAAACCGTAAGGAGGCCGGTGCGCAGAACCCTGTTCTGATTAAAGCGCCGATTATTTATGAATACGAGACGCTCCTCAACAAGTATAAGTGCATTAAGCGTTGGGACGAAGCGCCTGAGTTGCCTGGTACGATAAGGTTCGTCAAGGAGCTTCGCAAGCATGGCGTGCTCTCGGCATTGACCTGCACCCGCGCCACTTACGAGGACGTGTCTGACGCTTACAAGGCTGGAATGACCCACGCTTCCCACTTCTATAACGGCATGCCCGTTGTTTACAAGGAGCAGGAGTTTAAGGTGCCTGGTACAGTGGAGAGCGTGTATGCGCTGCAGGACATGACCATAGAGCTGATTGCCGACGGCATACACGTGCCGCCAGTGATGCTCAAGGTGGCTTACAAGATAAAGGGCGTGGAGAAGACAGCCCTCATCACCGACTCCTTGGCGTATGCCGCAAGCGAAGGCAACGTGCTGGCTGAGGCTCGCGTGATTATGGAGGACGGCGTCTGCAAGTTGGCTGACCGCTCGGTTCTTGCCGGATCAATAGCCACAATGGACGTGCTCATCCGCACCTGCATCAAGAAGGCTGACATTCCGATGATTGACGTATTCCGCATGGCGAGTGAGACACCCGCAAAGATTATGGGCGTCTTCGACCGTAAGGGCTCCATCGAGGAAGGCAAGGATGCCGACATCATCGTCTTCGATAAGGACATCAACCTCACCTATGTAATGCAGATGGGCAAGGAGATAACCAACAAGCTGTAAGCGATATATCACATTTATAGAATAAGGGCTGGGTTCCAATCTTAGGAATCCAGCCCTTATTGCGATTATAGCGATATGTTCAGTTATGTCTTACTTGTTATAGTCCTTCGGTGTGTATTTCTTGTCGAAATACACCATCTCCTTGTCCTTGTCCGAGCGCAATGTCCACTGGAAAGAGAAGCCGGCTTTTTTGTATGCTCTGAAGTTGGTGCCCTCGTTGATTTGTGTTTGCAGCGCTTCGGCTATCTTTTCGCGGTTGATGTCGAAGATGGTCTTGTTGTCGAGGTCGCCTACGATGGAGCAATAATAATGGTATGTCTTGGTGTTGATGTCGAAACTTACGCTGTCCGTGCGCACATAGTCGCGTACCGGAGTGGGGCAGTACTTCTCTGTATACTCGCGAGCTTCCCGCTGCGCGCGTTTCTCAAGGCTCTCGTGGCAAGATGAGAGCAGGATGGCAGAAGCCATAAGTAAAAGAATGTTCTTCATATCTTTGTTTTTTATTATGCAAAGTTACCCAATTGTCGGAAAAAACAAGTAACTTTGCATTCAAAACTGATATATATCAATGGATAATATACGAAATTTCTGTATTATTGCCCACATCGACCATGGCAAGTCTACGCTTGCCGACCGATTGCTGGAGCATACGCAAACAATCAAGATAACTGAGGGCCAAATGCTTGACGACATGGATCTGGAGCGAGAGCGAGGCATAACCATCAAGAGTCATGCCATCCAGATGGAGTATAAGCATAATGGTCAGACATACATTCTGAACCTTATCGACACTCCGGGACATGTCGACTTCTCGTACGAGGTGTCTCGAAGCATCGCTGCCTGTGAGGGTGCGTTGCTCGTTGTTGACGCCACACAGGGCGTTCAGGCTCAGACCATCTCCAATCTTTACATGGCCATTGAGCACGACTTGGAGATTATCCCTGTCCTCAACAAGATAGACATGCCGAGCGCTATGCCGGACGAGGTGGAGGACGAGATTGTTGACCTCTTGGGCTGCAAGCGTGAGGACATCCTTCGTGCGTCAGGTAAGACCGGCGAAGGTGTGGAGGACGTACTGCGTGCCATCGTGGAGCGTGTGCCGCATCCCACGGGCGACGAGAAGGCTCCGTTGCAGGCGCTTATCTTCGACTCCGTGTTCAACTCTTTCCGTGGCATCATTGCCTACTTCAAGATTGAGAGCGGACAGATTCGCAAGGGCGACAAGGTGAAGTTCTTCAATACGGGCATGGAATATGAAGCCGACGAGATTGGCGTGCTCAAGATGGATATGGTGCCTCGTCAGGTGCTTGGCACCGGTGAGGTGGGCTATATCATCTCCGGCATCAAGGACGCCACGGAGGTGAAGGTGGGCGATACCATCACTCACGTAAACCGTCCGTGTGAGAAAGCCATTTCCGGATTTCAGGAAGTGAAGCCTATGGTGTTCGCCGGTGTCTATCCTATCGACCCGAGCGAGTATGAGAACCTTCGTGCTTCGCTGGAGAAACTGCAGCTTAACGACGCTTCGCTGACCTTTACGCCCGAGTCGTCCGTAGCTCTTGGCTTCGGATTCCGTTGCGGCTTCCTCGGTCTGCTCCACATGGAGATTGTGCAGGAACGTCTTGATCGCGAGTTCAATATGGACGTCATCACCACCGTTCCTAACGTGTCTTACTTGGTATATGACAAGCATGGCGAAGTGAAGGAGGTGCATAACCCGTCCGGTCTGCCCGAGCAGACCCTCATCGACCATATCGAAGAGCCGTACATCCGCGCTTCCATCATCACGACAGCCAACTTCATCGGCCCCATCATGACGCTGTGTCTCGATAAGCGTGGTGAGCTAATCAATCAGGAATATATCAGCGGTAACCGTGTGGAACTGCACTTTATGCTTCCGCTTGGCGAGATAGTCATCGACTTCTACGACAAGCTCAAGTCAATAAGCAAGGGCTATGCGTCCTTCGATTATCACATCGACGGCTTCCGTCCCTCGCGTCTTGCCAAGCTGGACATCCTGCTTAACGGCGAGCCGGTGGATGCGCTTTCTGCGCTTACCCATCAGGACAACGCCGTCTCAATGGGACGCAAGATGTGTGAGAAGCTGAAGGATCTTATCCCACGTCAGCAGTTCGACATCGCCATTCAGGCTGCCATCGGCGCTAAGATTGTGGCACGCGAGACCATCAAGTGTGTCCGCAAGGACGTAACTGCCAAGTGTTATGGTGGTGACGTCAGCCGTAAGCGCAAGTTGCTCGAGAAGCAGAAGAAGGGTAAGAAGCGCATGAAGCAGATTGGTAATGTGGAAGTGCCGCAGAAGGCCTTCCTCGCTGTACTTAAACTTGACTAACTATCTAAGGACAGTATCACGAGGAAATACCCATATCGACCTAATAGCTAAAGAAAAAAGAACAATACAATAACGGGAATAAAAAACCTAATAAAGTAGAGAAGAAAGGAAAATTGACTTATGAAAGAGATTGTCAGTGCCAATAAGCGCGACATCGCTCGAGAATTGGCAAGACGTTACAGCACAATGACTCATGATGAGTTGGACATCTTGGAGAGTATTCTCGTATCGCAGAAATATGCAAAGGGTGAGATGATACTTAAGGAAGGCGAGATATGCCGTCAGTTCCTCTATATCGACAAGGGTCTTGTGCGTCAGTTCTACTTCAAGCATGGTAAGGAGGTTACTGAACATCTTGGTCAGGAACAAACCATAGTTATGTGCATTGAGAGCCTCTTTAAGGAGGAGCCTACCAAGCTTCAGGTGGAAGCTTTGGAGCCTACTATCGTCTATGCTTTGCCTAAAGCGGATCTCGAGCGTGTTGCCATGCATAATGTCAACATTCAGATACTGTATCGTAAAATCCTTGAGGAGAGTCTTATCATATCGCAGATACATGCCGACCTTGTTCGCTTCGAGACGGCACAGGATCGTTATAAGAAGTTGTGCAAGCTCTGTCCGCAGGTGGTGCTGCGTGCGCCGCTGGTGTATATTGCCAGCTATCTGCAGATGACTCCTGAGACGTTGTCACGCGTGCGTGCCTCTACGCTGCTCGACTAATAATAATACAACATACAAAAGCGCCCTGTAAAGGTGAAAGCATCGGAATGCTCTTTCCTTTACAGGGCGCTTTTTTTATTTGGCTGTGCCTATGATTCTCTCATCAGTTTCTCAAACGACGGAATGGTTATGATGCCTCGGCTGAAGCTCAGCAGTCCGTTGTCCTGCAAGCGGTTTAGCTCTTCCGATATCTTCAGTCGGCTTTCGCCCGTCTCGCTTGCGAGCCTTGTCATCTTTATGCGTACGGTCTTTGGTCCACTGGGCTTCATTACGTGCGATCGCAGAAACCCGATAATCCTTCCGTGTGTGTCGTCCTTGAATGTGCGCCATGCGTTTCGTTGCGCCTTTTGCGCCACTGTCGACACCATACCGACGAGATTAAGGCGGAAGATGATGAATTCGTCCGAGAGGCGCATGACGTCGTCCTTGCTGATGGAGAGCGCGTCACAAACCGTCGTCGCCGTGAAGTCAGACGAATAGCTCTGCGTCAGACCGAAAAACCTTTCCGGCTGCATCACGTAAGGAGCCTCCTCCGTTTCCTCCACAGAGTAAGACCGGTCGTCTGCAACGGTCTTCCTTGTCAGCGTGCCGTTTATCAGCAGCGTGAGCTCCCGACACGCATCGCCCTCCTTCTTGATAATCTGTTGAGGCTCATACTTGTTAAAGCTGAAGCGCGTCTGTCCGATTATCTGTGTCAGGTTGTCGCTTGTCAGACCATTGAAGAGGGGTGAAGCCTGCAGCTTCTCGTATAGGTTGAGCATGGGCGTAGGGAGTTAGTGTTTGCCTACAGTCGGCTTCTGCATCTCCTTGTCGAGGATTTTTCCTTCCATCGACTTAGAGTGCCATGTGCACAGCTTGCCGTCCTTATCCGTATATATAAGGTAAGCCATAAGCTCCGGTTTCTCCTCGAGCACCTTCTGTGCCTTCTCCATTCCCATCACCATGAAAGCCGTGGCGTAAGCGTCAGCCTCTGCGCAGGTGCGTGTGAGCACTGTGGCAGAGAGGATGCTGTGCTGCACCGGCATACCCGTTGCGGGGTCGATGGTGTGAGCATATTTCTTTCCGTTCTTATAGTAGAAGTTGCGGTAATTGCCGCTTGTTGCCATAGCCATGTCCTTGACGTTCAGCACAGCCTGAATCTCCGTGTTGACGTTGATGGAGTCGTCCGTGGGCTTCGTCACGCCAATCTTCCACGGCAGACGCTTGTCGCTGATGCCGTGAGCCACCACTTCTCCGCCAATCTCCACCATGTAGTTCTCCACACCTTTTCGGCGCAGCATCGCAGCCACGACGTCACAACCGTAACCCTTGGCTATGGCGCTGCAGTCGAGCATCACGCGCGGATCCTTCTTCACAATCTTGTGACCCTTGAGGCTTACCTTCCCGTAACCCACGATGGCACGCAGTGAGTCGATGGACTGTCGGGTGGGAGGGTTGCCGGTCTTAAATCCGAATCCCCACGCGTTGACGAGCGGCGCCACCGTGATGTCGAACGCTCCGTCCGTCTCCTCCGACACGTTCTGCGCCAGACCATATACCGTCTCGAACATGCTGTCCGTCTGGACGTCCTCGTTGCGGTTTATGCGTGAGATGATGGATTCCTTGTTGAACATCGACAGCGCCATGTCCACCTTGTTCAGCTCGTCCAGAATCTCCTTGTCCAGCTTCTTGTTATGCTGGTACGTGATATGATAGAACGTGCCGAAGATCTTTCCTTCACTCTTCTGATATGTGGTGCTCTTCTGCTGGTAAGTGATGTATATGGTACCGATAATCAGAAACAGCAGGAAGGGGAGGTTGAAGTATAGTTTGCGCTTTGTCATCTATTGATATAATTGAAGTTGTTTGTACGTTTAAATCTCGAATATCACGTTGAATGTTCCACCCATGCGCGAACCGCCCTGCTTGCCATATCCCGGCACATACCACGTGCCGCCCATCGTGCCGTCGTTATGTGCGATGCGTCTTCTATATCTGAACGACCATCCCAGACGTAACGGACCGACTATCTTGGCATCCACTCCGAACACGCCTTCCATCCAGTGATAATTGGCCTTGACGCCTTCCGCGCCGAACTGCACGTCGTCGCCCCAGACGGGATCTTTCAGGTCTGTGCTCGAAACGTCGAACTTATAGTAAGTCATGGCGTAGCGGAAGCCGGCGTAGATGCGATAGTCGTCATGCTTGTTCTTGGCGATGTTGAAGTCGAGACCCACACGCCAGTAAGGAGCCGACGTCTTGTATCTGAGCTTTGTGCTCGGGTCGTCAGCGTCCGCCTTTCCGTATCCAATCTCTACGACGGGGAAATAGCGGTCCTTGAGGTTCACCCTTGCCGCCGCCTCGTACTGTCCGTAGTCGCTGAACGCTATCTGCGCCAGTCCGATGAGATCTGCCGACACGGCTACGCCACGCAGCAGAGCTATGGAGTCAGCCTGGTTCTGCGCCGCCGCCGGAGCTGCTGTCAGCGCCAGCGTGAGCAGACTAATAGTTGCGCTCTTTGAGATAAAGGAGGAAATGCGGCTTCGTGTCATTGTATGTAACCTTGTCATTGTTTATCTTTATACTGTCGATGGCGTGGTGTGTGGTCCTTACGCCCTTGATGGTATGGAACATAGCCGGATTGCAGTCCACCGACTCGAAGTGAGGCAGATTCTGCTTCTCCACCCAAACCGTGTCCGTGGTTTTCACGCCCGTCCCGTACTGTGAGATATGGAACAGATAGATGTCCTCGTCTCTCTGATAGCTCATTGGCAGCGAGAGGCTGTCCGTAGCCGTCAGACGGTTTATCACCACCGTGTCGCTGCCGTCGTCGTCCATGTTGCGCGGAATGCTGACGCTGAGCGTGTCGGCAAGCGTCTTCACGTCGCCCGCCAGCTTCACCTTGGCGTACACCTTGTTATAGAGCGGACAGTCGAAGGTGGTGCAGGCGCCGAACGTCATCACCGCTGCGGCGGCAAGTGTGTATAAGCTTATTCTTCGCATCTCAATGTCTTCTCTATCTGATAGTCGTTGCGGTTCTGCGATGAGCGGCTGATGAGGTCGCCGATGAATCCTGCGAGGAACAGCTGCGTGCCTATCATCATCATCGTCAGCGCTATGAAGAAGTAAGGCGAGTCGGTGATGAGGCGCTGCGGTATGCCGTTGGAGAGACACCACAGCTTGTCAGCTCCGAGAATCACTACGGAGAGGAAGCCTATGAAGAACATCATTGTGCCGAGGAAACCGAACACGTGCATCGGCTTCTTGCCGAAATTGCTCAGGAACCACAGCGTGATAAGGTCCAGATAGCCGTTGACGAAGCGGTTCCATCCCATAAACTTCGACTTGCCGAACTTTCTCGCCTGATGATGAACGGGCTTCTCGCCAATCTTGTCGAAGCCGGCGTTCTTTGCGAGATACGGAATGTATCGGTGCATCTCGCCGTACACCTCGATGTTCTTCACCACGTCCTTGCGGTAAGCCTTCAGTCCGCAGTTGAAGTCGTGCAGGTTGTGAATGCCGCTCACCTTGCGAGCCGTAGCGTTGAAGAGCTTCGTAGGTATGGTCTTTGAGAGCGGGTCGCCCTGCTTGCGGTTCTGCTTATATCCCGAAACGAGGTCGTAACCCTCGTCCACAATCATGTGATAGAGACCCGGTATCTCGTCAGGCGAGTCCTGCAGATCGGCGTCCATCGTGATGACCACGTCGCCCTCGGCAGCCTTGAAGCCGCAGTAGAGAGCAGGGCTCTTGCCGTAGTTGCGGCGGAACTTTATGCCCTTCACCTTGTCCGACTTCTCCGCTAACTGCTCTATCACCTGCCAAGAACGGTCAGTTGATCCGTCGTTTACGAATATCACCTCGTAAGAGAAACCGTTGGCGTTCATCACGCGCTCTATCCATGCGTAGAGTTCGGGCAGCGATTCCTCCTCGTTATATAGCGGTACGATTACTGTTATGTCCATATTCTCTGTCTTTATTATCTTCAGTTTGCTTTTTTATTTGAACTTGCGAAAGTTCTGTTGTTTATGCGTTTATCTTTCCTGCTTTCTGCGTGTTGCCTTTGCGTCGGCAAACCAATGCTATTGGCAGACTTGTGAATATGCCAATCACAAAGTTCTGCATCATAAACATAAACGCCCATTGTATAGGCGTGAGCAAGTTTATTGTTTTTATGGCATCGTCAATCTGTGCCTTGTCGATGCCGCTCTGCTCATAAAGCGGAGTTACCTCTGTCAATGCCTTGCATATTGTCTGTGCGAAGACGCCATTGTCGAGAAACTGGAAATAGGCAAACTGCACCAGCGCGAAGGCCAGCGAGGCATAGAAGAACGTGTAGATGCCATGAAGCAGTCCACGTCTGAAAGAGATGATGCCGCCCAGCGCATAGTCGCGAAACTTGCTCATTCGCCATGCAAGAAAAATCGGCGTTGATATTGTCAGCAGGTCGGCAATGGCGCCTGCCTTCAATAGGGTGTAGCAAGCGAAGCTCGCTGTCCACAGCAACGCCATTAACATGCCGTCCTGACGGGCAAACGCTTTCACTTGCATAAAGCTTTCTATTTTTGTCATCTTTGCTTGTTATTGTCCTTACATTTAAGATGCAAACTTACTACTTTTTTTCCGATTATATGGTCAAGTGGCTTATTTATTCACTTTTTTTAGTTTTGACTCTCTCTCTTATGCGTTACTCCGCTACGTACGGTCTGATAATCTCCGCCCACTTCTGGTATCCCTTGCCGAGCAGATGCAGTCCGTCGTTGCTGTAGTCAGCGTTCATGGCGTTGGTGGCAGGGTCGATGAAGGCTGCGTATAAGTCGATGTAAGTAAGGCTGTTGCGCTTAGCCACCTTTTTCAGCAATTCGTTCAGGACGGGCACGTCAGCCTGACGCTTCATGTGATCTACGAACATGTTGAACTTAGGATTGAGAGGCAGAACGCTCTGCAAGTAGACACGTGTGGCAGGCGATTCCTTCTTGATGCGCTTCACAATCGTCTCCACGTTCTTCGCTATAGAGTCCACGGTGAGACCGCCGGAGAGATCGTTGATGCCGATAAGCAGAAACACCTTCGATGGCTTTCCGGCTGTGATGACGTGCAGACGGTCGAGCACGCCGTTGGTGGTGTCGCCGCTGATGCCGCGGTTCTTGGCATGCGCATTGCCGAGCAGCTCAGCCCACTCACAACCGTTGGTGATGCTGTTGCCCAGGAAAATAATGTCGTCCTTGCTTGTCGGCAGCGTCTCGAAGAGTGTTGCACGCTGGTTATAGAATGTGGTGTGCTTGCGCACCTGAGCCTGCATTGCCGTGCAGAGGCAGAAGAGGCTGATCAGAAATAGAAATCGTTTCATCTTGTTTTTGTTGTTCGTATGATTAGTTTTTATAATATGTAATTGCAAACTTACCAATAATTTCTCTCACAGACAAATATTTACGCTTAAAACATGCCATTGCCTCCTGCTGTTAGCACAGGTCTTCTTGCCTAAAACATGTTCTTCATGTCTTCTTGTCAAAAAACACGTCTTCATGTCTTGCCATGCAAATATCGTACAATGAGTAAAAAGCTGTTACAAAATAAAAATCAATTCTAGAGAATCAAAAAGCTGTTTTTAGGGTGTTATGCTGTGCAAACAGCACCAATGCTTAACGATAGCGCCACTTTTACAGTACAATAGTGCCACTATTAGAGTGTAAAAGTGGCGCTATTGCATGATAAAAGTGGCACTATTGCAGTGTAAAAGTGGCGCTATTGCAGCCCAATGATGCTTTTTTGCTCCGTCATTCATTGCACACTTCTCTTTTCAGCAGCATAATTAGCTGTATGTCAGCATACTATCGCTGCACGCTCAAAACTCAAGAATTTCGCACCAAAGATTTCTTCGTGCGTTCAACTCATAGTATTGAGCATCAGAAATGCAAATATTGTGTCGGACGGCGTGCCGTCCGAATTAGGAGTTTTGAGTTTTGAATTAGGAATTATTCTCGGCTTCGCCTGCGATTTTGAATTATTTAGTTGTAAATTACAGCAGACAAGGCAAACATAGGAGGCTATGGCGTCTCGCCGTAGCCACGCACACCACCCATAGCAGAAACGCCAATCAGCTTGCTGTCCAAGGCTGCGTGGCTACGGCGAGACGCCATAGCCTCCTACGATTACCCTTTTCTGCTGTGCAATTTGAATGACGGTGTTTTGTGTCTTGTTCCGCAATAGCGGCGTTCTTGCATAACCATAGCGCAATTCCTACGGAACAATATTAAGCGATTAAGAAAAAATGTGTAACTTTGCAATTGGTCTTTCTCTTGATTTCGGACGTGGTGACATGGCAAGTGAAAGTCTGTTAATGGGATTATAGAACAAAGAACAATAATAACTAAAATCAAATTATTATGATGAAAAAGTTAATAGCAATAACATTCGTTTTAATGTGCACATTGACAGTAAGTGCACAAACAATTTATTCTTCAATAGAAAAATATGATAAGTTTGATGATGTGGTTTGGACAAAGAAGATAAAGACAATCATCAGTAAATCTTATTCAACTATAGTGGTAGAGACTAAGGGCCAAAAAACTACAGAATATGAGTATTTGAATGAACCTTTGTTTGCAACACAAACTGGTAGCCGTGATGATTTGGTGAATCTTGTGAATGACATTTATGGTTATGAATCTACTTATTGTCTTTTTCCGAAAGGAACAATAGAGAAAACATATGAGACAATAAAAAGTGAGATACCTGACTCGCTTGCCACAGAAGAAATGATAGATGCAAAGGTGAAACTGAAATTAATGGTGTTAATGGACGATATGCCAACAATTACATTTAGAACCGTATCTTATTCTCAATACAGTTTTGAATATGAAACCGAACTTGCTTGGATAAGATTCAAAGACGGCTCACGTGTCATTTATAGAAAATAATTCTCTTACTGCTTATGGATAATCAGAAACCGGACTTGAAAAGATTATAGTGGATTGGCTGCGTGAAAAGAATGGTTATGAGCAAGCCAGTGCCGGAAATGGAGGCTTTATCAACCATCGTTAAGGACTTTAACGAGCTGTTCGGAAACATAGACTGGAAGAACCGCGACGAGGTGCAAAGACAGATAAATGAGCTGCTGGAGAGAATTGCGGGTAGCGTGGATTTTGCAAACGCTGTGAAGAATGGCGACAGTCAGGTGGCTCAGATTACCTTCAATGATGACATGATAGCCATTGTGGCTGCAATGTTAGAGGAGAAGACAGAATTTGTGCAGACCTATTTCGGCAACAAGGACTTCCAGAATTTCGTCAATGCAAGAGTGTATCAGGCGGCAGTGAGTAGGTTGAGGGGATAGATAAATGATTAAGGACATCCATATCTTGTGGTAGTATGATTTCGTAAGCTAATGGATTGCGTATTCGGAAAAAATATGTAACTTTGCAAATAAGCAAGGTTGCATTTCAATAAAAAGGAGGTGATTATGAATACAATAACAATACAGGTTGAAGACCGTAATGTAATGTCAGGACTTATAAAAGTATTGAAGTCCATGAATGGTGTCGTTATTTTACCTACTCATAAAAACAAGAAGTCAGGCATGGAAGAAGCAATGGATGATATTCGCCATGGAAGAGTGACAGAATATAAAGATGCTGATGAAATGTTTGAAAAGTTGGGTATATGAAATATCGAATTATTGCTACTAAACGTTTTGAGAAGGATGTTAAGCGTTGTATAAAACGTGGACTTCCAATGGAAAGGTTTAAAAAGGTGATTGAATTACTTGAAGAAACAGGGCAGTTGTCTTCGGAATATAGACCACATAAACTTTCTGGAAAATATGCAGGAAAGTGGGAATGTCATATTATGGCTGATTGGTTGTTGGTATGGGAACAATATGATGATAAGCTTGTGCTGATTTTAACAAATACAGGTTCTCATAGTGATGTATTTTGATTTATAATAACGTCCCCTTGCTCGATTTCGCGGAGCAAGGGGACGTTATGTTGTTACTGTTCAAATGTTTTTTTGATTATATGTTTTTATTTCGTAATTTTGCAATTGCGGACAATCCGAAAGGTTAAATCCGTAAGATTATAGGTATAAGGAAAAAAGAGATGAAACAACTTAAGGAAAATGAAGGCATAGAGCGCAGTTTGTTGCTTGCAATGGCTGTTATAGCTGGATTGACCGTGGCAAATTGCTATTACAATCAGCCTCTTCTGGAGATGATACGTCACGACATAGGAGTGAGCCAACATGAGGCAAACCTAATAACCGTTGTCACCCAAATAGGCTATGCGCTTGGTTTGTGCTTCCTTATACCTATGGGCGACCTCTACTCGCGCCGACGCATAATAATAGTGAATATGACGGTGGCAGCCGTTATGGCTGTCGTCATAGCCGTAGCCCACAATGTATGGATGATTTGGGGAGCCTCTCTGCTATTGGGAGCCTGCTCCGTAATTCCGCAGTTTTTCATACCTATAGCAGGACAATATTCCGAGAAGGAAAACAAAAGCAGGAATATGGGCGTCGTTCTGTCTGGGCTGCTGACAGGCATACTTGCATCGAGAGTGGTTAGCGGTTATGTAGGCGAATGGTTGGGCTGGCGCGAAATGTTTTTCATAGCGGCTCTTGTGATGGTGCTGTGCATGGCCCTTACACTCAGGATTATGCCACAGATAAAGAGCAACTATGTCGGCACATACGGTGGCTTGATGGCCAGCGTATTTAATATTGTGACGAGCAATGGGCGCATACGCCTTTATGCCGTGCGTGCCGCCTTCAGCTTTGGCAGCATGATGGCCATTTGGGCGTGCCTCGCTTTTCGGTTGGCTCAAGCTCCATTCTATTCTGGTAGCGAGATGGTGGGAACGTTAGGATTGTGCGGCATAGCCGGGGCTATAGCGGCAAGCGGTGTTGGCAAGCTTGTTAACCGCTTGGGCATAAGGAATATGAGCGTTTATGGGGCTTGCTTGCAACTTGTGGCGTGGGCTACGGCCTATCTGTTTGGTGACACTTTCATGGGGCTTGTTGTGGCTATCATATTGGTAGACATTGGTTTGCAATGTCTGCAACTAAGCAATCAAAGTGGCTGTATTCAGGAGATGCCACAAGCTTCCAACAGAGCCAATACCATATTTATGACCACTTATTTTATAGGCGGCTCCTTTGGCACATATTGTGCCGGTTTGGCTTGGGCTCATAAGGGATGGACTGGCGTGTGTGCGGTGGGAGCAATATTGGCTGCAATCTCGCTCTGCATAACATGTTTTAATGGGAAGAGAATCTGCTTTTCTTAATTTTGTTGTTTAAAGGATTTAATAGTTACTTTGTTGAACCATTATGAAAGTCACACTCGAATACGTAGAAAGGAAGTTTGCGGAGTTTAATGATTTGATGTTTGAGGGGAAGCTGAAGCCGCTTCCCTTCAGACTTAGCAGGGCACGTACCTTCCTGGGTATGGTACGCTATAAACGCAGACGCAAATTGTTCGGCGGATGGCATTATTCTGACTTCCAGTTTGTTATAAGCTGTCTGTATGACATGCCGGAGAATGAGGTGGAGGACACCATCATACATGAGATGATACATTACTGGATATTCTCCAATCAGATGCAGGACAACAAGCCGCACGGCAATCTCTTCTGCGGAAAGATGGAGGAGATAAACCGTCGGTTCGGTAGGCATCTGACCGTCACGCACACAAAGACGGAGGCGGATTTGAGCAATGACCGTGAAATCCGTTGCCACCTTATATGTATAAGCAAGATAAAGGACAGTGACGCGCTTGGCATTACCATAGCCAGCAAAACCAAGCTGTTTATGCTTTGGGACGAATTGCCCAAAGTGAGGCAAGTGGTGGAGTGTGCCTGGTATGTATCGACAGACCCTTTCTTCAATCGCTTTCCGAGAGCGTCGAGTCTGAAGATATACAAGATATCCAAAGAAGACCTCGACGCTCATCGTCACGATTTCAAGCCTTTGGTAAGAAAGGGTGATACGATAATGGTGGGGCGTCAATGAATCTGTTATGCAAAGCTAATCATATTTTTCCTTACGGACAAATGTTTCAATATTATTAGCATATTTTCCCTTATTTTACCCAACTTTCCAATATTTATTGCTAACTTTGCAAACTGAAAATTGCAATTCGAATACTTATGAGGTATTCTACGTAGATAAAGAAACAAATTGTTTTAAAAAATTTTATGGATTCTATTTTATTAATCACAGTCATCTTGACGGCTGTTGTATTGGTAGTGGGTGCATACGTAGTTGCGAAACTCGTAGGTCCTCGTTCGTACAACCCGGTTAAGGGTCAGCCCTTTGAGTGTGGTATCCCTACGCGCGGAACATCTTGGATTCCGGTGCACGTGGGCTACTATCTCTTTGCCATCCTTTTCCTGATGTTCGACATTGAGACCCTCTTCCTCTACCCCTGGGCAGTAGTTGTCAAGCAGTTTGGAGCCATGGCGCTTGCGAGCGTAGGGTTCTTTATGCTGGTATTGGTATTTGGCCTTGCATACGCTTGGCGGAAAGGAGCGTTGGAATGGAAGTAAGAAAACCTGTCATCAAGAGTATTCCTTACGATGAGTTCAAGGACAACAAGGGCCTTGAGAAGATCGTAGACGAGCTCCATGAGGGAGGCGTCAATGTGGTGTTGGGTTCACTCGACCAGGCCATCAACTGGGGCCGTTCCAACTCTTTGTGGTCATTAACTTTCGGTACGTCATGTTGCGGTATTGAGTTTATGGCGGTGGGCTGTGCACGTTACGACTTCTCACGCTTCGGCTTCGAGGTAACGCGTAACTCTCCACGTCAGGCTGACCTCATCATGTGCGCCGGCACCATCACCAACAAGATGGCGCCAGTCTTCAAGCGTCTTTATGACGAGATGGCTGAGCCTAAGTATGTTGTGGCTGTTGGTGGCTGCGCCATCTCTGGCGGTCCGTTCAAGAATTCGTACAATGTGGTGCGTGGCATCTCAGAGATTGTCCCCGTAGACGTATACGTTCCGGGCTGTCCTCCACGTCCAGAGGCTATCCTCTATGGTATGATGCAGCTTCAGCGTAAGGTGAAGGTGGAGAAGTTCTTCGGTGGCGCTAACCACAAGATGAACAGCGAGGAGAAGGAACTCTCAATGTCGAAGGGCGGTCTGCACGGTCTCAGCAACGAGGCACTCGCTGGCGAGAAGAAGCGCGAGACCATCGTCGTGAACAACGTTCCCGAGGATTTCGACGCAAAGAAAGGTCTAACTGATTAATATAATAAGGTATAAGATATGAAACTTGAAAACATTGAACTCTCATTCGACAATTTCTCGGGTGAGATGTCGAAACTGAAGAACCAGAAACATTTCGACTACCTTGTTACCATCATCGGCGAGGACTTCGGCGAGGAAGGCTACGGATGTATCTACATCCTTGAGAATACCGACAACAACGAGCGCTGCTCTGTACGCACCATCGCAAAGAAGGTGGACGGCAGCGACGTAATCCCGACGGTCGTTGACCTCTGGAAGTCGGCTGAGCTCCTCGAGCGTGAGGTCTACGACTTCGTAGGCATCAAGTTCCTCGGTCATCCCGATATGCGCCGCCTCTTCCTCCGCACCGACTTCAACGGCTATCCATTGCGCAAGGACTTCGACATGAGTCCGGAGGCAAACCAGTTCCCGTTGACAGACGAGCCGGAGTCAGACTACACCGTGGTGTATTCTCTGGATGGCGACGGTCATTTGGTCGCTACAAAGAAGCGCCTCTTCGATGATGACGATTTCGTTGTAAACATTGGTCCTAACCACCCGTCAACACACGGTGTGCTCCGCTTGCAGACCGTTCTCGACGGTGAGAAAGTGAAGCGCATCTATCCTCACCTCGGATATATCCACCGCGGCATTGAGAAGATGTGGGAGGGTATGACCTATCCGCAGACTCTCGCCCTGACAGACCGTCTGAACTATCTCTCGGCCATGATGCACCGCCACGCTCTTGTGGGTGTGATAGAGGAGGGTATGGGCATCGAGCTTTCAGACCGCATCCACTACATCCGTACCATCATGGACGAGCTGCAGCGTATCGACAGCCACTTGCTCTACCTCGGCTGTACAGCACAGGACCTCGGCGCTCTCACAGCGTTCCTCTACTGTATGCGTGACCGCGAGCACGTGCTCAACGTTATGGAGGAGACAACGGGTGGACGCCTTATCCAGAACTACTATCGCATCGGCGGCTGCCAGGCTGACATCGATCCGAAGTTCGTGGAGAACACCAAGAAGCTCTGCAAGTATCTGCGTCCGATGATTCAGGAATATCTCGACGTATTCGGCGACAACGTCATCACACACAACCGTCTTGCAGGCGTTGGTCCGATGGGTCTTGAGGACTGTATCAACTACGGCGTGACCGGTCCTGCCGGACGTGCTGCCGGATGGAAGAACGATACACGTAAGCGTCATCCGTACGACCTCTACGACAAGGTGGAGTGGGAGGAGATAACCATGACCGGTTGCGACTCTATGGACCGCTATTACTGCCACATTAAGGAGCTTTATCAGAGTCTGAACATCATCGAACAGCTCATCGACAATATCCCGGAGGGCGACTTCTATATCAAGCAGAAGCCTATCATCAAGGTGCCCGAGGGACAGTGGTATTTCTCTGTAGAGGGAGCCAGCGGCGAGTTCGGCGTTTATCTCGACTCGAAGGGCGACAAGAGTCCTTATCGTATGAAGATGCGCCCGATGGGTCTCACCCTGACCGGCGCTCTCGACCCGATGCTTCGTGGACAGAAGATCGCAGACTTGATTACAACAGGTGCGGCTATCGACTTCGTTATTCCTGACATAGACCGTTAATCGCACATTCATTAATAATAAACATTAGACAGAATGTTTGACTTTAGTATAGTAACAAACTGGTTCCACAATCTCCTCGCAGTAACCTGCGGCCTCGGAGATTTCTGGACAATACTGATCGAGTGTATCCTGGTTGGTGTCTGCATTCTCGCAGGTTACGCCATCCTCGCCATCATCTTGATCTTCATGGAGCGTAAAGTCTGCGCCTACTTCCAGTGCCGTCTTGGCCCGATGCGTGTAGGTCCTTGGGGCGTGTTCCAGGTATTTGCCGACGTGCTGAAGATGCTCATCAAGGAGATCTTCTCCGTTGACGGTGCCGATAAGGTGCTCTATTACGTCGCTCCGTTCCTCGTGATTATTGCTTCGGTGGGCACATTCTCGTTCCTGCCTTGGAACAACGGCGCTCAGGTACTCGACTTCAACGTTGGCGTGTTCCTCATGTCAGCTATTTCGAGCATCGGTATCGTTGGTATCTTCATGGCAGGTTGGGGTTCAAACAACAAGTACTCAGTGGTTTCGGCCATGCGTGGTGCTGTGCAGCTTATCTCTTACGAGATGTCTCTCGCTCTCTGCCTTATCACAGCAGTGGTGCTTACCGGCACAATGCAGGTGTCTGGCATCGTTGAGGCTCAGACAGGTGCTTTCGGTTGGCTGATTTTCAAGGGACATATCCCTGCCATCATCGCCTTCCTCGTGTTCCTCGTAGCAGGTAACGCCGAGGCAAACCGTGGCCCGTTCGACTTGGCTGAGGCAGAGTCAGAGCTTACAGCCGGTTATCACACCGAGTATTCAGGTATGGGATTCGGCTTCTATTACCTCGCCGAGTACCTCAACCTCTTCGTAGTTTCAGGTATCGCCACCACAGTGTTCCTCGGTGGTTGGGCTCCGTTCAACATCGGTGTAGAAGCCGTTGACAACATCCTCAACTTCATCCCCGGCATCGTATGGTTCCTCGGCAAGACATTCGCCGTGGTATGGCTGCTTATGTGGGTGCGCTGGACATTCCCCCGTCTGCGTATCGACCAGATACTTAAGCTCGAGTGGAAATACCTCATGCCTTTGTGTCTCATCAACTTGATTCTCATGACTGTAGTTGTGGCATTCGGTTGGCACTTCTAAAAACATCATTAAAACAATGGAAGAAAACAAAAAATCATATTTCGGTGAAATCGGAGCTGCTGTGAAGACACTCGCCGTAGGTATGAAGACCACCTGGAAGGAGTACTTCACACCGAAGAGCACAGAGCAGTATCCCGAGAACCGCAAGACCACGCTTCACATTGCTGCCCGCCACCGCGGACGCCTTGTGATGCTCCGTGACGAGAACGGAGCGGTGAAGTGTACGGCTTGTACGCTTTGCGAGAAGGCTTGCCCGAACGGCACCATCAAGATTGTATCGCAGATGGTGGAGAACCCAGAGACCGGTAAGAAGAAAAAGCAGCTCGTCGACTATCAGTACGACCTCGGTGACTGCATGTTCTGCGAGCTTTGCGTGAACGCCTGCAACTTCGGTGCCATCAAGTTTGTCAACGATTTCGAGAACTCTGTGTTCGACCGCGAGGCACTCGTGCTTCACCTCGACAAGGAGGACTATAAGGGCGGTTCGCTGCCTAACATCATCGACGGCGGCGCCGACTTCGAGATCGGAACATTTAACACTAAAACCAAATAAGGAGTAAGAAAACAATGGCAAGTTTAGTAATGTTTTGCATCTTGGCAGTGGTCATCCTTGGCTCAGCTGTCATGTGCGTGATGACAAAGCGCATCATGCGTTCTATCACGTTCCTGCTTTTCGTGCTCCTCGGAGTGGCAGGTCTCTACTTCCTGCTCGACTACACCTATCTGGGTGCTGCTCAGATCAGCGTTTACTGCGGTGGTATGGTGATGATGTATATCTTCGCCGTGCAGCTCGTAAGCAAGCGCACACTTCAGGGCTTGGTGGAGCATGTTAAGGGCAGCCGTGCTCTTTCAGGTGCATTGCTTTGCATCGTAGGTTTGGTTACCGTTGCTGGCATCCAGCTCAAGAACGGCTTCTTAAGTCTCGCTGTTGAGGGTGAGGAAGTTCCGATGCAGACCATCGGTGAGGCTCTCCTCGGCACAGAGAAGTATCAGTATGTATTGCCCTTCGAGTTTATCTCAGTGTTCTTGCTGGCATGTATCGTAGGCGCAATCGTTGTTGCACGTAAAGAAAAGGAGGACAAGTAATTATGGTACCTGTAGAATGTTATTTCGTGCTTAGCGCACTTCTGTTCTTCATCGGCGTCTTCGGTTTCATCACACGCCGCAACCTGATAGCAATGCTCGTCTCCATAGAGCTCGTGCTCAACGCTGTCGACTTGAACTTTGCGGCTTTCAACCGTCTGCTCTTCCCCGGTGAGTTCGAGGGATTCTTCATGACTCTCTTCTCCATCGGCGTCAGCGCAGCCGAGAGTGCCGTAGCTATCGCGATTATTATCAACGTTTACCGCAATTTCCACAGCGATCAGGTGAACAGTATTGAAAACATGAAATATTAATTTTAGATTATGGATTTTACATATTCAATATGGATTCTTCTGTTGCCGCTGATCAGCTTCCTGGTTATCGGTTTGCCAGAATTCCTGAATAAGAAGTATGCCTGGTCGCACAAGGTAGCCGGATTGATCGGTACCAGTTCGCTTGGACTGGTAACTGTATTGAGCTACCTCACAGCGTTCAAGTATTTCTCAGCCGATCGTCTTGCTGACGGCACATACGCAACCTTCGTTCCGTATAACGTGACATGGTTGCCGCTGGGCCATCTCCACTTCGACCTCGGCATCCTGCTTGACCCCATCTCGGTGATGATGCTTATCGTCATCTCTACGGTCAGCCTCATGGTTCACATCTATTCTTTCGGCTATATGCACGGTGAGAAGGGATTCCAGCGCTACTACGCTTTCCTCTCTCTCTTCACCATGTCAATGCTCGGACTGGTGCTCGCCACCAACATCTTCCAGATGTATATGTTCTGGGAGCTTGTGGGTGTAAGCTCTTACCTCCTCATTGGCTTCTATTATTCTTTGCATGCAGCCGTACACGCTTCTAAGAAGGCGTTCATCGTGACCCGTTTCGCCGATATGTTCTTCCTCATCGGTATCCTCATCTTCGGTTACTACACTGGAAGCTACAACTTCTCGTTCACAGGCACAGAGATTGCTTACGGCGCAGGCGCTTCTGCTTTCACCGTTGCCGACAACGCACGCGCTCTTGCTGCCGGCGGTATGATTCTGCCTACAGCTCTCGTGCTGATGTTCATCGGTGGTGCTGGTAAGTCAGCTATGTTCCCGCTGCACATCTGGTTGCCGGACGCAATGGAGGGCCCGACTCCTGTTTCTGCCCTTATCCACGCTGCCACCATGGTGGTTGCCGGTGTGTTCCAGATTGCACGTCTCTTCCCCGTATGGATTGAGTACGCTCCCCAGGCTCTTGAGGTTGTCGTAATTGTCGGTGCTTTCACCGCTTTCTACGCTGCAGCCGTTGCTTGTGCCCAGAGCGACATCAAGCGTGTGCTTGCCTTCTCTACAATCTCTCAGATTGCCTTCATGATGGTGGCACTCGGCGTTTGCCTCCCCGGTCATCACGGAGCAGTTCTCGACAATCATGCACAGCTTGGCTATATGGCTTCAATGTTCCACTTGTTCACACACGCCATGTTCAAGGCTTGTTTGTTCCTCGGAGCTGGTTGCATCATCCACGCTGTTCACTCTAACGAGATGTCTGCAATGGGTGGTCTGCGCAAGTATATGCCCATCACTCACATCACATTCCTTATCTCATGTCTTGCCATCGCAGGTATTCCGTTCTTCTCAGGCTTTAGCTCAAAGGACGAGATTATCACCGCTTGCTTCGAGTATTCTCCCGTTTGCGGTTGGTGGATGACAGGTGTTGCAGCAATGACAGCATTCTATATGTTCCGTCTTTACTACGGCATCTTCTGGGGTACAGAGAACAAGGAGCTTCACGCTCACCACACTCCGCACGAGGCACCTCTCGCAATGACATTCCCGCTCATCTTCCTGAGCATTGTCACTGTCGGCGTTGGTGTTATCACCACACTCGGAGGTTTCTGCGACTGGAGCTGGGCAAGCTTCGGCTCGATCGTGAGCGCTGCAGGTACAGCTTACACCGTTCACTTCGATCCGCAGGTTGCAGCTACTTCTACAGTTATCGCAATCCTCTCTATTGCCCTCGCCACCTATATATATAAAGGTGAGAAGCAGCCTATCGCAGACAAGATGTACGCTACATTCCCGCGTCTGCACCGTTGGGCTTACAAGCGCTTCTACATGGACGAGGTTTATCAGTTCGTTACACACAAGATCCTGTTCCGCTACGTTAGCCGTCCGATACAGTGGATTGACGAGAAGATCATCAACGGTCTTATCGACTTCTCTGCATGGGGTGCCAACGAGGCTGGTGAGACCATCCGTCCTTGGCAGAGCGGCGACGTTCGCCAGTATGCAGTATGGTTCCTCACAGGTACGGTAGCTTTAACATTGTTATTACTTTGCTTATAATTAAAATATGAATATATTAAGTTTATTCGTAGTAATCCCTGTCTTGATGTTGCTCGGTCTTTGGATCGCACGCAATGTCAATCAGGTGCGTGGTGTGATGGTTGCCGGTTCATCCTGCCTCTTGGCACTGAGCGTATGGCTCACACTCCACTTCATCGGCGAGCGCGCAGCAGGCAATACCGAGGAGATGATTCTCCGCGCCACTACGGAATGGTTCCCCGCACTCCACATCAACTATGAGGTGGGTGTTGACGGCATCTCCGTTGTGATGCTTCTGCTTTCGAGCATCATCGTGTTCACTGGAACATTCGCTTCGTGGAAGCTTAAGCCGCTTACCAAGGAGTTCTTCATGTGGTTCACGTTGCTCTCTACTGGTGTTTATGGCTTCTTCATCTCGATAGACCTCTTCACCATGTTTATGTTCTATGAGGTTGCCCTCATCCCTATGTACCTCTTGATTGGTTTCTGGGGTTCAGGTCGCAAGGAGTATGCAGCCATGAAGCTTACGTTGATGCTTATGGGCGGTTCTGCTCTTATCATCCTCGGCTTGGTGGGTATCTACTTCTTCAATGGTGCCTCTACAATGAGCATCCTTGAGATTGCCCACAACAACCACATTCCTGCAGCCGTTCAGAACGTGCTCTTCCCGTTTGTGTTTATCGGTTTCGGTGTACTCGGTGCTCTGTTCCCGTTCCACACATGGTCACCTATCGGTCACGGTTGTGCCCCGACATCAGTGTCAATGCTCCATGCCGGTGTGCTTATGAAGCTTGGTGGTTACGGTTGCTTCCGTATCGCCATGTTCCTCCTGCCGCAGGCTGCTCATGATCTGGCTTGGATATTCCTTATCCTCACCACCATCTCAGTGGTTTACGGTGCATTCTCGGCTTGCGTTCAGACCGACTTGAAGTTCATCAACGCTTACTCTTCAGTTTCACACTGTGGCTTGGTGCTCTTCGCTCTCCTGATGATGACCCGCGTTTCTTGCACAGGTGCCATCCTTCAGATGCTCTCTCACGGTCTTATGACAGCACTCTTCTTCGCCCTCATCGGTATGATTTACGGTCGTACACACACCCGTGACATCCGCGAGCTTGGCGGTTTGATGAAGATTATGCCGTTCCTCTCAGTAGGTTATGTGATTGCCGGTCTTGCCAACCTTGGTCTTCCGGGTTTCTCAGGCTTCATCGCTGAGATGACCATCTTCAACGGTTCGTTTGAGAATGCCGACACATTCCATCGTTGCTGCACCGTCATCGCCATTACATCCATCGTTGTGACAGCCGTGTATATCCTCCGTACAGTAGGCTTCATCCTCTTCGAGAAGGTGAAGAACCCGCACTTCGAGGAGCTTACCGACGCCACATGGGACGAGCGTTTCGCTGTGTGCTGCCTTATCTTCTGCGTTGCCGGTCTCGGTTCGTTCCCGCTCTGGGCAAGCCACGTCATCAGCAATGCAGTAGCTCCAATCCTCAGCGTAATTCCAACACTTTAATAACAGTTCAGCAGTAAAAAATGGATTATAGTCAGTTTTTTAATATGATACCCGAGGCTGGCCTCATGGCAATCCTCGTGATAGTATTCCTCGCCGACCTCTTCATGAAGGGCGAGAAGAAACACACTACATTGAGCATGCTGACATGTGTTTTGTTGGTAGCTCAGGTGGTATTATGCTTCAATGCCCAGCCTGCTGAGGCATTTGCAGGACTCTATACAGCCACAGCAGCTGCTCAGGTGATGAAGGTCATCCTTACAGCCGGAGCGTTCATCGTTGTGGTTATGGCTCAGTCATGGATTGAGCGTGAGGACGTGCTGCGCAAGGAGGGTGAGTTCTACGAGCTCATCATCTCTACATTGCTCGGTATGTACATGATGATTTCGTCTGGACACTTCCTCATGTTCTTCCTCGGTCTGGAAATGGCTTCCGTACCTATGGCTTGCCTTGTGGCATTCGACAAGTATAAGAAGAATTCTGCTGAGGGTGCTGCCAAGTTCGTGCTCACCGCTACATTCTCAAGCGGCGTGATGCTCTATGGCATCTCTTTCCTCTACGGTGCTTGTGGTACACTCTACTTCGACGACGTTGCTGCTAAGATCAGCGCAAGCCCCTTGACCATCATGGGTCTGGTGTTCTTCTTCAGCGGTCTCGGCTTCAAGATTTCGCTCGTACCATTCCACTTCTGGACAGCCGACACCTACGAGGGTGCTCCTACAGCAGTGACCGGTTATCTGAGCGTTGTCTCTAAGGGGGCTGCTGCCTTCGCCTTGATGACAATCCTGCTGAAGGTGTTCGGTCCGATGGTTGAATACTACGAGACTCTGATGTATATCGTCATCGTTCTCACCATCACTATCGCCAACCTCTTCGCCCTTCGTCAGACAGAGCTTAAGCGATTCATGGCGTTCAGCTCCATCTCTCAGGCAGGCTACATAATGCTTGCTGCCGTTGGCAACGAGGCAATGGGCTTGACAGCCTTGATGTACTACGTACTCATCTACGTGGCAGCCAACATGGCAGTGTTCACTGTCATCAACGTTGTTGAGACACGCGGTAAGGGCAACACAGAGATGTCGGTATTCGATGGTTTCTACACCACCAACCCGAAGCTCTCGTTCCTCCTCACACTCGCACTCTTCTCATTGGCAGGTATTCCCCCGTTCGCTGGTATGTTCTGTAAGTTCTTCGTGTTCATGGCAGCAGCCGAGCAGGGCTCTAATATCGCCTATGCAGTAGTGTTCCTGGCATTGGTCAACACCGTACCGTCACTCTACTACTATCTGAAGATTGTAAAGTGCATGTACATCAACAAGACAGACACTCCGCTTCCTACATTCCAGAGCGACTGCGCCACACGCACAGCCCTCGCTCTCTGCACAGCCGGCGTACTCCTCTTCGGTGTATGCAGCTGCGTTTACGGATGGCTGGTAGCTGCTACATCTATGTAGAATTAGGAATTAGGAGTTTTGAGTTTTGAATTCAAAACGACATAACGACATAGAGACAATGACTGGCAACTCATCACAAGAGAATTGTCAACCATTGTCTCTATTGTCGTTTTTTGTTTTATTAGTTTAAAGAATTGAGGGCGATATGTATGCTGAATTTATATCATCTTGCTCAAAGAAATCATAAGTGAAGATGTTTAATTTTTATAAGGACGGACTTGATCTTGAGTCTCTGCGTCATTACTGCATGGAACATGGAGAAGAACGCTTATTGAAGCGTGGTGAGATCTTTGAGGATGCAGGCAAGCCGTCACAATATGTAGCTTATGTGGAGCGTGGATGCTTCAAGTATATGGTGAATAACGAAGAGGAAGGTAAAGACTACTGTACAGGTTTTGCCTTCGAAGGAGAGTTTGTGGCTGACTATCCGAATTGTCTTACAGGCAGAAAGTCAGAGTTGACTATTGTGGCTGGAACTACGTGTAAGGTATTCCAAATATTAGGGAAAGAACTGGGGACGTTATTAGATTCTGTAAATGCCAAAGGACTCAAACAGGCTATATCCGATTGTCTTTTTGCTCAAGTTTATACACAATATCTTGATACTTATCGTATGACAACCAGAGAACGATATAAGCGTTTGCTAATTCGTTGCCCGGAATTAGTTCAAAGTATCAACTTGAAGGATATAGCCTCTTATCTGAAAGTTACACCAACAACAATAAGCAATATACGTAGGGAATTTACTTTTGGGTAGCAAACTCTCAAAACATTTTGAGAGTTTGCCCATATAATGTTTTATAGTCTTAAAATACGTGCTGTTTTTAATGGGCAAGCATTAACTTTGCACAAAAAATTACAGTATGAATATTGTTATAATCGGAGCTACATCTGGTATTGGTAAAGCTCTTTTTGTGAAGTATGCCAATGCAGATAATCGTATTGGCATTGTAGGTCGGCGAACAAACCTGCTTAATGTATTAAGTCAGCAGTATCCGTCCAAAACCATTGTTTCAAAAGCAGATGTCACAAACTTAAATGAGATAGAACAAGCGATAAATACTCTTCTAAAAGAGTTAGGTCACTTTGATCTTGCTATTATGTGTGCAGGTGTTGGTGACATTAATGCCACGCTTGACTATGCGATTGAGCGTCTTGCCATTGATACTAATGTTGTAGGTTGGACATATGTTATTGATAGATTGTATTGCATTTTTGAACAACAAGGTTATGGTCATCTTGTAGCTATAACTTCTGCTGGAGGATTGCGAGGCGAACTGGCTGCACCAGCCTATAGCGCAACAAAAGCTTACCAAATTAATTATATGGAAGCAATACGCAAAAAGGCTTTCAGAAACGGTGGTTGCATAACCGTAACAGATGTCAGACCAGGTCTTGTTGACACTGCTATGGCAAAGGGAGAAGGTTTGTTTTGGGTGATGCCGGTAGAGAAAGTTGCTACTCAAATCATTGCAGCTATTAGCAGGAAGAAGTCAAAAGTCTATGTCACCAAAAGATGGCACATACTTGCTCTATTATACAGAATTCTGCCCTTTTATATTTTCAAACGATTGTAGCTTCTAACATTTTATAAAAAGATTTTGCTGTTTGAATTTAATGTTGTAGATTTGCGGTATTAAAATGTATGGAGGATTATTTATGAATACAATAACTATAGACAATAACACCTATAATAGTATTGTCAGATATGCTCAACAGAACAATATTAGTGTGTCTGAAGCTGTTGTAACAGGATTGAATTCTTTTCTGGAGAAATTCAAGGAAAAGGTTTCCACGAAAGAAAAATACTATATATCCCCCGAAGTGAAAGCTTTGGAGGTTGGATTCAACTGCCCATAAGATTTGTCAGATGACTACAGAAAAGAGCGTGTGATTTAATATAGTTTTGTTGTATGAAAACCCTCCTCACTCATCGTCTCTCTCAATCTGAAATCAAGGAGTTGTGCGCCTTGACTCATGGCGCGCGTAACAATCATCTCCGAGGGCCATATGCAATAAGGGCATAGTGCATCAAGCTTGCCTACGAACAGATGAAGTATTGGTCCGAACTGCTTAACGAGCTGCGCCAAATGCTCGATTTGATTTCCAACGAGCCATTATCTCCTGGACTTCGCTCGGCTTGGAGACAAGTGATAAAGAAAATAAAAGCATAAAAACAATAAGTATGCGAAAAAATGTGTCAGAAATATCAGCAGACGCATAGCCTATTATAAATCAGAGAGTTGAGAGCTGATAGATAGCTGTTCGGTCAGGGTTATCTGCCAGCCATCTATCAGTTGTCCACCAGTTATCTATCAGTTCTCCGACGAGAGACATGGCGAAGTATGCTTGCCGCAAATGAATTGTTCTACGATTTTCATAAGTTCTTGTCAAGTATCCTGTCGAGCATTCCTACGTAATAGAAAGGAAGGTTTATTAGTCGGAAAGTTTTACCGTTTGGAGTAGTCACTTCGTCTATGCTATATTTGCCGGGCCATATCCTAACGGCGATGCCGGTTGCTTCAGTTGTGTCCATAAACGAATGCAGTGATCGAAGGTGGGCATTGGTGCCCGACTTCACCTCGATAGGTACTATAGTGGCGTTATGCTGCCATACGAAATCAACTTCGGCTGTAGTTCCCTTTTTGTCTCTAACCCAGAAATACTGTTCGTTTCTGTAGTTGCGGTCGAGCACGATGCGTAGTTCTTGGGCTACAATCTGTTCTGCAGCATGTCCTTTCCATACATCAAGCAGCGAGCTGTTCTGTAAGTATTCGGTTTGTATATCAACCGAGAAATTCATTATTCCAGAGTCGAGCCATATCAGTTTGGGTTGTCGTGTAAGTGCAGGTATTGCTGGAGCCTTCACTGTTGTTATTGGATAGTCGAGACTGAGTAGGAATGCGTTTTGCAGCACTTCAAGCGCCTCATGTACCTCCTTACTCGTGTAGTTGCTGCCGCCGAAGCGGTTGAACGTAATGGTCTGTCCAGCCTCTGTCCATCCGTGTGTAAGCAAGTGGCGTATCACGTTCACTTGATTGGCGTTCTTTGCATATTTCTCAACATCCTCGTTGTAACCGTTAAGCAATGATCGGTATATTGGCGAAAGCCTTGAGACATCCTCATTTGTGGCATACTCTACAAGAGCTTCTGGCATACCTCCAACGAGCGTGTACTTGTTGAAAAGGGCTATGAGCATATCGTGGTAGATAGGCGAGACGTTTAGCTGGCGTATCATCTCTGCCAAAGGTTCGTTAGCTGTAGCGTTCAAAAATTCGAGGAACGAACATGGACGTAGCGACATGTATTCCACACGTCCTACCGGAAATGATATGCGTTGCTTTATAAGTGTCTGTAGCCTTGACCCGGCAGCTACGATGTGCAGCCATGGCATTTCTTCGTAGAAATAGCGGAGCAGTCCTACGGCTTTAGGTTCGTTTTGTATCTCGTCAATGAACAGCAATGTGCGTTTGCTTTTGTCTGCAACAATCTTTTTTTGCAGACATATATACTGGAATATTTCAGCCACATTGTCTGATATGCCGAATGCCTTGGCATCGCTATTTTGCTCAAGATTCAACTTTATATAGCAGTCGTACTGCTTGCTGAATTCGTCAATAAGAGTAGTCTTTCCAACTTGTCGTGCTCCGCGTAATACAAGAGGTTTCCTGTTCTTGCGTTTGCTCCATTCGGTCAAATCTTCGATTAATAGTCTGTGTATCATAATAGTTATATCGTTAATTTGTATTGCAAAGATACAGCTTTTTCCTAAAACATAGGCAAAACCGAAGTAAAACTTTCCTAAAACATAGGCAAAACCAGACATAAACTTCCCTAAAACATAGGCAAAATTGAAATAAAACTTTCCTAAAGCATAGGCAACAAACTATCATTCACCACGTAGGTGCATATATCGTCAAGATCGGGCAGAGAGTCGGCCTTTGTCAATTTGATGTCGCATTTCTTGCAGAAATCACTGGAATGCTGCGTTGAGCATTGAGTCTGTTAGTATCATAAATTTCCTGTTTTTGCTTACAAATTTAAATAAAATTTCCGAATTATAAGCCAGTTGGGATAAAAAACAGAAATGAGCTATCTCCGAGTGCTCGCAGATAGGTTGGAAGATATGGCAGATATTTTCACCAACTCGATTTTTGTATAACAATCTGTTGAGAATCCAAACAGCAATAATTCTCCGAAAAGATTTTGCTGTTTGGATTTAATGTTGTAGATTTGCAAATATAAAGTATGAGATAAAGACAGTGGACAATGGAAACAAAGAAATTAACAAGAGAAGAAGCGTTGAGAAGATTCCAGACTTCTTTAGAAAAAAAGAAAGCTTTTGTAGCTGAGTTGGAGAAAAGTATGCGCGATGAGTACCGCAAAGAAACAGGTAAGGAAGCTAAATACTTCAGCGTGTTATGATTAATGTACTTTCTGAGACAGCCCAGTTGTTAAGTCAAAAGCCATGAACCGACTCCTCGCTCACCGTCTTTCTCAATCTGAAATCAAGCAATTGTGCGCCTTGGTCCAAGGCGAGCATAACGACAATCTTAAAGAGGAACTGTACCAATTGACATTGGATGCCGACCGCCGTGTGGCAGTCAATGCGCTTTGGGTGTTCACCCATTTCGCTGCTGACGATAATGTTTGGCTGTTTGCCAAGCACGACCAGCTTATAGACCGCTGTCTGAAGGAGCAGGACACCACTAAGCTCCGCCTTATCCTCACTCTGCTTCTTCACCAACCATTCCATGAAGAAGCCGTCCGCACCGATTTTATCGACTTTTGCCTTGCGCGTCTCACCGATGCCAGAGCACCGTATGCAATAAGGGCGCAGTGCATCAAGCTTGCCTACGAGCAGATGCGCCACTGGCCCGAATTGCTTGATGAACTGCGCCAAACACTTGAATTAATTAGATGCGAACCGCTGTCACCAGGGCTGCGCTCGGCTTGGCGTCAGGTGATGCGGAAATTGTAATGTCGTGCAGTTGTATATCAATGCACACTCGTCCTTAAATGGTGTATATTGTGAAGTCTATCCATTCGTGTTTTCTTGAAATCTTTCTCTATTTATTAAGTGCAAAGTGAAGTTTTGTCAATGTTTTTTAGTAACTTTGGAAGAAATCTCAAACCATCTTTGTTTATCGGAAGTTTGGGAGCTAACGCAATTTTCGAGGTTACGATTTGGAAACCTTCTGATTTCCGTATTCTGCCGCGATATGCGTATTGTAAGACCACTTGACGCTGAGCCACCAGCCTGTTTCAATGGCTCATTGTCGGGGTAAAAGGTACACAGAAAAAACGAAATTACAAAACTTTTGAAGGATTTTTCACTCATTCTTCTTTAGTCCCATGATTTTGAATTACCTTTGCACACATATATTTATAGAAGAGACTATCCTATGGCAAAAATTAAAGTTCAAAATACAGAGATTACAATTGTTTCTCATAATGACGATGACTACATTTCACTGACAGATATGGCTCGTAGTCAGTTGCAGGAACACATTATTTTCCGATGGCTCAGTCTGAAAAGTACGATTGAGTATCTTGGAGAATGGGAAATGCTCTACAATCCAAATTTTAATTGTACCGAATTCGGTACATTTAGAAATATGGCGGGCAGTAATAACTTTGTTCTGTCAGTCAAGACATGGATAGAAAAGACAGGTGCCATTGGTATCTTCTCTAAGGCTGGACGATATGGTGGCACTTACGCACATCGCGATATAGCCTATCACTTTGGAATGTGGATAAGTCCTAAATTCCAACTGCTACTGGTCAAGGAATACCAACGGCTGAAAGCTGAGGAACAAAAAATGTTGGGATGGACTGCCAAAAGAGAATTATCCAAAATCAACTACCATATACATACTGATGCCATCAAGAGCCATCTGATACCCGAAGAGGTCACCCCAGCACAAGCAAGTATCATCTATGCCGAGGAAGCTGATGTATTAAACGTGGCTATGTTCGGAATGACTGCAAAGCAATGGCGGGAGGCCAATTCCGATTTGAAAGGCAATGTCCGTGACTATGCCACCATCAACGAACTGATATGCCTGTCGAATATGGAGAATATCAATGCTGTGCTTATCAATGATGGAATACCACAGGGCGAAAGACTTGTGAAACTGAACCAGATTGCTATCCAGCAAATGCAGGTCTTGGAGGGGAATAGTAATAGGAATCTTCTTAAGTAACCCTTTCTCAAATAGGAGATTCACAATTGCATGATAGTTCATCTATCGTGCATGGCTTCTGATTGCTCATTGCTATGTTTAAAAAGGTGACCCGCCAGCAGATCTACGGGATGCCGACGGGTTCTGTTATCGTTTGATTCTCACACCTAAAGGTATGAGTGTGGCGTTGCATTCGGACTGTCTTATCCGAGAATCTTCTTCATTTCGGGTGCAAATATAATGTTTTTCTCGAATTATACAAGATTTCAATTAGTTTTTTGAATAAATGACACTTAATTTGCTATCTTTTTTGTATTATTGCACCCGTGATTCTTGAATCACGGACTTTATTTGCTCACTTTCCCACTACGAACTTGCACCTCGGAACGGAGAAGAACGAGCGAATCTATATCTTGAAGGAGATACGCCATAGCGGCGTAGGCTCTCCATTAAGATATAGAGGCAGTGCAAGGCCTGTAGTGGGAATGGTGGTCTGCGCCGTTTCTATATTCAAAAAGATTGGGCGGGCATTCCAAAAAATAAGATGTCAAATTTTAAAGTGAAACATTATGAGCATAGAGTCTATCATCGGAATTACAAGCGGGTTGATTGCAATTGTTGGTGCTGCAATTTCAGCGACACATTATTTGAGAAAGAGGATGAAGGAATGTCCTACGACCGAGTTGTTTAACCAGTTGATGCAAAAGGACATTTCGGATGCAGAACGCAGGAAGATTCTCCTGATACTAAACAAATCATCTTTGATTGGCAAGAGAATAAAGGATGATTACATTCAAAACTTTGCCTTAGAGAAGCGTGGCAGAGAAGCAGTCTTGTTTGACATATGCGATAGCAATGATATTGAGCCGACTGACGACATTTGCAAAGCACTTATCGGGGCTTGCATGCCATCGTTGAAGAAAAAGTATCAAGAGAAGAGAGTGAGCCAGAAGGTTGAATCATCCTCATCTGCCACTAAGCAAAAGATTGATATGAGCGAAACCAAAACTTTCAAAACTAAAGTTGGAGAACAGACGGTTTATATGTCGGATTTGTTAAGGATTGAGTTTCCAGACGTATGCGAACAACTGATTAAGATTTTCAATAAGCATAAAGTAAAATATGCCTTCCTGAAAGGTACGAAAGATATTTGGTGCCGTGACTATATGCCGATACAAACTGAATCGGGAAAGTTCATCCAATTCAGATACGAGCCAAGCTACCTTAAAGGGAATAAGGAATGGGAGAAATCACGTTCTGATGTTAAAGAAGTATGCAAAGTAAACTGCATTGATGCTCAGTTCTCAGACATCAATCTCGATGGCGGTAATGTCCTTATTTGCGATGGGAGAGCAATACTTTCTGACAGGATATTTTCTGAGAACCCTGATTGGGACAAAGAGAAACTTGTCAGCGAGTTAAGCAAACTTTTGGAGTGCGAGATTATAATCATTCCTGCACAGAAAGGAGATATGACTGGACATGCTGATGGCATGGTTAGATTTGTCAATAAGAACACGATTCTTGGTAACGACTTGGCTAAAGAGTATAAGTATTGGCGGGAAGGGATGCAAAGGGTTATTGAGAAGTTCGGTTTACGATACATCGATGTGCCTTTCATTACCGACATCAAAGACCCCAAGTATCCATTGAGTGCCATCGGGATATACGTGAACTATTTGGAATTAAACAACCTGATAGTTCTGCCTGTTTTTGGAAGAGAGGAAGACAAACAAGCCTTGGAAATTATACAAAAGGCTTTTCCCGATAAAATAGTTGAAACGATTAACTATGACAAAGTGGCACAGGAAGGCGGATTGCTGAATTGTACTACATGGGTGTCCGTTAAATATGTCAGTTTCTAATCATTCGGCAAAAAAATATAGACAAGTTTAATTAATGATATTGACATGAAGAAGTTAATTCCGATTTTCGTATGTGTGATTCTTTTCTCTGCATGCCAGCAAACTAAACAGGGAATAGTCAAAGACCTATTAGATGCTGAAAACAGCTTTGAAAAAGAGAAAGTGAATCAGTTGTTATCCGATAGTTTTATGTTCTATGGACCTGTAACGCTCAACAAAGATGCCTATTTATCAAGAGTGGACTCTTTAAAGTCTATTGAGTGCTTGTCAACAATATTGAAGATTCAGGTCTTAGACAGTATCGTAAAGACAGAGGAACAAGAGCGCTCTATCATTGATTCGCTTTTGGAAGTAACACCAGCTATAATTCGATATAAGACATACAGGTTTGTTGATGATAAGTTGTTGTCAATTACAGTTGACTCAACGCTGAATAGTCAGGAATATTTTAATTCTTTAAATGAAAAGTTGATACCGTTCACTTTTTATGTTAATGACCAATTTGACATTGAAGAAGATAAGGATATATTTTCCAATATCAAAAAGTATCTCTCGGAATATGTCAGTCTCCCTGCCTCAGAAAAAAAGCAATACAAGCACTATGCTCACCTTCAAGGAACTTATGTTTCAAAAGACTGCGCCTTCTATCGGAAATTAATTTTCAGGGGAAAGAAGACCGTTACGATTGTTGATGCTTTTTTTGGAATGTCCTTTGCATCAGGCTATGAATTGGACGAGGACGTAATTAGAGTAAAGACGGACAAAAGTGATTTGCTGTTTGAAATCAAAGACAGCCAAACACTCGTCGGCGAAGGATTTGCAAAAGGGACATTTAGAAAAGCAAATTAGTGTTACATGCTTTTCGGTAAGAAATATATGAGAGTGGCCTCTTCGTGGTTTGTATTATGAGGGAGCTGTATATGTATTCTCGTATTTGGAAAACGAGATAGAAACAGGTGTTATAAAATAAAACAATGAAAAGCTCACTCTCTCACCGCCTTTCTCAATCCGGAATCAAGAATTTATGCGCCTTGACCCAAGGCGAGCATAACGACAATCCTTCTTCGCCAACCATTTGAAGAAGAAACCGTCCGCACCGACTTTATTGACTTTTGCCTTGCGCGTCTCACCGACGCCCGAGCGCCGTATGCAATAAGGGCGCAGTGCATCAAGCTTGCCTACGAGCAGATGCGCCATTGGCCCGAATTGCTTGATGAACTGCGCCAAACACTCGAAATGATCAGCTGCGAACCGCTGTCACCAGGGCTGCGCTCGGCTTGGCGGCAGGTGATGCGGAAATTGTAATGCCGTGCAGCATTATAACATCACCAGATTTCTCCAAACATCATGTCCATGACAATGTCGTTGCACAGATCGTCAAGATCTGGCAGAGAGTCGGCTTTTGTCAATTTGATGTCGCATTTCTTGCAGAAATCATTGATGAGTGCGAAGGTTAAATTGTCGCTCACCTTAATCTGTTCGGGATGTATCTCAAACTGACAGAAGTGGTTTGCGAGTTGTGTGAGCAATTCTTGCGCATTTTCAGGATAGCCCACTAAAGGTAATGGTATCAGCATTCTACCGTCCTCCTCGTTTAACATTATAAACAAGCCAGGAAGAAGCGGTTGTTCGTCATCTTCGGGCATCATCGGAGTATGCAAGTGCTCAAAGCGACACATGAGAGTTCCCATCTTGTCGATGCTTGCTAAGTTGTGGGCAAGAATGTCGTTGTTGAAAGTAGGCATCACGTACTCCGGCTCTGTCAGGGGAGGTGTAAGGGTCGACTGTATGGTATATCCGTCACCATCTTGCACAATGAGTGGAATCTTTTTGCCGCCCTTAACCGTCGGATAGTCATGAGACTTACCAAGCCCCACCTCTTTATATCCTTTCTTTGCAAACTCGTTGGCGAGGAACGTAGCAGCACGCAGAGCCTCTTCTGCAATTATCGCATCGTTCTTGTCGGTTATACACCATTGTCCTCTATACGGTTTGTGTCTTGTGAAGTCTATCCATCCGTGTTTTCTTGGAATCTTCACGCCGTGGCTGTCGGAATATTTTCGTATAGCCTTCTTAACATCCTCGTCTATGTCCTTTGCCTGCATGTAATCGCAGTTGATGCAGTCGAACAAAGTAGCCAAGTGCATGGTGCTCATAAATGAGCCGCCGTTGTCCATAAAGATTCGCAGATAGGTAGAAAAACCTTTATCGCCAACGTAAATGCCGAGCGAATGGTGTTCTCCACCGTTGCCCATTATGGTGCAGTAGACGGTTTGTCCGTCAGATAATCTGACTGCAAAAACATGTGAGTCATCAAGCTTTTTCCATGCTTCTGTTTCTCTGAAGCCGAATGCGGCGTCGAGCATTGAGTCTGTTAGTATCATAATCTTCTGTTTTTGTTTACAAAGATAAATCTTTATTTATTAAAAGCAAAGTCTTTGGAGCAGAAAAAGCAATACGGGCAGGTGATGAATAAATGCCTTACGGGTAGTTTTCCGTACGTGCAGCCCATGACCAGGCTCTTATTGACGAGCTGGTGCGCCGTGGCATTGACGTGTCGGCAGTATTCGACGGCACCGCCCTTTCTTTTGCCCATCATGTTGAGTTGGACAACAACCATATGGTAATCAGAAAATAAAATCAATTAGCAACATCTAAAAACAGTCAATGATGCCGTCTGCTCTTTGCATCATCGACTTTCCTAACACAAAAAAGATTCCTCATACATCTTCTTTTTATGGCTGACTTAAATACAAAAAGCAGATTGCATAAGCCGTTAGGTCGGTTATGCAATCTGCTTTTTTATTTACTGAACTTGTGAAAGTTAAATTTCTTTTATTCTTCGTGTTTTATTAAAGGATTCTGCCTCTGATAGAGAGTTTCAGCACGGGATAAACCTGCAGCCAGTCCATAAACTTGGAGATGTCGTCCTGTGCGTCCTGATCGAGCATCTTCTGGAGGTCGCCCACGCCGTCAGCATAAACTACCGGCTTGCCCTGGAACTGTGCTCCAAGCTCAAAGCGCACGCCGAAACGATTCTTCGGGATAAGTCTGCCAAAGCCAAGACCGAGATAGGGACGGAAGCTGTTTACCTTCACGCCGCCGTTTACATTACCATTCTCGTCCACTGGAATCTGGTAGTCGCCAATCTCAATGTTATACTGCTTTCCCTGAGCGTAAAGATCCTCCAGTTCGTCGCTGTGTCCCGAAATCTTTATAAGCTTGTTGCCACCCATAGAGAAACCTGCTGTTACAAAGAACGAGCTTGCATTGGCAAAGGGGTAACAGTCAAACTTGACGTCGAATGTTGTGCGTGAGAACTTGCCCGTAACATCCATTTCTCCATTGTAGTCGTAGTATTCGTTTTCGCCTGTAACGTCCACTGATGTGTTGATGTTTATATTAGGTATAAAGTTAAGTCCGACACGTGCCTGTACATATTTGGTAAGAGGGACGGCAACGTCAAAACCGATACCCTCTGTACCGACGCCTACGCCCACGCCCACGCGGTTTGCCATACCGTATATGTTCTCGTCTTGTGCCGAAGCACTTACTGTGCCGGTCAAGAGCATCAAGCCGATGACCATGCTTTTAAATAAGTTCTTTTTGTTCATATAAGTTTCGATTGAATAATTAATGATTATTGCGCTTTTTGGGAGGGCAATTTCTTCTGATGTTCAGTCAGTTTGTATATGCCTGTATGTTTATTATTTGCAAATTTAGTAAAATATTATTTAATCTCAAAGGATATTCAATAAAAAAACCGAAGTTACTTATTTCTATAATGCAAATATCGTACAAATGGTAAAAACCTGTTACAAAATAAAAATTGATTTTAGAGATTCGTTATGCTGTTTTTATTGGTTTTTGCAGCGGTGTCGGCACTCTGAATAAACAATATAGCCTCTTTTCCACTCCGATAGTAGCTGTATCAGCGTGTAAAAGAGGCTCTATTGCTTTGCTGTTGTGGCTGTTTGGTAATGCTAAAGTGGCTCTATGACATAGTAAAGGGGCTTGTTTGGGCTTGTCATTTTGCTATGTTCTGATCGAAGGGCTGCGTAATACGCTGAATGTTAGTGCGATAACGCATACCGCTCAAAACTCGAGAATTTCGCACCAAAGATTTTGTTGTGCGTTCAACTCATAGTATTGAGCATCAGAAATGCAAATATAAGATACAAGGAATTTTGAAACGAAGTATTGTCCTGTTCACCGTGATGCGTCGCATGATGGGAGCCTTACCGTTCTTGTCTAATCCGCTCTTTTTGTTACAAATCCATACTCCACTTTGCAAGCACTTCTCTTGGACGAAGACGGGTTATGTTATACGACTCAATTGTGTTGCCGAGAGTTCTTCGTTCAAACTCAGAAGTGCCAATAAGGTTGTTTGCTGTGACAGATAACTCCCAACGCTTAGCCTTATAGCCAATGGCAAGGTCAAGAAAGTGGTTTACGCCTATGCTCTTGTCATTGGTATGGAAGAGTTCGTTCTTCACGCTCAGCATCCATCCTTTGGCAGGGAATACATATAGTTTAAGAAAATGTTCCCAGTCGGTCGTGGGGGCGGAGGAGAGTTCTGAAGACGTGAGGTTCTTCTGCTTGTAAATGTTCACATTTGACTTTCCTTCAATAGAAAGAAATCTCGCTGGACGCAATGAGTAGTCGAACGAAACAGCGGTTGTGTTCATACGTGCATCATTCACAATGCCCGACACAAGCATATTATAATCTGTTATGTTGTGTGAGGCACCAAGACCTATTAGTGTCTTTGCCCATCCAAAAGACTTGCTTACACGACCATAAATGCCTATTGTCTGCATGGCATATTCCTTGTCTGTAGCAGTCATGGTATAGATGTTGCCGTTCATTGCACTCTCGTAAAGGATGTTTCCCGACATTCTATTATATGTAGGACGAATATTAAAGAACAGTCCCGACACAGGATTGGTGTATTTATATGCTGCAGTTGCATGAAGGGAGTGAGTAGCATCCATCTTGCCTCTATTCACTTTCTGCGTGCGATAACTTGTGAAGATAGGAATATCATAGATAGACCTTCCCATCAATGGAGCATTCGCATAACCAACATTACCCGAAAATTCAGAAACAACAGTTGCCTTACAATTCCAGTTGACCGAAGGGTCTATCCACAGATGATTGCTTCTTGATTCACGATAAGACTGACGGGCATAACTTATCTTCGACTTAATTCCAATCCTGTGCTTTCCGAAAAGGAACGACATGGAAGGAGTCCAATACGTGCGAAGCAACTGATACACATTCGTCTTCTCCGCTTCCTCGTCCATAGCCACACCAATGCTCTGATAGTCGTAGTTCACTCCCAATTCATTGTTGAGATAGTGTCTGCCGACTTTCAGTTTATATTGTATTTCATTCTGTGTGGAGAAGAAACCGAGATTCAGCCGTTCTGTCATTCCGGCAATGGTGAGCAACTGTCCTGGGAGATAGCTATAGGTCCAATAACTGTCAACGTTGTATATGTTGCCCTTTGCCGTGGTGTGCGACATCTGAAAATCCTCAGTAATACTGCGCTTGTGCGGCTTCACCATCATGTCGGTGCGCTGTCCATTGTACATCATCGTGCCGACACTCTTATTGAAGTCAATATAACCTTTAAGGTTGTTCTTGATGAAACTCTTGCTGCCGTTGTACTGATAATTAGCCTCACCCTTCCATTCGCTTCGGGTGTTGCTGACATTCTGCTCCTCAACGATGACAGGCATGTCGGCAAGGGTGAGATAAGTGGATGAACTATAGTCCTGCATGTCGGTCTTGTCTATAAATCCATTGCCTTGCACACGCAGTTCCGAATCTTTACCAGTCTTCCAAAGCCAGTTGCCGGCTACAAGATGACTATTATTGAAGGTATAGCGGTTGTCTGCAAGGTCGGGAGCTGCAACCGACATCATTGAGAGAAAGCCCGATTCAGAGCCTGTTCTTCCTTTCAACAATGCAGCAAGGTCGAGCACCTCATTGTCAAGTTGCTTGCCTATGTTGTTGTTCTTGTACATCATAAGCGTCTGATACTTCTTGTTGAAACGCATACCCATCAGTCGGCAGTCGTAAAGAAAATCATCTCCACAACTAAGACCAATGTCAGCCGTCCCCGTCCAAACAGCTTTGGCATCATCTTTCAATACAAGGTTGAGAGCAGCTTGCTCGCTAAACGCTACGCCACGCAACGACTTCACCGACTGATGATTCTCCAACACCTGCACACTCTTTATCTTATCAGCTGAGATGTTTTGGTTGGCAACGCCATATTGCGACCCCATTAAGTCAAGTCCTTCGATATAGAACTTATTGATAGGTGTTCCTTGGTATTCCACCTTGCCGTCAGCTTTTACTTCAAGACCTGGCATTTTTGCTATTACATCAGCAATGCTTCGGTCCTGTCCTTGGCGGAAACCTGCAACCGAATATGTGAGCGTGTCTCCAGAACTCTTTATACGCTCCGCTTTTATCTTTACTTCCTTTAGCTTGAAGCCACCTTCTACCAACGTGATAGTCATGCCATCCTTCAAATCAGCGAACGGCATTTTCTTTTTCTGATAACCAATATAACTTACCGTTATGCTTGCAGGATTTTTCCCTTTAGGAATATTCAGCCTATATTCACCCTTATCGCTTGTGAGACAATACGCCACAGTTGACTTGCTCTCAGTCGATGCCACAACCGAGGCACCTACCAAGAGTTCTCCTTTCTTACCCTTCACCTTTCCCGTGAAGGTTTGTGCAGAGAGAGAAAGGTTGGTTAGCAGAAGTATGAAAAATATGGCATATCTCATTGCTTACCAAATGGTTATTGCATATCACTTATTCGTATTTATCCATTAAACAGGCATTGAAAGTCCTTTGTGCCTTAGGCGGTTCGCTATATTCGCTACCTTGCAAGCGGTTAGTGGTATTCCATTGGTCTTTCCAGTAATCCTCAAGCAGATGTTGAAACTTGACAGGAGTAGAACGCAAATAACGTTTAGGTTGAAAACAGATAGTTGCAGTTTGCCGCATTTGCTCTATTCCTGTAGCTACAAACGAAAATTCATGTCGGCTTTCAGAAGCAGCCAATATGAGTCCTGGCAAACCACCTAACTTCCATGGACCATTATCAAAAGGCAAGTCCAACGAATACCATGCAGTCCAAGTGCGTCCGCGGAACTGACAAACGGCTTTATGGCAGGGATAACCTATAATAATAGTATCACCCTCGGCAAGTTCCCAAGAAAAGGTCGGAATGGATTCCTCATAATAGAAGAAAAAATCATTGTGCAGGACATCCGTGTAAGTGAGAGTGCCCCTCTGCGGAATATGCTTATAAACTTCATACTCGCGTCCCTTCTTAGAGCCAAACGTATTTGCCAAGAATTGCAAATAGCTCATAGGGGCGGTATTCACACTCTTTACAGAGTCGCACTGATGCAGAAAATGCTCAAACCGTTGGCTATAAAACCGAGACGAATGACTGCCTATATCCAACAGATTTATATCATCATACGCTTCCTTTTGCTCATGTGTGTGTTTATATAATGCACGATACTGCACACGCACACTTACCGTGTCCACCACCTCTTGGGAATGGACGCATGCGGCAAACAAAAAAGCCAATAAACTGAAAAGCATTTTCATAAGCAATATTTTATTATTCACTCCAACTCAAAGGTTGCCATAAGCAGCACCTTATTGCCATCTATGTTTTCTTCGTAGAAGAAGCGATAGACGCCAGGATTGTTTGGCAGAATGTCGGGAAAAAGATGGGCAGTAATGGTGCCGCTTTGACCGTCGCTTAATATATGCCCAACATCCTTGAATAGGCAGTCAGTTGGTAAAAGAAACCAATTACCATCCCTACCTTGGGCTGTGATGCTATATGCTTCGCCATACATGAATTCTTTGCCACTATGGTTGGTTATAGTGAATTTGATTTCTGTGCTACCCAAAGGATAGGAGGGAGTCTCTGCCTTAATGGAAATTCCATTATAAGAGCTTACTCCTGTTTTGTTATTTATAATAGGGTCGAGTTTGTCTCCAAACTTAATGACAGACGAGTTGTATATCTGATTACGAAACTCCTGTTGCTTCTCCTTAGTGTTCCAACGGAGTGTAATATCTATGGAGTTATCACCTATTCCAAATCCAACGACATTTCGCCAGGCTGAAGAATTGTCTGCCGACAAAAACTTTCTTTCAAGTGTTCGCATAATTTGATTCAGTTTCTTTTGGGAATATTTCCGCATTGAAGCTTTGCGATAAATTTTCTTCTTACCACCAGCGACTTTCTTTTTACTAATGGTCGCTACCTTCTTTTGTTGAGCGGCAAATGACTGTTTACAAGCAGCAAAAGCTGTTTGCATTGAAAGGATCATTGTAAATCCTAATATTATTGCATTGAGTTTTGTCTTCAATTTCATAGTTGTCAGCAATAAGGATTTAACATGTAGAGAGATATGAACTCTTATAGTATATTTCTTTTCTTATGAGAAAAGTTCGATTTATTTTGCAAATATATTGTATTTTAGTTTATCTACAAAATGACACAGCCAGAAATAATCCATCATTTTCTTTGCCCATCCCATTTTTCTTTATACCTTTGCCCCCGAAACATCAAGAGCAGTATTGATCTGCACCAACCGAGCACGACAGCCACGGTGGTCAAGGTACGATGTGGAAATAAGTTTAATTTCAAAAACAAGTCATTATGAACAATTCACTTTACAACGAATTCGCTGCGCGTTTCGCAGCCAGTACCCTCACTTCACTTGTAGAATCATTCAATAGCCAGGTTGGCAACCGTGGCTTCACCTCCGCGCGTGCTGCCCACAACAAGGCTCTTATTGGCTCACCCGATATATATAGGGGATTAAGCGTATAGTTTTGTAAGTCTGAAAA